>Ga0209068_10000108_pt1 | contig 50479 bp, 40 predicted proteins | sample ColStrG_CSR_2012_FD_187200 | JGI IMG/M metagenome (GOLD analysis project Ga0209068, IMG submission 187200) | Freshwater sediment microbial communities in response to fracking from Pennsylvania, USA - Cold Stream Run_MetaG_CSR_2012 (SPAdes)... | ecosystem: Environmental > Aquatic > Freshwater >...
GCAGCAGGTCCGACCCCGCGAACTGGTCAGCCAGGAACGAGACGCGATGTGGAACAACGTCGTGCTTGCGCAGGCGCCGGAAGTCGCGAAGTACGCCCAGCGAGCAAACCGCACAATCCCGGTGGCCCTCCTGATGCCACTCGAAGGGGATTGCTGCAGGTTCAGTTGACGGCCTGATTGGTTTACCCACCCCCGCCGTGCGATTTCGCCGTCGCGAGCTACCGGGTCGGAGAACCTCCCCACCAGCAGGTCGGATCGGGCGACTGCGTGCTTCACCGCCAGCCTTGGCCGAGCACCGGTCCCTCGACCACCACACGGCTGGTGACCCCTGGGAATCGACCCAGAGGTCACTGCGTCCAACCGACCATTATGAGGCGGGCGACGCGTCCACCGACATCCGCTAGCGTCCACGCGCGTCGCGGCCGCCCGCCCCGGGCCACCACTAAGAGGCCGAAATGTGGGCAAGCGTGCCTACATTCTGCCTACATGAAATCAGGGCCATGATCGTTGATCATGGCCCTGACCTGCACATACTTCGTAGCGGGGGCAGGATTTGAACCTGCGACCTCTGGGTTATGAGCCCAGCGAGCTACCGAGCTGCTCCACCCCGCGGCGTAAGGCCCAAGGATATGCCACTCGCCACAAGTCGGGCAAATCCCGCGCTGCCTGCCGATTGTCGCGACGCCGCCCCAGCCACCGACGGCGACGACGACGGCGATGGTGTCGCTTTCGGTGCTGGCGTGAGCTTGGCGGCAGCTGCGGCGCGAGCGATGGCGTCCGCGAGCTGCTGCTGGGCAACGCCGTAAGCGGCGAAATCGCCCGCCTTGAGCGCCTTGTCCGCAGCTGCGAGCGCAGCCTGCGCGTCAGCCAGGGCCTGGGTCAGTGCGGGGTTGACCGTCCCACTGCCGCCGCCACCTCCAGTTCCCGACCCCGAGCCGGTTCCGCCGCCCCCTGGAGTGGTGGGCACCGTGGTGCCGGAGCTCCCCTGGAAGACCTGGTCGAGTGCCTGGCCGAGGGTGTCTGCCATGGCTTTCGAGCTACCGAAGGACACCAGCACCTTCTGCAGCAGCGGGAAGGTCGAGCCGGACGTCGCAAGCACGTAGACCGGCTCGACGTACAGGAAGCCGCCGCCGACCGGGAGCGTCAGCAGGTTGCCGTACTGGACGTCTGATCCTCCCCTGCGCAGCAACGACAGCTGCGAGGAGATGACCGGGTCCGCCTCGAATGTGTTCTGGACTTGTTCGGGGCCGGGCACGGTGAGATTTCGCGGAACCAGCAGGACTCGGAACTTCTGGTAGTCCGGACCAGGCTGGGAGTCAACGGTCATGAACGCGGACAAGTTTGTGCGCTGGTTCGGGGCGTACGTGGTGGTGAGCTGGAAGGACGGCTGGCCCTGCCCTGGCATCTCGAGGGTCAGGTAGTACGGCGGCTGCGGGTCGCCGGCGCCGACGGACGTCGAGGCGAGGGTCGGGTCCGACGGGATCTTCCAGAAGTCGTCACCGGTGTAGAAGTTCCGCGGGTCGGTCACGTGGTACTTCGCGTACAGCGCCCGCTGGACCTTGAACAGGTCCTGCGGGTAGCGCAGGTGCGGCATCAGGTCGGCCGGGATGGCCTCGTAGGGCTTGACGGTCCCCGGGAACGCCTGCTCCCAGACCTTCAGGACGGGGTCGGTCTTGTCCCACTGGTACAGCGTGACCGTGCCGTCGTAGGCGTCGACAGTGGCCTTGACCGAGTTGCGGATGTAGTTGACCTGGTCGGCCGACTGGGCAGCGATCGCCGTGCTCGACGCGCTCACCGAGTCGGTGGTCGCGGCGCTCAGCGAGGTCAGCTGCGAGTAGGGGTAGCTGTCGGAGGTGGTGTAGCCGTCGACGATCCAGACGATCCGACCATCGACAACCGCCGGGTACACATCGCCGTCCAGGGTCAGCCAGGGAGCCACCGCCTGGACGCGGTCCCGGGGACTGCGGTTCCACAGGATCTTGGAGGCTGCGTTGACCCGGTCGGACAGCAGCAGGTTGGGCTCGCTGAACTTGGCGGCGAACAGCGCGCGGTTGAACAGCGAGCCGATCGGCACACCGCCGGACCCGGTGTACGTGTAGCTCTGCTGCCCGTTTGCCCCGGTGTTGTCGGTGGGGTAGTCGAACTCCACCGGAGCCTTGCCGGCTGGGGCCCCGACGATGGAGTAGTCCGGTTCGCTCTGGCCGAAGTAGATCCTCGGCTGGGTGACGTTCAGCAGGCCTTGGGACGGGATGTTGTAGGAGAAGAAGCTGGGTCGCCCCGCACTGTCGCTGGTGTTCCCGTACGCGGCGACGAAGCCGTACCCGTGCGTGTAGACGGTGTGGTCGTTGGCGAAGTTGCGCTGGCCGGCGGCCAGGCCGTTCAGGTCCAGCTCGCGGGCGGCCACCACCGCGTCACGGTTGGCGACGACCCCGGCGACCCCGGCCAGGGGGTAGCGGTCGACGTCGAGGATGTCGGCGAAGGTGTAGAAGCCGCGGTTCTGCTGCAGCGCTTTGAACGTCGGCGACACGACGGCAGGGTCGATCAGCCGGACGTTGGACAAGGTGGCGGTGTCGCCGGACAGCTGCCCGGCTTTCGGCTCGGTTGCCGCGGTGTAGGTGGTGGTCGCCACGTTGTCCAGCTGGTAGGCCTTGAGCGTGGCGTCGATGTTGCGCGCGATGTACGCGCGCTCCTTGTCCGCCTCGCTGGGGTGGACCTGCACGGACTGGACGAACGCCGGGTAGATGCCGCCCACGACGATCGCGCTGAGCACGAGAAGGCCGAAGCCGAGCCCGGGCGCCAGCCAGTTACGGGTGATCGCGGTCGCGAAGAAGAGCAGGGCACAGATGATGGCGATCACGAACAGGATCTGCTTGGCCGGGATCAGTGCGTTGACGTCGGTGTACGTGGCGCCGGTGATGAGGCTGCCGTCCTTGACCACCAGGCCGTATCGGTCGAACCAGTAGGCAGCAGCCTTGAGCGCGACGAACAGCCCGAGAAGAACGGCGATCTGGGTGCGGGCGGCACTTGTCGTCTTCTCGCCAGGGGTCTGCAGCCGCAGGCCCCCGTACAGGTAGTGCGTGACGAGCGAGGCAACCAGAGAGACCAGGATGACGCCGAACCCGAATCCGATCAGGAACCGCCAGAAAGGCAGCCGGAACATGAAGAACGACAGGTCCACGCCGAACTGGGCGTCCTTGGCGAACATGGGCTGTGAGTTGCGAAAAGCCAGCCAGGTCTGCCACTGGGACGAGGCGGAGCTGCCGGCGATCAGCCCGAGGATGGCGGCCAGGGCCACCGTGATGGGCCGCCGGTAGGGGTCGATCGCGACTCGGTAGCGGTCCAGGCCTTGCTGCTCGGCAGACAGACCGCGAAAGGCCGGCCGCGTGCGGTAGGCGATCCAGCAGCTGGTCGCGACGGCCGCGCCCATCAGCACACCGAAGAAGGCGAACAGCAACAGCCGGGTCTTGAGCTCGGTGGTGTAGACGCTGCCGAAACCGACAGAGCGGAACCAGAGCAGGTCGGTGTAGAAGCCGGCGAAAACCCAGAAGGCGATGACGACGGCACCGACCACCAGCGCGCTGATCAGCAGCGAGCGACCCCGTGGGGCGGTGGCGGTGGGCGCTGCTGACGGGCCGGTGGGGCCGTCGGGATCCGGGGGAAGGTTGAAGCTCACCCGCACAACGTTACCTAGCCGTTGGGCCCGCGGCCGACCGTAGGTGAGGATATCGACCATGAACGCCTTCCGGGACCCGCTGGCCGCGCTGCTTCGCGAGATCGAGGAGCACGTCGCGCAGGGCGGCTGGGACCAGGAAGCCCGGCTGTTCGCGCTGGTACCCACCGGCGAGCTGCTTGCCCGCGAACCTGGTCTGGCCGTCGTTTTGGGCGATGACCTCTCACGAAACGCGCACGCGGGCTCGATGACGCCGGTCGAGCAGGAGGAGCTGCCCGACTACCTGACGCTCGAGGACCTGCTCGGTGGGCTGGCGTGGCCGCCAGACGTCGCTGGCGCGGCACTCGTCGTGGAGCGGGTCGTCCTGCCTGCCGAGGTCGAGGCCCATCTGCCCGACGACCAGACGCAGGCGCTGGCGATGTTGCAGGCCCACCCGCTGCGCCAGGACGTCAGGCTGGCGGTCGCGACGATGAGGGACGGACGCCGCTGGGCCGCCATGCGGTTCCGGGCGCACGACGTGTCCGCGGAGGTCATGGCCGGCCCTGACCTGGTCCCCGGCCTGGCCGATGCGCTGGCCTCGACACTGCGGGACCAGGACCCACCCGGGTAGCCGTCGGGCGTCAGTGGGACGGGCGGAACAGCGTCGACCCGCGTCCTCAGGTCACGACCGCTGGGTTGGCTCGAGGGCTGTGGGACACGAGCCAGGGCGCAGATCCCGCGTCTGTCGGTCAGCGGAAACCCGAGCGCCGCCGCTGACGTCTGCCCGCCGCGGGCCGGTCTTGAGCCCCTAATGGCTGCAGCTGGGCGCGGTCCCCTGGCCCGTGGCCGCGGCCGTCAGGCCCGACAGGGCGTCGTCGACGGTTGTCACCTTGACCAGCCGCAGCCCCTGCGGCACCTGGCCCAGCGCCTCTGCGCAGTTGCTCGCCGGCACCAGGAAGATGACTGCTCCGGCGGCGCGGGCGGCGGCCATCTTCTGCCGGATGCCGCCGATCGGGCCGACTTTGCCGTTCTCGTCCATCGTGCCTGTCCCCGCGATGTGCAGGCCCCCGGTCTCCTGCCCGGGGGTGAGCTTGTCGATGATCCCCAGGGTGAACATCAGGCCCGCACTCGGGCCACCGACGTCGTCGAGCTGGATGGTCACTTTCACCGGCGAGGTGTAGCCGACCGCCGGCGCGAAGCCGACCACCGCGCGAGCGGGCCCGCTGTCCGTGGACGCCGCTGTGGTCAGCACGACGGTCTGGGACTTTCCCGCCCGGTCGACGACGAAAGTGACCTGCTCACCAGGTTTGTGCGCGGTCACGGCCGTGCGGACCTGGTCGGCCGAGGTGATCACTGCCCCGTCGACCGAGACGATGGTGTCGCCGGTCTGGAGGTGACCGTCCGCGGGTGAGCCGGCCGTGATGCTGCCGACCACGACCGTCAGGGTGACCGGGATCCCCAGATGGCGCAGTGCGGCGATCGCCGCGGCGTCCTGGGACTGGACCATCGCGGCGGTGTTGTCGTTGGTGACCTGGGCGGCACTTGCGCCGTCTGGGTACAGCAGGGCCTGTGGCACGACCGCATCGGTCGCGTTGAGCGTGGCGCCGACCAGCTCGGTGAGCAGCACCCGGGTCCCCGGACCGCCTCGCTCGCTCACCGTTGTCAGGTCCATCACCCCGGTCGTCGGGTAGACCGTCGCGCCGCTGATCGAGATCAACGGCCCTGCCGTGGAGGACCCCAGCACGTCGAACACCGGCCCCGGGCTCTCGATGACGTAGGGGACCGGGAAGGAGACCAGGACGAGCAGGCCGACGCCCAGCAGGACGGCGGCGAGCAGACGCGGGGTGGTCCGGTCGGTCACGGCGGCGGCCTCTACGGGCCGGCCGGGGTCGAGCCCGGCGGGCGCTGCGGGGGGACATCGCGGCCGTCCTCGTCTCGGCCGCCCAGGGAAGGCTGCTGGCCCCCGGTCTGGCGGTCCATGGCTTGCCGGAACCGTTCGTGCTCGGCAACCGAGTCGTGGGTGTCGGCCCGGGGTCGGGGCCGGTTTGCGACCGATACCCAGACGATCGCGAGCACGAACCCGGCCAGGGGCACGCTCCACCACACGATCGCCTGCATCACGCCACACTAGGTCACCTCGGGATGCCCACCCACTCCGCAGTGCCGTCCGCGAACTGCTGGTGCTTCCAGATCGGCACCTGTGCCTTGAGATCGTCGATGAGCGCGCGGGCTGCAGCGAACGCCTCGGAGCGGTGCTCGGCCGCGGCCGCCACGACCACGGCGACGTCGCCGACCGCCAGGTCGCCAACCCGGTGCAGCGCCGCCAGCAAGGCGTGTGGATGGGCGCCTGCGACGTGCTCCGCGACTACCGCAAGTGTGTCCAGCGCCGTTGGATGGGCGCTGTAGCCCAGCGCCGTGACTCCCCGCCCGGCATCGTCGTCGCGGACCGTGCCGACGAAGACTGCGGTGCCCCCGACGCCCGGGTCGCACACCGCTGCGAGCACCTCGTCCACCGAGATCGGCGTGTCACGAAGGCCCAGCAGCCGGACCTGCCCCGCAGGGGTCTGACGCTGGCTCATGTCGGCGACGATAACCCGTCAGCCGCCGCGTCGCTGCCGGCGTAGCTGTCGCACGACGGCAGCGGTCCCCAGCACGGCCACGGTCGCCCCCGCCGCCCCCAAGGTGGCGTCGCGACCGAAGTGCCGGATGCCCAAGTCGGCGTTTCGTGCGTTCTCCTCCATGAGGGACCGCAGCGCCGAGGCGTTGTCGTGCACCGGTCGCCAGCCGGCCTCCCGCAGACGGGTCGACGCCACGACCCACGGCTCGGCCGTATAGGCGAGCTGGGACGCGGGCGCGGCTGTCACGCCCAGGCGGTGCAGCCGCTCCGCTGTTCCGTAGGCCATCCGAGCCGGCAGCTCGATCCGCCGGAGCCCGGCGATCGCCTCGACCTCGGCCTGGGTCAAGAACCCGTCGCTGCCTACCGCGACAGCCCCCTCGACTCGGCCGAGCGCCGCAAGGGCCAGCGCGGAGACCAGGTCGTCGACGTGGCAGAACTGCCAGTGCGGGCGAGAGTCCTTCACCATCAACAGCCGGGGCGCGACGAAGTGACGAGTGAAGTCGCTGTCCACCCCTGGGCCGGCGAGGACCGCAGGACGCAGGACCGTGACCGAGAGCCCCGGGTGGACGCTCCTGGCCCGGGCCGCCAGCTCTTCAATCTCGAGCAGCCCGTCCAGCGCCGACCCGTCGGCTGCCGCACGGATCGGGGCCGCCTCGTCGAGCGGAACGGGGTTGTCCCTGGAGGCCCCGTAGACCATGGCGCTGGACACCAGGACGGCCCGTCCCACGCCGGCCGCGGCGGCGGCCGTGAGCACCGTCCGCGTCCCGTCGACCAGCCTGGCCTGGGCAAGGTCGCGGTCACCGTGCCGGGTCTGGGTGCCGTGGCCGGGGACGTCGGGCAGGACCGCATGCACGACCACGTCGCAACCGGCGAGGCGCTGGACCAGCGCCGGCTCGCGGACGTCGAGCACCTTCCAGCTGACTCCAGTGAGCGACCCGCGGTGGTCGTCGACCGCGACGACGCGCCGCACGTCGGGGTGATCGGCCAACGCGGCTGACAGTGCGTGGCCGACTCCGCTGGCTGCGCCGGTGACGGCGACCACCAGGGCACGACGGTCGCCGTCGTTTCGACCAGCGGCCGTCCTGCGCCGTGAGCGAACCGGGGCCGAGGGGCCCTGGACCGCGGCGTCAGCGCGGTTACGGTGGTCGTCCACTACCCCATCCTGCACGAGGTGGACCATGAGCGACCTTCCGTTCGGTTTCAGCGGCCCCTCCGATGAGGAGAGCACGCCCGCAGAGGGCAGCGGAGGCGGTCCCGTGATCCCGGGTGGGGCCGCAGGCGCCGACAACCCGTTCGCGGCCCTGTTCGGTGGTAACCCGCAGGACCTGGGATCCGCCTTCGCCCAGCTAGGCCAGCTCTTGTCCTATGAGGGGGGACCCGTCAACTGGGACCTGGCCCGCGACATTGCCCGGCAGTCCGTCGCCCAGGGCGGCGACCCCACGCCCAGCGCCACCGAGCGTCAGCAGATCGAAGAGGCGGTGCGGCTGGCTGAGGTGTGGCTCGACGGCGTGACGGCGCTGCCCGCGGGGACCAGCGGGTCGCTGGCCTGGAGCAGGGCCGAGTGGGTCGAGGGCACTTTGGGGGCGTGGCGCTCGCTGGTAGACCCAGTGGCGGAGAAGGTGGTAGCCGCCACGAGCGCCGCTGTCCCGCCGGAGATGGCCGCGATGGCCGGGCCGATGCTGGGCATGATGCGCCAGCTCGGGGGTGCGATGTTCGGCGCGCAGGTCGGGCAGGGACTGGGGGCGCTTGCCGGAGAGGTTGTCGGCTCCACTGATGTGGGCCTCCCGCTCGGGCCCGCCGGGCGCGCGGTCCTGCTCCCCGCCGGGGTTGCGCGCTTCGGCGCAGGCCTGTCGGTCCCCCAGGACGAGGTGCGGGTCTACCTCGCCCTGCGCGAGTGCGCGCACCAGCGGCTGTTCGCCCACGTTCCGTGGCTTCGCAGTCGGCTCTTCGGCGCAGTCGAGGACTACGCCCGAGGCATCACGGTGGACATGAGCATGCTCGAGGAGGCGATGCGTACCGTCGACCCGAGCAACCCTGAGGCGATGCAGGAGGCTCTGTCGTCAGGAATGTTCGAGCCGCAGGACACCCCGCAGCAGCAGGCCGCCCTTGCCCGTCTGGAGACGATGCTGGCGCTGGTCGAAGGATGGGTCGACTCGGTGGTCACTGCCGCCGCGGCGGCGCTGCCGTCGGCTCCGGCACTTCGCGAGACTGTTCGCCGCGCCCGCGCGACCGGAGGACCAGCCGAGCAGACTTTTGCCACCCTGGTGGGCCTGGAGCTGCGCCCACGGCGCCTGAGGGAGGCGGCGACTTTGTGGGGCGAGCTCCTGGCAACGCGCGGCATCGACGGCCGCGACGCGATCTGGGAGCACGCCGAGCTGCTGCCGACCGCCGACGACCTCGACGACCCCGCCGGGTTCGCCGCCCGCGACGCGTTCGACCTGTCCGAGCTGGAGGGTTCGGGGGCGCCGCCGGCAGACCCCGAAGACGGCACGGACGCAAGCGTCGAAGACCCCCCCGGGTGAGCCTGCAGGCCGACGCTGTCCGCGCGCTGTCTGCCTGGGCGGCTCCCACGCCCGACCAGGTGGCCGCCCGGGCTGCATTCCTGAGCTACCTGGCCGACCACGACGACGCGATGTGGCGGGAGTGCTCGCCTTCCCATGTCACGGCCAGTGCCCTGGTTCTGGACCCGGCGGCTCGCCGCGTGCTCCTCACCTTCCATCGGAAAGTCGGGCGATGGCTGCAGACGGGGGGACACTGCGAGCCGGGGGACCTCACGCTAGCCGCGGCGGCGCTTCGCGAAGCCACCGAGGAGAGCGGCATCATCGGGCTGGAGCTCCTGGACCGGCCGGCCCGGCTGGACCGGCACCCGGTACGTTGCCGCGGCCCCGCGGAGCCTGACTGCGAGCACCTCGACGTGCAGTTCGTCGCGCTCGCCCCGCCCGGTTCCCGGGAGTCCAGGAGCGAGGAGTCCGTGGATCTGCGTTGGTGGCCGGTCGGCGGGCTGCCTGCCGGGGTGGACGGCTCAGTGCGCGCGCTTGTCGCCTGCGCGCTGGCGCTCACCGGTGAAGCACGACGATCTCGGCCTGACTCGTAGGGGGTCCGGCCCTCACCGGGCGCCCGTAGCCGAACCTCGGTCGTGCACGGGCGGCCAGGACAGGTCCCCGTCGCACGCGTCCTGCGTGACATCGGGCTCAACCGGGTGCCCGGAAAGGTCGGCCCGCGAGTCCGCCGTACCTGGGTCGTGGACGTCGCCGACGTGCACACCCTGGGACCACCCGTCCAGGTACCCACGGGCCCTGTCGGTGTGCGGGTACGCGCTGAGCTCTTCCCAGAAGGTCGGCCCGTGCCCAGGGACCAGCAGGTGCACGAGCTCGTGCAGGAGCACGTAGTCCACGACGTAGGCGGGCATCGCCTGCAGCCGGTGCGAAAGCCGGATCGACCGTTCGTCGACCGAGCAGGACCCCCACCGACCGTTCTGGTTGGAGACCCACCGCAGGCTCGACGGTTTGGCCCGGCCCCCCAGATACCGCTGGGACAGCATCCGTGCCCGCCGGGCGAGATCGTCGTCGGAGGGACGCTGGCGGCGCTCACGGGTCGCCAGGCGTTCCAGCATCACCGCTACCCAGTGCCGCTCCTCGGCGCGGCTCATCCGTGCCGGCAGCAGCACGACCGTCCGGTCACCGTCGCGGAAGGCACTCACCGTGCGTCGCCGACGGCTGCTCCGCCGGACATCCACCGTGTCAGGCGGGCGCTGCGGGGAGTCGTGGTCAGGCGACCTGGCATCGGCCGCGCCGCCTCCCGATGGCGGTGTGAGGGAGCCCATCCCCAGACCGTACCCGGGCGGAGCGAGCGGGTATTTCGCTGTCCACAGACTCCGAGCGCTGTCGGCGCAGGTCAGCCCATGACCGCACCGACTCTCCCGACTTCTATCCACACCCGGGAATCGGTCAATCCACAGCGCCACGCCACGATATCCACCACGTTGTCCACATGTTGTCCACAGGCACGCGTTCGCCCGCGTTGACTCCGGTCCCCCCTCGGTCCTAACCTCGCCGCCGAACGAGGCCCTTGGGATAACTCGACCGGGGCGTCCGCAAGGGGAAGGCGGACGGACCGGGCGTGCGACCCGGGGCCTCGTTCTTACGCGAGCCGGACCGACGGATTCGGTGCACAATGACTACGCTCAGTAGTCGGCGCCACACGCCGAACCGTCCGCATCCACCGCTTGAAGGCCGGACTCACGTAAGGTGCACGATCGGTCCCCGTCGCACACGGCGGAGGGCCTCCGGACGACCCAAGACCCAGATGAGGGAGGACCCGCGATGGCCGAGAGCTACACGGGCGAGGCCTACTGCGTGAAGTGCAAGGAGAAGAGGGATTTCACCGGTGAGGTCGTCGTCAGCGCCTCAGGGCGACGCATGGCTCAGGGCATCTGCCCGGTCTGCGGCACGAAGCTGAACCGGATCCTCGGCAAGGCCTGACCACCGGCCAGGAGGCGCGAGGCTCCCAGCTGGTCAGCACGGCGAAGGGGCGACCGGCCGCGTACCTGCGGCTGGTCGCCCCTTCGTTCTGGCCGCGCCGGCGCGGGTGGGTCCGGGCTCCTAGCACAGCCTCGCTGTGGAGCGCCCCCTCGGTCCACAGGGGCCGCGCGGCACGCTGACCAGCGACCCTGCTGTCCAGGCGCGGAGGCCCGAGTGTCGATAGCGCGTCCGATGCTCAATCCTGCACTGACGCCGCTGTGGCGCGACGGGACGACGCTGCAGCTTGGGGCCGATCCGTTGCGGGCGGTCGTCATCGCCGGCGTGACCGCGGCCATGGCCGGGTTGCTGTGCCGGCTGGACGGCTCGCTGACCCGTGCGCAGGCCCTTGCCGCGGGAGCCAGCCACTCGCTGAGCCCGGCCGAGGTCGCGACCCTGCTGGACCTTCTGGCCCAGGCGGGCGTCTTGGTCGACGGCTGCGAAGACCGCGGCCCGCTGGTCCACCTGACCACAGCGGACCGCGATCGCCTCGCGCCCGACCTCGCCGCCTGGTCATGCGCGGCGCCGGTGCAGGTCGGTTCGGTCGGTCGTCCGGGCACCGACCACACCGAGCACACCGACCGTGCTGGCTCCACGCTGGCGCGGCGCCAGCGTGCCGTCGTCGGCGTGCAAGGAGCCGGGCGGGTCGGCGCCACGCTGGTCGGGCTGCTGGCGGCCGCCGGAGTCGGTCACCTGGCGGTGCACGACCCCAAGCCGATGCGCGGCTACGACGTGGCTCCCGGCGGCGCCGGCCCGTCAATGGTTTCCCGGCCCCGCGCCGAGGGGGCACTGGCCGCCGCCCGGGCGACTGCCCCGGCGAGTCTGAGCCCGAGACGGCCCGGTGCCCACGTCGACCTTGAGGTTCTGTGCCCCGACGGTCCCTACTTCGAGGCGGCCGGACAAGACCAGCTGCTCGCACAGGGAGTCCCCCATCTGCTGGCCGCGACGTATGAGCTGGTGGGCGTCGTGGGCCCCTTGGTCATTCCGGGCGCCACTGCGTGCCTTCGCTGCCTGGACCTGCATCGGGTGGACCGCGACCGGCAATGGCCCATCGTCCGCGCTCAGCTGGCTACGCCCGGCCGCCTCCTGAGCCGGGCCAGCACCGTCACAGCCTGCGACGTAGTCCTGGCCACCGTGGTCGCATCCCATGCGGCGCTCGCTGCGCTGGCGTGGCTGGACAACCCTGGGGACGCCCACGTCCTGGCGGGGGCCGAGCTCGAGATCCGCCCGCCGCTGGGCGTGCCGAAGCGTCGCAGCTGGCCACGGCACCCATCGTGCGGCTGCGACTGGTCGCACGGGCAGAGCAGGGACGGGACATGATCATCCGACCAGGCGCCGCACTGTGGGGCCTGGCTCGAAGGTGCGGCTGGGGTGCAGGCGGGCCGGAGAGGGACGCGGTTGCACACTCTCGACGGTGGGGGACAACCGGGCCTCCGCGGCGGCTCGCGCCGCCCCGGGCGTGGCCAGGCGGCCCCCGTTGAGCGGCCGAAATGGCGCGTCCGAGGGCGCCGGACAGGACCGAACTCGAGCCGGGTGACAATGGACGGGTGACCGACCTCCCGCGCAGAGCGGCAATCAGGACCGCCAAGCTCGCGGCCCTGCCGCTGGGGTTCGCGGGTCGAACCGCGCTCGGCTTCGGCAAACGGGTCGGGGGCCGCCCGGCGGAGGCCGTGTCGGCCGAGATCCAGCAACGCACCGCCGAGCAGGTATTCCGCGTCCTGGGTGAGCTCAAGGGCGGCGCGATGAAGTTCGGGCAGGCCATGTCGATCTTCGAGGCAGCGCTGCCGGAAGATCTCGCGGGCCCCTACCGGGCGACCTTGACCAAGCTGCAGGACGCGGCGCCACCGATGTCATCAAAGACGGTGCACCAGGTCATGGCGACCAGCCTGGGTCGACAATGGCGGCGCAAGTTCACCTCGTTCGACTCGACTCCGGCAGCGTCGGCATCGATCGGCCAGGTTCACCGGGGCGTGTGGTCCGACGGCCGCCCAGTCGCGGTCAAGGTCCAGTACCCCGGGGCGGGCCCGGCCCTGACCGCTGACCTCGACCAGATCTCGCGGCTGGGGCGGCTCTTCGGGGCGCTGGTGCCGGGAATGGATCTCAAACCCTTGCTCGCCGAGCTGCGCGAACGAGTCGTCGAAGAGCTGGACTACCGCCTCGAGGCGCAGGCCCAGGCAGTGTTCGCCGAAACCTACGCCGACGACGTGGACTTTGTGGTGCCCGCCGTCGTGGCCCAGGCCGAGACCGTCCTGGTCACCGAGTGGATCGACGGTGAGTCCCTGGCCCAGGTGATCGTCGACGGGACGACCGAGCAACGCGACGACCTGGGCACCAAGTACCTGCGCTTCCTGTTCTCCGGGCCGGCCCGCGCGGGGATGCTGCACGCCGACCCGCACCCGGGGAACTACCGGGTGATGGCCGACGGTCGTCTGGGGGTGATGGACTTCGGCGCCGTGGCTCGGGTGCCTAACGGCCTGCCCGCGTCGATCGGCAGGCTGCTAAGGACCGCCCTGGACGGCGACGCCGACACTGTCCTGGAGGGTCTGCGCGACGAGGGCTTCGTCCGGACCGGAACCAGGGTGGACGCCGCGGTGCTCATCGACTACCTCAGCCCTTTCATCGAGCCTGCCAAGACGGACACTTTCCGGTTCAGCCGGGAGTGGATGCGCGGGCAGTTCGTCCGGATCAACGACCCGCGCCAGGAGAACTGGTCGGTCGGTCTCAAGCTGAACCTCCCCCCTGAGTACCTGCTGGTTCACCGGGTCTGGCTGGGCGGGCTCGGCGTGCTGTGCCAGCTCGGGGCCGAGGTGCCGATGCGCGCTGAGCTCGAGCGCTGGCTCCCCGGTTACGCGCGCTGACCCCAGCGGGACCGGCGCGGCCGCGCGCCCACCTCGCGCGACCGCGCCGTCTCCCCCGCCCGGTGAAGGCGACCACGGCTTGAGCTGGGTCGGGTTCAGCTCCATTCGTACGGGTCCGCGGGGTTCGGTCGGGTTCGGGCTCGCGCCCGCGCCCGCGGCCGCGCCCGCCTGCCCCTGCCAGCGGGTGCCTTCCAGGTGCCGGTCACCACGCGGACAGTGCCAGCTCGGCGCGGCGTGCGGCCTGCTGAGCACGCCGGGCATGGCGGTGCCACCGCCGGCGGGCCACCACGGCACGGACGCGCCGTTCTAGCGCGCCTTCCACCTGACGACTGGCCTGTTGGGCCCGGGCCAGGTCCTGATGCATGAGACTCATGGCCAAACTCCTGCTCTGGATCGATGAAGTCATGACGTCGCGCGAAGCCGCGACTCGGCTGGACAAGGTCATCAGGCCGCGACCTCGTCCTTACGTGGGCGTCCACGGGGCCGCTTGCGCGGCACGATGACGCCCTGCACGAACAGCTCGCCACCCCACACACCCCAGGGCTCGCGGCGCTCGAGAGCGCCCGCGATGCACACAGTGCGGACAGGACAGCCCAGGCACAGCGCCTTGGCCCGTTCCACGTCCTGGGGGCTCTCAGCGAAGAAGAGCTCGGGGTTGGTATCCCGGCACGGGATCGCGCCGCCGCCCTGCTCGAGCTCGGCGATCATGTCGATCAACATGGGATGTCACCTCCTGGGGTGGTGGAGAGCTGGCGACGGACCTTTCGTCAGGTCCTGGAAAACGCAAGAACCGCGGAACCCGGGTTTCGGGGTCCGCGGCTCGGAGGTGCAGCCGGTCTGGTGGGGCTAGACCGGGGGGCTCCAAGCTGAGGCGCCCGAGGGGTCGATGAGGTCCGTTGCTTCGTTCGTCAGGTAGCTGCGACGCGCAGCCGACCGGTTCGAGGCCGCGAGCACGTGGGCGAACGCGCGCGCACCTGCACCGCTCGGCTCGCTCGGCAGGGTGACCCAAGCGCTGGTCGCGCGAAGTACCTGCATCGGCTGCAACGGCTGCATCGGCTGCTTCGTGATCACTGGGTCACCTCCTGTCTGGCGTGCAAAGTGGCAGGCGCGTCCAAGCACGCGCTTTCCCTGGTTCGGCGAGACTAGCAGCGCCGTGCACCCCGAACACAAGTGTTTTTTGGGCGCGGGCGGCCCGTGCCGGTCAAAGCATGCCCGGCGGCGCCGTCAGGCCGGACGGTCCTCGCCCGGATCAAGCACCGACAGCACCTCGGAGCCGTACCGATCCAGCTTGACGGTGCCAACGCCGTTGATCGTCGCCAGAGCCGCCAGGGTGGCCGGGACGCGCTCGGCGATCGCCTCCAACGTCGCGTCGGTGAACACGACGTAGGCGGGCACAGAGTCGGCCCTGGCCCGCTCGAGGCGCCACGCCCGGAGCCGCTCGAAGACCCCCTCGTCGTAGGCCGGAGGACAGTCCGGGCACCGGCCCCTGGTGCGGTCCGCCGGTGCGGTCAGCGGGCGCCCGCATCCCGCGCACACGGTGGGAAGCGGACCACGTCCGCGCCGCGAGCGGGGACCGGTGCCCGGGCCACGGGTCGCGCCCATCCCCGCTGAGCCGGGGCTGTCAGCCGGACGCAGCCCGTCGAGGAATCGCGAGGGCCGCCGGGACCCGCGCCCGCCCGGAGACCGTGCCCCCGCCCACGACAGATGCACGAACTGCCGGGCCCTGGTCACCCCCACATAGAGCAGGCGACGCTCCTCCTCGACCGCGGCCGGGGTGTCGGCATAGGTGATCGGCAGTGTTCCCTCGACGAGCCCGACCAGGAAGACCGCATCCCACTCCAGGCCTTTGGCCGAGTGCAAGGAGGCCAACGTCACCCCGGCCACCTCGGGGGCGTGCTGGGCCGCGGCCCTCTCGTCCAGCTCGGCCACAAGGTCGCTCATCGACGCGTCCGGGCGTACGGCCACGAGCTCCTCGGCAAGGGCCACGAGCGCGGCCAGCGACTCCCACGCATCCCGGGCCGCCCCGGACCCCACCGGGGACGTGGCGGTCCACCCGGCCGCCCCCAGGACGGCTCGAACCGCCTCCAGGATGTCATCGCCACGGGCGGTCCCGTCGCCGGACCCATCCTCGTCGCTGGCGCGGCCTCGCGCGGCCCCACGCAGCAAGATCACCGCCTTGCGTACCTCAGGGCGCTCGAAGAACCGCTCGGCACCGCGGAGCAGGTAAGAAATGCCGACGTCGGCCAATGCCTGCTCGAAGACCTCGGACTGGGCGTTGATCCGGAACAGCACGGCGATCTCGCTGATCGGCGTCCCTGACCTGATCAGTCCCGCGATCCGGGCCGCGACAGCGGCCGCCTCGGCGGGCTCGTCCGGGTAGGCGTCAAATGTCGGCGCCGGGCCGCTGGGGCGCTGGGCGACCAGCTCGAGCCGGGCCGCCGAGGTAGCCGTCCCGGGGGCGCGCGCGAGCACGCCGTTGGCGAGCGCCACGACCTGGGGGGTCGAGCGGTAGTCCCTGACCAGCCGAACGACCTCGGCGGCCGGATAACGCTTTCGGAAGCCGAGGAGGTAGTCGGGGGTGGCGCCGGTGAAGCTGTAGATGGTCTGGCTGGCGTCGCCCACCACACACAGCTCCTGCGACCCGCCCAGCCAAAGGTCCAGCAGCCCCTGCTGGAGGGGGTTCACGTCCTGGTACTCATCGACCACGAGATGGCGGTACTGCGCCCGCACCTGGGCGGCCACGTCCGGGCGGTCGGACAGGATGCCCACCGTCAGCAACAAGACATCCTCGAAGTCGATCAGGGACCGGGCCCGCTTGACTTCCTCATAGGCCCCGTAGATCCGCGCCACCTCGCTGGCGGCCAGGTCCGCGACCGGACCCCGACTGGCCCGTGCGGCTGCGCTCACGTAGTCGTCGGGAGCGGTCCTGGTGACCTTCGCCCACTCCACCTCGGCGGCGACGTCGCGGATCGCGGGGCCAGGAAGCGACAGCCGTGAACGCCCCGCCGCCTCGGCGAGCATCCCCGCCTTGGTCCCGACCAGCGAAGGCAGCTGGCCGCCGACCACCTTGGGCCAGAAGAAGGACAGCTGGCGAAGCGCCGCGCTGTGGAAGGTGCGGGCCTGGACCCCGCCGACACCGAGCTCGCGCAGGCGTCCGCGCATCTGACCCGCGGCCCGAGCAGTGAACGTCACCGCCAGCAGCTGCCCGGGCTGGTAGACCCCCGCGAGCACCCCGTAGGCGATCCGGTGGGTGATCGCCCTGGTCTTGCCGGTGCCGGCTCCGGCCAGCACGCACACGGGCCCGTGCAGCGCGGTCGCCACCGACCTCTGCTCGGGGTCCAGCGCGTCCAGCACGGCGTCGGCAGACAGGGCGGAGGACATCATGACCTCGTCATCCTCGCAGGCCGCCCCGACGTGGTCCCGGCCCCGGGAACAACCCTGCCATGGTTGACGGTTCTACAAGTGCGCCCGGCGTCCCCGGCGCGCCCACAGACCCGGGTCGCCCACGTTGGCGACGTGAACGTGAGAACCGAGAGAGGTCAGCGATCGTGTCCACAGCCGACGCCGTCACCCTGTACAGCACGCAGTGGTGCGGCTACTGCCACCGACTGCAGGGCCAGCTGGACCGTGAGGGGATCGCGTACACCGTCGTCGACATCGGGCACGACCAGGGTGCCGCCGAGCTGGTGATGGCCATCAACCGGGGCAATCAGACTGTCCCGACGGTCGTCTTCGCTGACGGGTCGGCGCTGACGAATCCGAGCGTGGCGCAGATCCGGGCCAAGCTCTCCACCTGACGCACGGCCAGGACTGGGCCCGCGTCCGCTAGCCGGCCGGCTTCTGCTGCACCGCCCAGGCGTTGCCGTCCGGGTCGGCGAAGAACACGAAGCTGTTCCAGTCGCCACCGGGGCCGTCGACCATGGCGCCCGCCTCGAAGTGGCGCACCCCGCTGACGTCGACGCCGCGGCCGGCCAGCTCGGCACGAGCCGCCTCGACGTCCGAGACGACCAGCTGAAGCCCCTTGACGGACCCCGGGGGCGAGTCCACCAGCCCCTTGCCGAAGCTGACCGAGCACGCCGAGCCGGGCGGGGTCACCTGGACCACCCGGACGAAGTCGCCGTCGCGGTGGTCCACGTCGAGCAGGAAGCCCGCCTGCTCGACGTAGAACGCCATGGCTCGGTCGACGTCCGACACCGGAATCACGACAACTTCCAGCTTCCAGTCCACGTGTGGTCTCCTACTGTCGTCGGGGGCAGGGGCAGAGTCGTCGACACTCGCGAACGGCCGCTACCGCGCGTCGTGGCGGCCGCACGGGTGCCGGCTCACGGGTGCCAGGTCACGGCTGCTGGGTCACGGCCGCAGGCTCGCAGCGTGGTCGGGAACGTAGTTGCTCGGGTCCCGGGGAGGGCGCAGGTAGCCGGTGGGCGGCGGAGGTTTGGGCAGCTCCAGCTTAGGCAGCTTGACCTGGTGGAAGTCGATGGAGCTCAGCAGGTGGTGGATCATGTTCAGCCGTGCCCGGCGTTTGTCGTCGCTCTCCACCACCCACCACGGGGCCTCAGGGATGTCGGTGTGGACAAGCATCTGGTCCTTGGCCCGGGAGTAGTCCTCCCAGCGCAGGATCGACTCGAAGTCCATCGGCGACAGCTTCCAGCGCCGCATCGGGTCCTGCGCCCGGGAGCGAAAGCGCGCCTCCTGCTCGCCGTCGCTGACCGAGAACCAGTACTTGCGCAGCACGATGCCGTCCTCGACCAGAAGCCTTTCGAAGATCGGGCACTGGTGCAGGAAGCGTTGGTACTCATCCTTCGTGCAAAAGCCCATCACGTGCTCGACGCCGGCCCGGTTGTACCAGGACCGGTCGAAGAGCACGATCTCCCCGGCAGCGGGTAGCTGGGCGACGTAGCGCTGGAAGTACCACTGGGTGCGCTCGCGGTCGCTGGGCGCCGGCAGCGCTGTGATCCGAGCCACCCGGGGGTTGAGGTACTGGGTCACTCTCTTGATCGTGCTGCCCTTCCCCGCGGCGTCCCGACCTTCGAAGACCACCACCACCCGCTGGCCCTCGGCTCTGACCCATTCCTGCAAGGTGACAAGCTCGGCCTGCAGTCTGAAGAGCTCGTCCTCGTAGAGCTTGCGGGGGATCCGGTCCTGTCGCTGACCGGGGTCCCAGCCTGCCTGGTCGCCACGCTCGTCCGGACCGGTCGACTGGGCGGACTCGCGCTCGGATCTTTTGGCCATGGGCGCAGCGTACGGCTGGGGTTGTCGCTGCGGGGCGCCTACCAGCTCAGGGCCGGGTCTGGCAGCGGGGAGCCGTACCAGTGCTCGATCAGGCGCCGGGCGATCGACAGACCAGGCGGGAGGCCGAGCGACCCGTCGCGCGAGCCTGACTCGATGTCTGCCCGGCTGAACCAGCGCACGGCCGTCAGCTCCTTCCCGTCCGCCACCGGCACCACGTCGTCGGTCAGCGCCCTGGCTGTGAAGCCGAGCATCAGCGACGACGGGAACGGCCAGGGCTGGCTGCCGACGTAGCTCACCTGACCGACCGCGACCCCGGACTCCTCGGCCACCTCCCGGACCACTGCGGCCTCGGCGGACTCTCCCGGCTCGACGAAGCCGGCGAGGGTGGAGAAGCGGCGCTCTTCCCAGCGCGCCGAGCTGCCGAGCAGGCAGCGCTGCCCACTGGCGTCGGTGACCAGGACGATGATCGCCGGATCCGTGCGGGGATAGTGCTCCGAGTCGTCAACGGGGCAGCGCCGGACGAACCCTGCCTGGGCCACGTCGGTCGTGCTGCCGCACCGCGGGCAGTGGGTGTGCGCGGCGTGCCAGTTCGCGAGCCCCACCGCCAGCACGAGCAGCCCGACGTCACGGTCGCCCAGCCGGGCGGCCACCTCGCGCAGCCCGGCCGGGGCGGCTGCGGAGCCCAGCGGCGCGCGCAGCGGGCCGGGCTGTGCCAGCGCGAAGTAGACAACGCCGTCGGGATCGACTCCCAGCAGGTAGCGCTCACCCGGCCCGGTCTGGTCAGGGCGAAGGAAGACCACGCAGTCACCGTCGACGAGGGTGCGCCCGTCGTGCAGCGCGAGCACCCGGGTCGCCGGATCCTGCCAGGCCGCCGCCAGCCAGGCGTCGTCGCCGCGGTGCTCGGCGGCGCGGTCGGTCGCCGACCGGGCCAGCGCCAGGGACCCCAGCGGCGCAGCAGGACCAGTCACCGGGACCTGGTCACGAGCCGTCGGCAGTGGCCGGCCCGGCAGCGGCGGCGCGGACCAGCGTGCGGCCCAGGTCATCCCACAGGTACGCCACCGCCTCGGCGCCGGTGAGCAGCAGCGAAACCTGCACCTTCTCGTTGGGTGCGTGGATCCGGTCGTCCGGTAGGCCGACCCCCAAGAAGACCACCGGAGCACCGGTCACCTCAGCCAGGTCGGCCTGCGGTCCCGAGCCGCCCTCGCGGGTGTAGAGCGCCTCGACGCCGAAGGCCCGGGACATCGACCGCTGCACTGACTGCAAGGCCGGATGGTCCAGAGGGGTAAGGCACGCCCGCACTCCGGGGCCGAAGAACTCCACCGTGCTCGTGATGCCGGCGGGGGTCTGCGCGTCGACCCACGTGCGGACGGCCCGAGCGACCTGCGACGGCTCCTGACCGGCCACGAGACGGAACGAGACCTTGGCACTGGCACTGGCGGGGATGATCGTCTTGTGTCCGGGCCCGGTGTAGCCACCCCACATGCCGTTGACCTCTGCGGTCGGCCGGGCCCAGATCCGCTCGAGGGTGCTGAAGCCACTCTCTCCACGGGTCGCGGTGGACTGCGCGTCCGCCAGGAACTGTCGTTCGTCGAACGGCAGCCGGCCTACCAGGTCCCGCTCGAGCGGGCCGAGCTCGACCACGCCCGAGTAGAAACCGGGGATCCGCACGTGACCATCGTCGTCGTGCATGCCGGCCAGGAGCCTGGCCAGCTCGGTCAGCGGGTTGGGGACGGCCCCGCCGTATGAGCCCGAGTGCAGGTCACCGGCCGGCCCGTGGAAGTCGATCTGACCGTTGATCAGGCCCCGCATGCCGACACAGATCGACGGGACGTCGGCGGCCCAGATCCCGGTGTCGCTGACGACCACGACGTCGCAGCCCAGCCGGTCGGCGTGGCGCCTGAGCAGGGCCGGGAAACTAGGTGAGCCCGACTCCTCCTCGCCCTCGACGAGCACCTTGAGGTTGACCGCGGGAGCGCTGCGTCCGCCGACCGCCAGGTGAGCCCGCAGCCCCAGCAGGTGCATGAGGACCTGGCCTTTGTCGTCCGCGCTGCCACGCCCGCGCAGGCAGTCACCGTCGCGCGTGGGCTCGAACGGCGGGGTCGTCCACAGCTCCAGAGGGTCCACCGGCTGAACGTCGTGGTGGCCGTAGACCAGGACGGTCGGCGCCGCCGGGTCGTCAGACGACCACTGCGCGAACACCGCGGGCAGCCCGTCGGTGGGCCAGACCTCGACGACGGGAAAGCCATGCTCGGCCAGCTCGTCGGCGAGCCACTGAGCCGACCGGGCGACATCGGGGGCGTTGGCCGGGTCGCCACTGATCGAGGGGATCCGCAGCCACTGCGCGAGCCGGGCGAGGAACGCGTCGGCGTTGTCGGCCACATGCGTGCGCACTCTCAGATCGGCATCGTTCACAGCCTGACTGTACGGCCCGGACGCGGTCGCCTAGCGTCGAGGTCATGGCGTTGCTCCGGCTGGCGACCTTCAACCTGCTGCACGGCATGTCCCCGGCATCTGGCGCCTGCGCCCCCGAGCAGCTCGCCACTGACGTGCGCGAGGTCGACCCTGACCTGATGGGCCTGCAGGAGGTCGACCGAGGTGCGGCCCGCACCGCCGGCGTCGACCAGACCGCACTGGTGGCCGAGGCTCTCGGCGCGCGGTGGCACCGGTTCGTCCCCACCGTCCACGGCACTCCGGCACCGACTCGGACCTGGACCCCGGCCAGTGCCCTGGACGGCGAGGACACCGTCGGGCCGACCTACGGCATCGGCCTGGTCTCCCGCCTTCCCGTGCGGTCGTGGTGGGTCAAGCGCTTCGGTCCGGCGCCCCTGCGCCTGCCCCTGTTGATGCCGACTGAATCAGGTCCGCGCCGGGCTCGACTGCTCCTGGTACCCGATGAGCCTCGCCTGGCTCTGGCGGCCGTGGTCGAGGGCCCCGCGGGTCCATTCACGGTGGTCACCACACATCTGTCGTTCGTGCCGGGCTGGAATGTTCGCCAGCTGCGTGCCATCGCCGCCTGGGTGGCCCGGATGCCCCAACCTGTGCTGCTGCTCGGCGACTTCAACCTGCCGGGCCGCCTTCCGGCACGCCTGACCGGCTGGCAGTCGCTGATCGCCGCGCCGACGTATCCGGGGCACGCACCTAGGGCCCAGCTCGACCACGTCCTGGCGCTCGGGCTCGGTCGCGAACAGGTGCGGGGCGGGCGCGCCTGGGCCCTGTCCGTCAGCGACCACTGCGCCCTGTCGGTCGACCTGGACCTGGCCGGCTTCAGCCGGGACCGGTGAGGATGAGCTCGAGCTCAGCGGCGCCGGGCAGCCCGGCAGGCCGGTCGATCCGGCGCTGCCCGACGTAGTAGAAGGCTGCACCCACCGCGTCCTCGGGCACCCCGGCGATGCGCGCCCACGCCGCCCGGTAGATGGCCAGCTGTAGGGGGTCGGCCGCGCCGTGGCCGGTCTTCCAGTCGATCACGTCATAGCCGTCGCCCGTCCGGTACACCGCGTCGATGCGCCCCCGAACGACTGTGCCGCCCAGGACGAGCTGGAAGGGCGCCTCGACCTGCAGTGGCGGCAAGGAGGCGTAAGGACCGTCCAGGAACGCGGCCTTGAGGGAGTCCAGGGCCTCGTCCGGCACCAGGTCGTCGTCCGCGGCACCTTCCAGGTCCAGCCGGTCCAACAGGGGTCGCTCACCGAACAGGGACTCCACCCAGGCATGGAAGCGGGTTCCCTGGGTCGCCGCCGGCGCCGGCGGCCTGGGCAACGGTCGGGCCAGGTCCCGTGCCAGACCGGCGGGGTCCTTAGCCAGCCGCACCATCGCCGAGGCTGACAGCGAGGCCGGGAGCACGACGTCCAGGTCCACACGGTGGGCGAGCCTGGCCTCCTCCAGCAGCGCCGCCAGGTCCGCGTCCCAGCCGTGCACCAGCTGCCGCTGCTCGGCAGACAGACCGTCGTCGCGGGCCAACGAGGGAAGGTCGAGCTCGAGCTGTGCGGCCGGCCCACCCGTCATCGCGTCCCGCACCCAGCCGGCCGCGCGGCGACGCTCGATCAGACCACGTGGCTCCGGCTTGAGCGGCCACCCCGCCTGCTCATACCGGCGCAGGTAGGGGTTGGTCGCCTCGGCCGGTTCGGGATGCCAGGCCACCACGACACCGGACAGCGAGCGGGCAAGGGGCTCGTCATCGGAGTTCGGACGGGAATTCGCACCGGAGTCCGCGGTGGAATCGGCGGTGGAGTCCGGGTCAGCATCCTCGCCGGTGCAGTGCCGCTTGATGGCGAGCAGGTACTCCGAGGGCCCGCGCGGCTTCAGCTGCGCCGGACCCCACCAGTGCGAGGACGCGATCAGCAGCTCCTTCGCCCGGGTCACCGCGACGTAGGCAAGTCGCAGCTCTTCGAGGGAGTCCAGGGCCTTGAGCTCGGACTCGTAGGACTTGAAGGCCTTGGCCGAGTAGTCGCCGATCTCCGGCAGGTCAGCTGCGTCGCCGCGCAGATCGCGGGGCAGCACCGAGGCGGAGGTGACCCATGTGGCCCTGGCGCCTCGGCCGGGGAACACCCCTGCGGTCAAGTCGGGCAGGACGACGACCGGCCACTCCAGGCCTTTGGCCTTGTGAACCGTCAACAGTTTGACGCTGCGACCACCCGAGGGTGCCGTGGTGTCGAGCCCTCGGTCGAACTCCTCGGCGGCGTGCAGATATGCCAGGAACGCCCGCACGCTCGGGTCACCCTCGAGATCGGCGAACGCAGCGGCGTGGTCCAGGAACGTGCTCAGGGCCGCGCCTCGCCGGGCCCGCGGCCCGGCGGGCGCCGCGCTCACCTCCACGTCCAGCCCCGATGCGGCGATGACGGCATGGATGACGTCGAGCAATGGCTCGCCCAGCCCGGCTCGCAGGCTGCGCAGCTCGGCCGCCATCTGGGCGAACCGTGTCCGCGCCTGCTCGGAGTATGGGTAGCGCGACGCATGTCCGGGGCGTTCCAGCGCCTCGGACAGGGAGGTGATCTCGGCAGGGTCCACCCCTGCGACCGCCTCGGCCAACAACCGCTCGACCGGCTCTGCGCCTGTCGTATGGCGCTGGGCGTCCGCGACGTCGGGGCCATCGGGACCATCGGGACCATCGGGACCATCGGGACTATCGTCAACGAGCCCGGTGTCGGCCACGGTGTCAGCCATCGACTCGACGGTCGTCGCCCGCTCACCACGTACCAGGTCGACCGCTCGCCTGCCGAGGATGACCAGGTCGCGAGGCCCGATCCGCCAGCGGGGACCGGACAGCAGCCTGACCAGGTCCGGGTTGGCCGTCGCGTCATCCAGCACACCCAGCATGGCGACGAGCTCAGCCACCTCTGGCAGGGCGAGCAGCCCGCCGAGGCCGACGACCTCGACCGGGATCCCTCGGGCCGCGAGGGCGTCGTGGTAGGCGGGGAAGTCCGACCGGACCCGGACCAGGACGGCGATGTCGCTCGGGGCGCGTCCCTGGTCGATCTGTGCCTCGATGGTGTCCGCGACCCAGCGGACCTCCTGCTCGTACGTCTCGAACAGGCCGCACACGGTCTGTCCGGCCGTCGCCGCCTCGGGTCGAGGCACTAGCTCCGCTACGCCCGGATGCCGCTCGCGCAGCCGCCGAGCAAGCCCGTTGGTCAGGTTGAGCAGCTGGCCGCCACTGCGGTTGTTCTGGACAAGCCCGTACCGCTCGCTCGGCGTCGTGGCCTGGGGCGCCGTGGCCTGGGGCGCCGTGGCCGGGGGCACCGTGGCCGGGGGCACCGTGGCCTGGGGGAACTCCTGCGGGAAGGAGTCGATGTTGCCCACGTACGCACCCCGCCAGCCGTAGATCGCCTGACAGGGGTCGCCCACCGCCGTGACCGGGTGGCCCGCGCCGAACAGGCCGACGAGCAGGCGCTTTTGCGCCACCGAGGTGTCCTGGTACTCGTCCAGCAGCACCACCGGGAAGCGGGCACGCTCGATGTCGGCGACCAGCGGGTACTCGGCCGCAAGACGGGCCGCAAGCGCCACCTGGTCGCCGAAGTCGATGACTCCCAGGCGCTCCTTGTCGGCGCGCATGTCGGCGACGATCCTGGCCAGGTAGGACCTCTGGACGGCGACCTTGGCAGCCTTGATGGAGGCCACGGACTGGCGCCCTTGGTAGTGGCCCGGGGCGTGGCCGGCGATGTCGGCGACGATCTGGCTGTCGGCCGCGAGCAGCTCCTCGATCGTCACGAGGTGCTCGTTGAGCTCACCGTCCAGGGCGATGACGTCACCCACCAGCGTGGCCACGGTCTTGTCGAGCTCGGGGAACGGGCCCCGGGCTCGTCGCAGGGCCCGCTCGGCTAGCTGGAAGCGGGTGGCGTCGGCAAGCAGCCGGGCCGAGGGTTCGACCCCGATCCGCAGTCCGTGCTCGCGCAGCAGCCGCCCCGCGTAGGCGTGGTAGGTCGCCACCGTAGGTTCCAGGTCCACCACCACCGCGGCCGCGTGCTCCCGCGGCCCGGGCGCGCCGGCGGGCAGGGGTGAGCCGCCGAGGCGGCCGGCCCGGCTCAGCGCGCCCCGAATCCGGGTCGCCAGCTCGGCTGCCGCCTTGTTCGTGAAGGTGAGGCCGAGCACCTGCTCGGGGGCCACCTGCCCGGAGGCGACGAGCCAGACCACCCGCGCCGCCATCACGGTCGTCTTCCCCGAACCGGCGCCGGCGATCACCACCGCCGGCTCCAGCGGGGCCGTCGCAGCCGCGAGCTGATCGTCGGTGAACGCCACGTCGAGCAGGGCCCGCAGGTCGCCAGGCTCGATCGTCACGGGACCACCACGCGCCCCTCGTCCCGGGTCGGGCAGACAGAATGGAACTCGCAGAACCGGCACCACTCGTTCGGGCGAGGCGAGAAGTCCTCCCGCACCAGTCGGGCCACCGAGGCGTCCAGGACCCGGCTCATCCAGGTGCGACCCGGCTCGCCGTCCTCGTCCGCCGCGAGCGCCGGCTGTGACTGGACGGAAGGCAGCCCGCCAGGGCCCCTGGCGTCGTGCCGCAGCTGCACGAGCTCGGCGCCGCCGCTGTCGCGTCCGGCGTCCACAGCGCCGAGCAGCACTGCGCTCTGGTAGACGCCCAGCTGGACGTGCTCGGCAACCTTGGCCGCGGTGGGAGTGCTCTTGGACGTCTTGAGGTCGACGACATGGACGAACCCGTCGACATCGATCTCGACCCGGTCCATGCTCCCGCGAAGGACGACGGAGCGCCCTGCGACCACGAGATCGACGCGGAAGTCGTGCTCAGTGTGCAGAAGGGTTCGACCGCGGGGGGCCAGGTGCCAGCGGATGAAACGAGCCAGCGCCGCATGGGCATGGGCCTTCTCCTGGGTGGACCGCCAGGGAGCTTCGAAGGCGAGCTGGTTCCAGACCGAGTCCACCATCTGGTCGAGCTTGTCGAGGTCGGGTGGCTGGGCAGATCTGGCCACCTCGTGGGCCAGCGCGTGCACGATCGACCCGAAGCCCAGCGCGGTGCTGCGAGCACTGTCAGCGTGCACTTCGTGTCCCAGGAACCAGCGAAGGGGGCAGTCGGCCAACGAGCCCAGTGACGAGCCGGACAGGGCAATCGGGGTGTCCGCCGGGTACAGCGGATGGCCAGGGTCGGTCTGCTCGGCCACTCCCCACCACCGGTCAGGATGTGCCGAAGGAACCAGGGCGGCGGCGCCCTCGGACGCGGCAGCCAACGTGGCCAGCCGGGTCGCTGCGGCCTCGCGCAGCGCCAGCGGCCGGTCCGGGTCGGCCGCGACCGACCGAAGCTCAGCCACCAGCGCCGACAAGGTCATCGCCCGCCGGGGTCGCTCGCCGACGACTGTGGGTTCCACACCGAGCTCGGTGATGAAGCGTGAGGGGCGCACCCCGTCGTCCTCTGGAGAGTCCACGGCGGTGACCACCAGTCGACGACTGGCTCGCGTCACTGCCACGTAGAACAGCCGACGCTCCTCGGCGAGCCGGGCCGACACCGTCGCCGGTTCGGTGAGCCCCTGCGGGCCCAGCCGGTCGGCATGCAGCAGCGAGCCACGGTGCCGCAGATCCGGCCAGACGTCCTCCTGGACATCGACGACCACCACGACCGCCCACTCCAGGCCCTTGCTCCGGTGTGCCGTCAGGACTCTTACGCCCTCCCCTCGCAGGCCACGCTCGGCGAGGGTGTCTGCCGGGATCTGCTGCGCCTCGAGCTCGTCGAGGAACGCCCGGACCCCGCGCCGCTGCTCACGTTCGGCGTCGCGGGCGGCCGCGTCGAACAAGGCCACGACGACGTCGAGATCACGGTCGGCGGCACGCCCAGCCGGACCGCCAGCTGCCGAACGTTGTTCGAGCAGACGGGGCCACGGCGTGCCGTCCCACAACGACCACAGCACCTCGTGAGCTCCCGAGCCGGCCTCGACCAGGCGACGGGCACGCTCCAGGAGCCTGCCGAGTCGGACCGCCGGACCGACCACTGGGTCATCGACGCCACCGAACGCCACCAGCGTGACTGGCTCGGCGACCGCCTCACGAACCAGCTCTTCGCTCGGCCTGGGCAGGCGCCCCAGCGGGTTCTCGTCGCTGACTGACGCGGCCCGTTCCTGGTCCCGCAACCGCCTGCCGAGTCTGCGTAGACGGCTGACATCGGCGCCACCGAGCGGTGAGACCAGGAGCGTGCGCACCACGTCGGCGGTCAATGTCTGCGGGTCGGCCACGGCGCGCAGCGCCAGGAGCAGCGGCGCGGCAGCGGCCTCCCTCGACAGGGGCAGCTCGTCCCCGGCCACCTCCAACGGGACCCCGGCCGCGCCGAGCACGCGGCGCACTGACGGGACCGAGCGCGCCCCGGAGCGGACCAGGACAGCCATCTGCGACCAGGGCGTGCCGTCGTCAAGGTGCTCGCGGCGCAGCAAGTCGGCCACCGCCTCGAGCTCGCCGCCGAGCGACGGATAGGTCGCGACCTCCACCTTCCCGGCCGGGCGGTCGGCCACCACGGAAAGGTCGCGGTGCTCGCGCAGCTGTTCGGCCAGGCCTGAGCCGGCTACGGGTAGCCGGCGCGCCACCTGACGCGAGGCGGCGAGCAGGTCGGCGCCGGCCCTGCGGGAGACTCGCAGGGTCCGCACCTGCGCCGGGGTGCCGTCCACCTGTCGGAAGCGGTCCCGGAACTCCAGCAGGCCACGCACCTGGGCCCCACGGAAGGCGTAGATCGACTGGTCGGGATCACCGACCACTACGAGGTCGCGACCGTCGCCGCAGATCGCCTGGAGCAGCCGCTCCTGGGCGACGTCGGTGTCTTGGTACTCATCGACGACCACCAGGTCGTACCGGCCCCGAAGGTGCTCGCGCCCGGCCGCGGACTGCGCGTACGTGACGGCGCGGTGGACCAGCTCGGAGTAGTCCAGCAGGCCTTGCGCGTCGAGATTGTCCAGGTACTGCGCTAGGAACCGCGCCGCAGCCGTCCAGTCGTCTCGAACCGGGTCGGCCAGGCGGCGCAGGTCCGCCGGTTCCATTCCGAGGCCGCGAGCCGCCGACAGCAGCGCGCGAAGCTCGTCCGCAAAGCCACGGGTTCGAAGCGCCACCGCAAGCTCAGCGGGCCAGCCACCACGGGCGTCCGCGACGTCTCCTGCCAGAAGCTCCCGGACCACTACGTCCTGCTCCGGCCCGGACAGCAGGCGCAGCGGGCGCCCCAGATCCTGCGGCGGGCGAGTCTGACCGGCGAGTGCGTAGGCGAAGGCATGGAAGGTCCAGGCGCTCTGGGCCATCACGGTGTGGCCGAGGCGGGCCGTGATCCTGGTGCGCAGCTCTGCTGCCGCCTTGCGGCTGAACGTCAGGGTCAGCACCCGGTCCGGGTCGGTCCCGGCGCCCACCCGAGCGGCGACCGCCTCGACCAGAGTCGTCGTCTTCCCGGCGCCCGGGCCGGCCAGCACCAGGAGGGGGCCGTGGCCGGGGACGCGCACGGCGTCGACAACTGCGCGCTGGGAGTGGTCCAAGGTCGGCGGGTCGACCACGCGGCCCGGCTCGCGGACCAGCCGGTAAACCGGCCGCCGCCTGCTCTTCGCGGTCATCGGGCCATCTCACCAGAGCCGCCTGACAGCCAGGCGGCTGCGGCCCCGGCCCAGCGGCCTGCTCGCATGTCCACGCGCGAGCCGTCCGCGGTCAAGGGAGCCCGCTCGGCACGCAGGCGAACCAGTGCCTCCCGCTGGAGGCCGGCCGCCGGCTCGCCACTGGCTCGGACCACGCGCCACCACGGGACGGCGCCTCCCCACAGGGCCATCACCCGGCCGACCTGCCTTGGCCCGCCCTGCGCGAGAAGCTCGGCGATGTCCCCATATGCCAGAACCCGGCCGGGCGGGATCTGCTCGACTAGGTCGAGCACCAGCTCGGCGTACGGCGAAGGGCCGGAGGCTTCCACGGGCGGATCTTGTCAGCCTCTTGCCGACCTGAGCCACTGGCGGATGCCAGACTCGCCTGCGTGAGTCACCAGGCGACCGAGACGACAGACGCCCGCGGCGTCGTCGTCGTCGAGCCGCCGCTGCAACGCAGAGCCCGCCGCCCAGCGGATCTGGCCCGGCTGGTGCTGAGCCTGCTCCTGCTGGCCGTCCCCCTTGTTCTCGGCAGCGTCGCTGCGGGGACGTCGACCGGGCTCGAGCAGGACATCTTCCGGTCGACCTCAGGCCTGCCCAAGCTCGCTTTGCTGCTCGCCACCTACGCGGCCGGGATCGGGGTGCTCGCCCTGCCGGTTGGCCTGGCGATCGACATGCTCCTGCGCCGGCGTCCCTGGCAGCTGCTGGACGCCCTGGTGGCCGCCATGCTCGCTGCCACCAGCGCCTACCTGTTCCGGTACTGGGTGCAGCACGCCAGGCCGGGACGACTGCTCGAAGTCTTGACCAAAGAGCTCGAAGGCGGGGTCCGGTCCAGCCCCACGCAGGGGCTGCTGGCCGGCATCGTGGCGTTCTTGACGCTGGCCCAGATCAACGGGCGCCGGGTCTGGCAGCTGGCCGCGGTGGTCTCGGTCGGGTCAGTGGTCATCGCGGGCGTCCTGTCGGGGCGGGTCACCGCGCTGTCCCAGGTCGTCTCTCTGCTCATCGGCTGGTCCGTGGGCCTGGCCGTCCGTTACGCCGTGGGTGCGGCGAGCACCCGCCCGCGCGGCACCGAGGTGTCCGACGCCCTGGCGGCCGCCGGGCAGCCTGTCGTGCGGCTGGAGCGGATCTACCAGGACACCGTCGAGCCGCGCCGCTACCTGGGCAGACAGCGGGACGGCAGCCGGCTTCGGGTGGCTGTGCTCGACCGTGACACCTATGGTTCGGCGCTTGTCTACCGCCTGTGGCGCCGGGTGCGCCTGCGCGGCCCGGCCACCCGGCGACCGTTCCTGACGGTGCGCAGTGCGATCGACCACATGGCCCTGATGGCTCTGTACGTGCGCGAGGCCGGCGTGTGCACGCCAGAGCTGTTGGCCGTGACCGAGGTCGGCCCTTTCGCCGCGCTGGTCGCCTACCGCGAGCTGGACGGCACCACCGTGGCCGCCTATGACGAGTCGCTTCGCGACGTCGACGAGCCCGACCCCGCGCCGCTGAGCGACCAGACCCTGGCTCGGGTGTGGCAGTGCCTGAAGCTCCTCCAAGATCGCAAGATCGTCCACCGGGCACTCACAGCGGACCACGTCCTGCTCACCGGTAACGGTGACGTGGCGCTCCTGGAAGTCAACGCCGGGGAGATCGCCGCCTCCGACCTTGCCATGCGCCTGGACACTGTCCAGCTCCTGACCACCATGGCTGTGGTGGTCGGCCCCCAGCGGGCGGTCCGCTCCGCGGTCGACGTGCTCGGACCAAACCCGGTCGTCGATGCCCTGCCCCTCTTGCAGAAGATCGCACTGGCTCGCTCGACCCGGGCGCAGCTCAAGGAGCACAAGGGCCTGCTGCACGACCTGCGCACCGAGATCATCGACGTCACCCCCGCCGACCCCGAGGTCGAGGAGATCAAGCTCGAGCGGCTGACCGTCCGCGGCCTGATCGCCGTGCTGGGCGGCGCCGTCGCCGTGTACTTCATCGCCACCACGTTCACCAAAGTCGACTTCACCAAGCTCGGCAGCGTGAACTGGAAGTGGGCGGCGCTGACTTTCGCGCTGGCCGTGCTGACCTACCTGGGCGCCGGGATGACCTGCGCCGGCTTCGTGGTCAGCAAGATCAACCTCCTGCGGGCGACACTGACTCAGTACGCGGTCGGCTTCGCCGGGCTGCTCGCTCCCACTGCGGTGGGCACGGTGGCGCTGAACGTGCGCTTCCTGGAACGCTCGGGGGTTGACCCTGCGGTGGCCGTCAGCAGCGTGGGCCTGGTCCAGCTGATCATGTTCGTCGGTCACGTGGTGCTGATCGTGCTGTTCGGCGTGCTCGCCGGCACCGGGGCCGAGAGCTCGTTCTCACCGCCACAGGGTGCGGTCATCGCGGTCCTGGTCGTGGTCATCGCGGCCATCATCGGGCTGTCCCTGCCCGTCGGACGCCGGATCCTTCAAGCCAGGGTGCGCCCCCTGGTGAGCCGGGTCATCCCGCGACTGGTGGCGGTCTTCCAGGTGCCCTCCAAGCTGGCCATGGGCCTGGGAGGGGTGTTCCTGCTCAACCTGGCCTACATCGGCTCACTGTTCACCTCAGTGCGGGCGTTCGACGGCCATCTGACCTTCGTCGCCGTGGCCGTGGTGTATCTGGCGGGCTCGGTGGTGGGCGCTGTGGTGCCGACCCCCGGTGGCATCGGCGCCATCGAGGCAGCCATGGCCGCCGGCCTCACCGCCGCCGGGCTCCCCGGCGCAGTCGCCGTCTCCGCCGTGCTGCTGTACCGGATCGCGACGTTCTGGATCCCCATCCCGATCGGCTGGCTGTCCCTCACCTACCTGCAGCGAGTCGGCGCCCTGTAGCGGGCGCGGTCAGTAGGACGGCTTGTCCGGCTCGATCTGGTTGACCCAGGCGAGCACCCCGCCGCCCACGTGCACCGAGTCGGCGAAGCCGGCGCCCTTCAGGATCGCGAGAACCTCAGCCGAGCGCACACCGGTCTTGCAGCTCACCACGATCTGGCGGTCCTGCGGCATGAGCTCCAGGGCCGCTCCGGACAGGAACTCGCCCTTGGGGATCAGCACGGCCCCCGGGATCGAGACGATCTCGAACTCCCCCGGCTCGCGCACATCCACGAGCAGGAAGTCCTCACCGGAGTCCTTCATGCCCTTGAGGTCGCGAACCGAGATGGTGGAGTCACGCGCCGCCTCGGCAGCCTCCTCGGAGATGGTCCCGCAGAACGCCTCGTAGTCGATCAGCGCGGTGATCGTCGGGTTCTTCCCGCAGATCGCGCACTCGGGGTCCTTGCGGACCTTCACCTGCCGGTAGGTCATCTCCAGGGCGTCGTAGATCATCAGGCGCCCGACCAGGGGGTCGCCGATGCCCATGAGCAGCTTGATGGCCTCGTTGACCTGGATCGAGCCGACCGAGGCGCAGAGCACGCCGAGCACCCCGCCCTCGGCGCAGGACGGCACCATCCCCGGCGGCGGCGGCTCGGGGTACAGGCAGCGGTAGCAGGGACCGTGCTCTGACCAGAAGACCGAGGCCTGCCCGTCGAAGCGGTAGATGGACCCCCACACATACGGCTTGTTGAGGAGAACGCACGCGTCGTTGACCAGGTAGCGGGTGGCGAAGTTGTCGGTGCCGTCGACGATCAGGTCGTACTGGCTGAAGATCTCCATGACGTTCTCGGAGTCCAGCCGGGTCTGGTGGACGACGACGTCGGTGTACGGGTTGATCTCCCGGACCGAGTCCCGGGCACTGTCGGCCTTGGGGCGGCCGATGTCGCTCTGCCCGTGGATGATCTGGCGCTGCAAGTTGGACTCATCCACCGTGTCGAACTCCACGATGCCCAAGGTGCCGACCCCGGCCGCAGCCAGGTACATGAGCGCAGGAGAGCCCAGGCCACCGGCTCCCACGCAGAGCACGCGCGCGTTCTTCAGCCGCTTCTGCCCGGCCATGCCCACATCCGGGATGATCAGGTGACGGCTGTACCGGCGGACCTCGTCGACGGTGAGCCCGTCAGCGGGCTCGACCAGCGGCGGCAAAGACACGGTGCACTCCTCATGGGGCTCAGCGGCGCCGCGGACCCGCGGGCACTCCTGCGATGACAACGGTGCCACAGCGCATCGGATTCCCGCACACTGGCCTCATGCGTCCGCTGATCGGGATCACCTCCTACGTCGAACAGGCACGCTGGGGGGTCTGGGACACTGCGGCCGCCCTCGTTCCCTACGCCTACGTCCAGCAGGTCGCCGACGCGGGCGGACGGGCCGTGCTGATCCCGCCGGCGAGCGGGCCGGAGGAGGTCATGGCCGTCCTGGACGGCCTGCTGCTGGCCGGCGGCGCCGACGTCGACCCAGGACGCTACGGCCAGCCGGCCCATCCGCAGACCGCTGGGCTGCGCCCCGAACGCGACAGCGGCGAGCTCGAGCTTCTCGACGCCGCCCTGGCCGCGGACATGCCGGTCCTGGGTGTCTGCCGAGGCATGCAGCTGATGACGGTCGCGGCGGGCGGCCACCTCCACCAGCACCTGCCCGAGCTGGTGGGCCACGACGACCACCGGCCGGCCGCCGGGGTGTACGGAGAACACCCGGTACGCGTCGAGCGCGCCTCGCGCCTGGGCAGCATCCTCGGTGAGCGCGTGCACGTGCGCTCCTACCATCACCAAGGGGTGGTGGACGCCGGAAAGCTGACCGTCGTCGGGTGGGCCGAGGACGGCACGATCGAAGCGGTTGAAGACCCCTCGCGGGCCTTCGCCATCGGCGTGCTGTGGCATCCCGAGGTGGGCCAGGACCCCCGACTGTTCGACGCGCTGGTCGATGCGACTCATCGTTGAGCTGCCAGGCGTGAGGCAGTCTGCGCCCCGACCCCCGCGCCTGCCGTGCCGACCCGGCGCGCGGCGCTCGGTGTGGGGCGAGGTCAGCCGTCGGTCGGCTCGCGGAAGCCGGCCAGCCCGGGCAGCCCGTCGAGGCTGGTCGCATTGCGCTCGGCCCGGTACGCCGTCAGCTTCTTCGGGCCCTTCTTGGCGGCGTCGAGGTCGAGCACGTCGCGGTCCTGCACGTAGCCGAGCTTGGGAACGGCATACCCGCACGAGTCGGAGATCCGGGCCAGCTCGACCACGATCACCGACCGAACTCCAGGATGGCTGGAGAACCGGCCGGCCAGTTCCGCAAAACCCTCGTCTGCGGGGAGCACGACTCGTCCGGCCCCGTGCAGCCGAACGATCCGCGGTCGACCCTCGAACGCGCAGAACATGACGACGATCCGACCGTTCTGCCGAAGGTGGGCAACGGTCTCGATGCCGCTGCCGGTCAGGTCGAGGTAGGCAACTGAGCGTGGGCCGAGCACCGTGAAGGTACCGACCAGCCCTTTCGGGGAGCAGTTGACCAGCCCGTCCGCGGACAGAGGCGCGGTGGCAACGAAGAAGATCGGCTGGCTCTGCAGCCACACGGCCAGCTGGTCGTCGATGGCTTCGAAGACCGTGCCCACGGTCCAAGATTAGCCGTGCGGATCCCACTCGGGCCCAGTCGGGCCCACAGTTGCCGCTGACAACCCCTTGGCGAGCAAGCGTGCTCGGTCAGCCGACCAGCGGCTGGCGGCGGCTGGGCGCTGACCTGCGGCCGGTTCCGCGACCCGCGGCCCATGGCGTCTTCGCGCTCCACGTGGGCCAGATCGTGAGGTTGGTCGAACCGTGGACCGCGGCTGCCTGAGCTCCGCACCCGCCTGAGCCGGACAGTCGCGGGCGGTCTGCCTGACGCTCACCCGTTGGGTCTCCCCGCCAGGAATCGAACCTGGATCTCTGGCTTCGTAGGCCAGCGCCGTGTCCGTTGGGCCACGGGGAGAGTGATACCTGATGCGGCGTGCGCCCCAGCGAGCTGCAACCGGGCTCGCGGCGCTTTCACTCGGCGACCTCGTTGACGCGGCCAAGGTCGGCGTCCACCTCGCACCACAGCCAGTCGCCCAGAACCGCACTGGGGTCCAGGACCCATCGCTGGCAACACCCGAGGCGGACGCGGCGCAGCGGGTTGCGCAACCGACGCCGCTCGAGCCTGCGGCTGGCCTCGCGGCGGTCTGCCGCACTGAGGTCCACCGGGGCGCTCGAGGTGAGCGAGCTGTTGACGATCCGAGCCATGACGGTGGCCCTCCTTCCTGATCAGACCGGCCCCGGACATCGGAGCCAGGGTGTTACGTGCGTACGGTGAGAGTTGGACTCGCGCGCGCTGCCGGCGCAGCAGGCCCTCGACCTGCTGTGTGTACCTGGTTCCACCGCGCCCGCATGCTCGGCAGACGGTGGCCGCGAAGGCTTGCCCCAACCCTTGCTGGCCGTCGACAACGGGGACGACCTGTGCCACCAGACGCCCGAGTCCTCGCCGAGAGTCGAACTCGGGTCTCGAGCTTCGAAGGCTCGCGTCGTCTCCGTTGGACCACGAGGACACCAGCAGCTAACTGGCTATGTATCGGGCATAATGCCGCCCGCGGCGTCGAAGGAACGCGGCACATCGTCTATGGCGTGTTTCAGCGCCGCGCATACGCACTGCGCAAGCACTGAATGCGCCCATTCAGCGGCCGTGTCTACTGTCGGTTGTCGGCTTCAGGTGTGGTCCCTCCGCAATGGGCTGTCGATATGGTCGGTGCCGACCCGTCCGCGACGGGCGGCTCACAGACGTGAACAGCGGTGTCGCACGCATCCGCGCGGCCCGGATCAGACGGGCACGGCAGAAGGGCCGCAACCCGGGTGGGGAGCGGCCCTACGTCGTAGAATTCTGTGTTCTCAACAGGTCTACGACAAAACCGTCCCCCCCAGCCTGCGCATCGGAATCCACCGATGGCGGAGGTGGAGGAACAACGATCGCTGAGCGCCCATCGGCTGGCCGGCGACGGGCGGCCGGATCGGACCGGAGCAGCCAGGAGACCCGGGCACGCCAACGAGGCGCCGGCGGCGCTGCCTCGATCTCGTGACCGTATTCACGGCTTCTGCTCCTGCCGTCCCAGTCGGGCTGGGTTGGATGGGTTTAGATGGGGTTTGGATGTGGGTTAGACGACTTCGAATGTCCGGTACAAGTCGTGAACTCTACCGGTCACCTCGCACATGGCAAGCGCAATTACTGCCTCACCTATTCCAGCGACGTCGACCACGGTGGTGGCTGACCCGCGGCCACACTGGCCGACCTGCCCGGCGCAAGAGTTGACGGATCGGTCTGGCCACCTGCTGCGTGGTTCGCCGGGCTCGCGTTCGCGCGCAGTGCTCGGGGCGGCAGACTGGTCCGGTGGCGTGGGACGCGGACTCGACGGGCCAGGGCCAGGACGCGCAGGCGGTCGACCTGCCCGAACCGTGCCTGGTCGTCCTCGTCGGCCCGGGCGCTTCCGGAAAGAGTTCGTGGGCCGCACGCCAGTTTCGTGCCGAGCAGATCGTTTCCAGCGACCAGCTCAGAGCGATGGCCGGCGCTGGCGCTGATGACCTGGCCACCAGCGACGACGCGTTCGCCCTGCTCGACCAGATTGTCGCCATGCGTGTCGCGCGGGGACTAACGACCGTCGTCGACACTTTGGGATTGGACCGCGCTCGCCGCGCCGGCTGGATCTCCCTAGCCCGAGCGCAGGAGGTTGCGTGCGTCGCGGTCGCGTTCGACACACCGGCTGCGCAGTGCCGCGAGCGCAACCGGTCCAGACCCCGACCGATCCCCGCCTCGGCCCTGACCCAGCAGCTGAAGTCGTGGGCAGCGACCCGCCCGGGCCTGGCAGGCGAAGGGTTCACTCAGGTCATCGCGCCGGCGCCGGTCCGGGTCGTGCGCACACCCTTCGTCGGCGCCACGCAGGCCGCGGCCCGGCAGCGGGAGGCGCCGGTGGGCCTGCGGTTCGGGCTGCACATCGGTGCCTTCAACCCACCAGGGGGCGCGCCGGGCCTGCGCGCGTGGCTGCGCGAGCTCGCCGTCGGCGCCGAGGCGGTCGGCTTCGACGCCGTGTACGTCATGGACCACTTTCGCCAGATCCCGCAGATCGGCCGCGCCTGGGATGACTTCTTGGAGAGCTACTCCACGCTGGCCTACCTCGCTGCCTGCACCCAGCGCGTCCAGCTGGGGACGCTGGTCACCGGCATCACGTATCGCAATGTCGCCCACCTGGGAAAGATCGTGGCCACGCTGGACGTCCTGAGCGGGGGCCGGGCCGTCTGCGGGCTCGGGCTCGGCTGGTTCGCTGCCGAGCACGCCGCATACGGCTGGCCGTTCCCACCGGTCGGCTCACGCTATGACCTGCTCCAGGACGCCCTGGAGCTGCTTCCGCTGCTTTGGGGACCGGGTAGCCCGTCCTACCGAGGTCGGGTGCTGGACGTCCCAGAGGCCACCTGCTATCCGCGACCGCTGCAGGAGCACGTGCCGGTGATCGTCGGCGGCGGGGGCGAGCGACGGACGCTGCGTCTGGCCGCTCAGTACGCGGACGCGGCGAATGTCATGGGCGACCTGGCGACGGTGGCTCGCAAAGCCGACGTTCTGCGAGCCCATTGCCTGGACACCGGCCGCCAGGTCAGGCTCACCCACCTGTCCACCGTCCTGGTCGGCACCGACCGCCGCGAGGTCGACCAGCGCGTCGAGGCGGGGCGGCCTCGCGGGCGTGGCTCGCAGGCCTACGCCGTCTCGGTGAACGCCGGAACTATCGCCGACCACGTGGGGCGCTTCCGCGCCCTTTGCGACGCAGGTGTGGGCGAGGTGATGCTTCGCCTGGCCGATCCGCAGTCCCTGCAGCCGCTCGCCGAGGTGATCGCCGCATTTCGTTGAGTCGAACGAGCTCCGACAACAGCCGCGATCGTGCCGGCGCGGCTGACTACCGCGGCCAAGACCCCTGCGGCTCAGTCCTGGCAGTGTGGGTCAGGACATCGCGGCGGTCCGCCGTGCCGACGGCACCCGGATGGGGCATCGCGACTGACCGACCGAGCCTGCTCCTCAGCGACCAGCGATCAGCAGCTCCAGCTCGGCGATGGCCGCCTGTTGCTGACCGACGAGCACTTTGAGCTGCTGGAGCTGCCGGCTCGCGGTGTCGGGAGCCGAGTCCGTCTCAGCTGTGTCTTCCTTGCCTGGGGCGAGGAAGAGGTTGGCCAGGTAACCGGTCAGCGTGCCGAAGATGCCCACCCCGACGACGATGATGAACGTACCCAGCTCTCGGCCGGCCTTCCCGACGGGGTACCGGTCCCCGTACCCGACGGTCGACATGGTCACGATCACGTACCAGAGAGCATCCGAAGCGGTCTTGATGTTCGCGTCCGGAACATTTCTCTCCAGCGCCAGCATCGCCAGGCTGCCGAACTCCAGCACAAGCACCCCAACCAGGAGCAGGGACAGCAGCGCGCTACCGGCACGGTCCTTGATCAGGCTCCGCGCTATGTTTCGCGCCCCGTAGTGACGAAGCAGCCGGCCGACCCTGACCAGCCGGAAGATGCGAAGCACCTTCACTGTCGGGAACGGCAGGCTGGCTAGCAGGTCCGCCCACCCGAACCCGCGGAAGAAGTAGAAGGACCGTGAGGGTGCCCGCCGTAGCCGGAACAGGAAGTCGATGAGGAAGACAAGGCTGAGCAGAATGTCGATGGATTGGACGACCGCCCGGGTGGCCTGGTCGCGCAGCACCGCGAACAGCACGATGTTGACCAACGAGAGCACTGAGAGAGCACCGATGAAGATCTCGTAACCGGTGTTGCCGAGCTCCGACTCTGACGTTGCGTTCGACGACATCGAGATCTCCTAGCGCTGGTTTGCCATCAAGGATGTCGAAGTTCGTTCCGCTCGCCGCAACGACGCACCGACGGCCGCCCGTCACGCGCCATCCACCCGCGGACCGCCAGTCTGCACACCTGAGGTGTGCCGCGAACGCAGCCCGGCGAGGGGCCGCTCGCTGACAACCGGCAGGACGCTTGTGGCAGCGATTGGGCGTTGCCAGCGCAGTGGCCGTGACCTCTGGCATGCCGCCCCAAGGACAGGCGGCGGCTCCCGTCGCAGCCAAGCCCTTCGTCGTTACCGCGCTGCCTTTCCCCGTGTTGCACCCCCGAGGCGGGGTCGGGGACGACGGCTCGCGGGCAGACACGGCATTGGCGGGGGAGTTCGCCGCCGAATGGGCCGTCACCCCGGGGCTAAGGTCCGGCCCGACATGCCCAGCTTCGATCAACTCGGGGTTGCTCAAACATCGACCAGTCGACTGAAGACCAGAGGCAACATCGCCTGAAGCTCATGCTCGCGGACGGTCAACACCGGGCTTGAGCAACGGTGCTGACCGTTCAGCCATCGCAGATAGCACGCCAACCGCCCGGCGTCTGGCCTCTGCGATGCCACGCCATGCCATGCCAGCCGGTTCGCCCGCGAGCTGTGGAGGGCTCGGGGCTGTCAGCGTCCCCGACGGCGCGCACGGCGGTGCATCCCGGCCGCCGAGACCGGTGACAACGGACGACCGAACGGGTCGATGAACAGCGCACACGGCCCGGTGCTCGCCGGCACTGTGCCGTCGAGGACCTTGATGGTGTAGCTGAGCGAGTCCGCGTCCAGATGCGGATCTTGGATGACCACCACGGCGTCCACAGGTGGCCGGTCACCCGGTTCGGCGAACGACAGGACCGCGTTCGGGGGGTTTGCGGCGAAACTGTTTTCCCCTGCGCCCCAGTTGGCCACGAAGTGTGCCGTTGCCAGGTGTCCTACCTCGCGTTGGGGACGGTCGGCGAAGTACAGCGTCGACGGCGACAGTCCGTGCAGGGTCAACGACCCGCCCGTGCTGGTCATGCTGGCCGCCGTCTGAACGAACAATGCCTCCATGTCTTCCAGCTGCTGCTCGGTAACCTCGCTCATCCTGGGCTCCTCTCGTCGGTGCCACCCGGTGACGCGCAGCGCACCTGGGTCAGGTGGCGGGACCGTGGGACGGCGTGGCAACGCTACTCGGCGCGTAGCGGTTCTCAAGAGCGGTAGGTCCTGCCGGGAGCGCTTCAGTGGCCGACACCCGCCACGCGAGTCCGATCCCGGATCGTGGGCCGCGGTCCCGGTCAGGGCGCTGCACAGCCGGGCCAGTGATGCCTTGCCGACGGATCCGACCAGCGGCCTATCGGCGCGTCCGGATTTCCCCGCGCCGGCGCGCACCTTCGCCCCAGCGTCGATCCCCCGCGGTCTCCTTCGACACAAATAAGCGGGCGCCAGCAAGGGATGCTGCCCGCAGGCACCCGTGCCTTGCGACGTTTGACCGGGTCAGCTGTGGTCTCGCGCGAGCCGCCACCGGACACGCTCGGTTGGGCGCCCGCGACCACGGCGGGTGATCGACACGGTGCACCGTGTGTTTGGCCTGGCGGGATCGCGTTGAGTGGAGTAAGCCTGCCCCATCGGCGGGCACTGCACCGTCGGGGCGCCGTACCGAACCGAACCGGAGGAAGCTATGCGCAAACGTATGCTCGCACTCAGAACTCTCAGCGCCGCTGGCCTGGCCCTGAGCGTCGCGTTTGTCGCCGGCCCGGCGACGGCATCGGCCACGACCTCGTCTGTGACGGTCGTCGCATCACACCTGAACAACCCGCGAGGGCTGTCCGCCTCCGGCGGCAAGCTGTACCTCGCGGAGTCGGGACGCGGCGGCAGCACCTACTGCGTGGGCAGCACCTGCGTGGGACTCACCGGGTCGATCGACCTGGTTGGGTCGAACGGGGTCACCCGGCTGGTGACCGGCCTGATCTCCCAGTCCAGCCCCGGTGGCATCGCCGCCGGCGGCGTCAGTGCCGTCTCCGCCTCCGGCGGGGTGCTGTACGGGCAATTCGGGGGGAACAACTTCGGGCTCCCGTTGGGCCAACTGCCGGCTTTCCTGCTGCAAGCGGGATTGAAGGACATCGCGGAGTTCGGGCACGTGCAGAACGGGGCGTTCGTGTCCACTGCCGATGTCGGTGACCACGACTACATCTGGTCCAGCGCCCACATGAGCCTGAACCCGCAGTTCCCTGACGCCAACCCCAACGGGCTGCTGGTCACCGGTGGCCAGGTGTTCGTCGCTGACGCGGGCGCCAACACCCTGGACTCGGTAACCCCTGACGGCGTCGTCCACGTCCTGACCTATTTCGGGGTTCCGACCGGAAGTGTCACCGACGCTGTCCCCACCTGCGTGGCCAAGGGCCCAGACGGGGCTTTGTACATCGGTGAGCTCGTCGGCGGCAACCCCGCGCCCGGGCACGCCCGTGTCTGGCGGGTGACGATCAGCAACGGCAAGGCAACCAGCAAGGCCGTGTGGGCGAGCGGTCTGACCACCATCCAAGGATGCGGGTTCGACAGCTCAGGCAACTTCTACGCGACCGAGTTCCAGGTGAACGGGCTGAACCCGAGCCCGACCGGCAACCCGCTGGGGGCCGTTGTCAAGATCGCCCCCAACGGCACACGCACCACCTTGGGCATGGGCAGCCTGTTCTTCCCCTCCGGGTTCGCGACCTGGAACGGCACCCTGTACGTGTCCAACTGCAGCATCGCCCCCGCCACAGGCCTGGCACCGACACTGTGCGCGAGCGGCGGCCAGGTGGTGGCCATCCGGTAGCGGCGGCCGAACACCTCGAACACACCGGTGGACCACCCGGGACAGCTCACCTGGGTGGTCCGCCGGTCGTGCGCTGCGCTACAGCAATGAGCCCGCCGCGGCATCGGCGAGCCCCGGGACGACCGACCACCGGTGCGAGCCCGTCCTCGATGCCACGCCTGGCACGCGACCAAGACGGTTGCAGGTACTGACGCGCCGGGCCTGCGGCCACCGTCGACAGTTGTGACCCTCGCCGACTCCGCCAGCACGTGCACGCCGCCGAGCCATGGCCGACCTGACGGATCGGCGGTCGCGCCGGCGTCGTGTATCTACAGCGGAGTGACGTAGGCCCCGGAGATCCCACCGTCGACCAGGAAGTTGGAGGCGGTGATGAACGAGGAGTCGTCGCTGGCCAGGAACGCCACGGCCGCAGCGATCTCCGACGGCTCGGCGAAACGCCCGAAGGGAATGTGCACCAGTCGCCGCGCGGCGCGCTCGGGATCCTTGGCGAAGAGCTCTTGGAGCAGCGGGGTGTTGACCGGGCCCGGGCTGAGCGCGTTGACGCGGATGCCCTCGCGGGCGAACTGGACACCGAGCTCGCGCGACATCGCGAGCACCCCGCCCTTGGAGGCGGTGTACGAGATCTGAGACGTGGCCGCCGCCATGGTCGCCACGAACGAGGCGGTGTTGATGATCGAGCCCTTGCCGGCGCGCTGCATGTAGGGGATCACGGCCTTGCAGCCGAGGAAGACCGACGTGAGGTTCACCTCCTGGACCCGGCGCCAGGCATCCAGGCTGGTGACCAGGATTGAGTCGTCCTCCGGCGGGGAGATCCCGGCGTTGTGGAAGGCGATGTCGATTCGCCCGTACGCCTCGAACGCCGCCGCATACATCGCCTCGTTGTCGCGGGGACTGGTGACGTCCGCGGAGACGAACAGCCCGTCCAGCTCCTTGGCCGCCGCCGCTCCAGCGTCGGCGTTGGTGTCGACGACGACGACCCTGGCGCCCTCCGACGCCAGCCGCTGGGCCGAGGCCAACCCGATGCCGCTCGCCCCGCCGGTGATGAGCGCCACGCGACCGTCCAGTCGGTTCATGGAGTTCCTGCCTGTGAGAAGAAGACGTTCTTGGTCTCGGTAAAGGCGTCCACCGCGTCCGGCCCGAGCTCCCGGCCCAACCCCGACTGCTTGTAGCCGCCGAACGGCGTGGAGTAGCGCACTGAGGAGTGGCTGTTGACCGACAGGTTCCCGGCCTCGACGGCGCGCGAGACCCGCAGGGCCCGGGCCAGGTTCTGGGTCCAGATCGAGCCGGAGAGCCCGTACTCGGAGTCGTTGGCGATGCGGATGGCGTCCGCCTCGTCGTCGAAGGGCAGCACGACCACGACCGGTCCGAAGATCTCCTCGCGGGCCACCCGGTCCTTCTCGGAGACTGGAGCCAGGACGGTGGGCGCGAACCAGTACCCGGGCCCGTCGGGCGCATGGCCGGTGAAGGCCACCGGCGAGCCCTCCGGCACGTAGGAGGCGACCGCTTCCCACTGGCCCCGCGAGACCAGCGGTCCCATCTCGGCCGTGTCCAGCCTGGGATCCTCGACCCGCACACCCTTGACCGCGGGCTCCAGCAGCTCCATGAAACGCTCGTAGGCGGAGCGCTGGACCAGGATCCGCGACCGCGCGCAGCAGTCCTGTCCGGCATTGTCGAAGACCCCGTACGGCGCGGTCGCGGCTGCCTGTTCGAGGTCGGCGTCGGCGAAGATGATGTTCGCGCTCTTGCCGCCCAGCTCCAGCGTCACCCTCTTGACCTGGTCGGCGCAGCCGCGCATGACCTGCTGGCCGACGGCTGTGGAGCCGGTGAAGACCACCTTGCGCACCGCGGGATGGTCGACGAACCGTTGGCCTACGATCGATCCCTTGCCCGGGACCACGGTCAGGACATCCTGCGGAAGGCCGGCTTCCAGAGCGAGCTCCCCGAGGCGGATGGCGGTCAGCGGGGTCAGCTCGGCGGGCTTGAGCACCACGGTGTTGCCGGCCGCCAGCGCAGGAGCCAGACCCCAGCCGGCGATCGGCATCGGGAAGTTCCAGGGGACGATCACGCCGACGACGCCGAGCGGCTCCTTGAAGGTGACGTCCACCCCACCCGCGACCGGGATCTGGCGACCGAAGAGCCGCTCCGGGGCGGCGCTGTAGTAAGTCAGGACGTCGCGGACGTTGCCGGCCTCCCACCGGGCGTTGGAGATCGTGTGCCCGGAGTTGGCTACCTCGAGGGCCGCGAGCTCCTCCTGGTGGGCGTCCACCTGGTCGGCGAACCGTCGCAGCAGCCGGGCCCGGTCCGCCGGGGCAACCTCGCGCCAGGTGGTGAAGGCGCGCTGGGCCCTGGCGATGATCTCGTCAGTTCCGGCGCCGTCCTGGTGCTCGACGGAGGTGACGACCTCCTCGGTGGCTGGGTTGACCACGTCGTGGATGACGCTCACGCGCGGCTCACATCCGTTCGAAGGAGCGAAAGCGCTCCCAGTCGGTGATTGACCGGCCGAAGGCGTCGAGCTCGACCCTGGCCATGTTGGCGTAGTGGGCGACCACGTCCGGGCCGAAGGTTTCGCGGACCCAGTCGCTGCCCTCCCACAGGCGCAATGCCTCGGCAAGCGAGTCCGGCACCCGGTCCGCCCCGGAGTCGTAGGCGTTACCGCCGAAAGCCGGCTCCAGCGGCAGTCCGCGCTCGATCCCGTCCAGTCCGGACGCGACCATCCCGGCGACTGCGAGGTAGGGGTTGACGTCGCCACCGGGCACCCGGTTCTCCAGCCGCAGACCTGGGCCGTGACCGACGAGCCGGAACGCGCAGGTGCGGTTGTCACGGCCCCACTTGATGGCTGTGGGTGCGAACGAGCCGGCGACGTAACGTTTGTAGGAGTTGATGTTGGGAGCGAACAGCAGCGTCAGCTCGCGCATGTGGGCCAGCTGCCCGGCGACGAAGGCCCGCCCGAGGTCGCTCATCCCGAATTCGACGTCGGCATCGTCGGCCATAACCAGCGCCCCGTCGGTGCCCCGGAACGACAGGTGGATGTGACAGGAGTTGCCCTCCCGCTCGTTGAACTTGGCCATGAAGGTCAGCGCGTAGCCTTCCAGCGCGGCGATCTCCTTGGCGCCGTTCTTGTAGATGACGTGGTTGTCGCAAGTGCCCAGCGCGTCGGTGTACTTGAAGGCGATCTCGTGCTGGCCGAGGTTGCACTCGCCCTTGGCGGACTCCACGGTCAGCCCCGCGCCGGTCATGTCGTTGCGGATGCGGCGAAGCAGCGGCTCGATCCGGGCGGTGCCCAGCATCGAGTAGTCGACGTTGTACTGGTTGGCGGGCGTCAGGTCCCGGTAGGCCTTCGTCCAGGCCTGCTCGTAGGTGTCGGTGAAGACGATGAACTCCAGCTCGGTGCCGACCAGAGCCAGCATCCCCTGGGCCGAGAGCCGGTCGAGCTGGCGGCGCAGGATCTGCCGTGGCGAAGCGACGATGTCGCTGCCGTCCTGCCACTGCAGGTCGGCGAGCAGCGCCACGGTTCCCTCCTGCCAGGGAACCCGGCGAAGGGTGGCCAGGTCGGGCTTCATGACGAAGTCGCCGTACCCGCGCTCCCACGAGCTCATCGCGTAGCCGCCGACGGTGTTCATGTCCACGTCCACCGCGAGCAGGTAGTTGCACCCCTCGGTCCCGTGCCCGAGCACCGTGTCGAGGAAGTAGTCCGCGTGCAGCCGCTTGCCCTGCAGCCGACCTTGCATGTCGGTAATCATCACCAGCACGGTGTCGACGGTGCCCGCGCTGATGTCCGAGGTGAGCTGCTCGACCGTGAGCACTGGGACCCGGCTCATGGCACACCCTCTCGTCCGGTGGCGACGCCCGAGCCGTAAATGGTTCGGAACCGCATGTTTACCACCTCCACCCCCGCGGTGTCTGTCCGTCCACCAGCCCGGGCGGCACGAGTTGCTGGTCGGTGACCGTCCGCACCCCCGGCCGGCGCCCGCCGTCGGATCCGAGGAGCCGTCAGCACCCCCCACCCGGCGGGACGGACGTCCGGCCCGACCCCGCTCAGGTCAAGAACCCGCGCAGCAGGGCGGACGTGCCATCGCAGTGCGCTTCCATCACCCGCCGGGCCTTGGACGGGTCGCCGTCAAGGATCGCCTCCACGATCTCCGCGTGCTGGCGGTCGGAGTGCACGATGTTGCGGCGCAGGACCGGGATCGCGGCGAGCAGCTCCCCGACCCGCAGCTGCACGTCGACCACCGCGGCCAGCAGCGAGTCCGACCCGGCCATCCCGGCGATCATCAGGTGCAGGCGGGAGTCGGCGCCCCGCCGGCCCCGGTCGTCAGCGGCGTCGGTGCACGCGTCCAGGGCGGCCCGCAGCGCAGCACGGTCTGCCGGTGACTTGTCACGGGAGGCCGCGAACGCCGCCGCTCCCGGCTCGACGACCCGGCGAAAGTCCAGGGCGTCGTCGAGCCGGGTCCCCATCGCACGGGCGATGGCCGTCGCGTTCGTCATGCCGGGCTCGACTGAGTACGTCACGAAGGTTCCGCCGCCGCGACCCCGACGGGTCTGCACGTAGCCGGCCTGGCGCAGCGCTTCGAGCACCTCCCGCAGCGTCGTGCGGCCCACCTGCAGCGCCAGCGCCAGCTCACGCTCAGGAGGCAACCGGTCGCCGTTGGGGATCACCCCGAGCTTGATGGTGCGCACGAGACGCTCGACGGCCGTCTCGAAGGCGTTGCCGTCGCGTACCGGGCGCAGCAGCGAGGTAGGGACCACCGTGGACACGCCCCCATGATCGCGCGTCACGAGCGGATGCGCTGGCCTTCGGGGTCATACAGCGGTTCGACCGTCACCTGCGCCGCGATCCAGTCACCGAAGATGAGGACCTGCACCAGATCGCCCTCGGTGACGGCGCCGGCGCCTGCGGCCGGCAGGTAGCCGAAGGCGATCGAGCGGCCCACGTGATAGCCCACCGCCCCGCTGGTCACGCGCCCGACGGTTCGCCCGCCCACCCGGATCGGCTCGTTGCCCAGCACCAGCAGCCGCGGATCGTCGAAGGTCAGACACACCAGCCGGCGACGCTCAGGGCGAAAGACCCCGGCGTCGTCGAACAGGGCAGACCGCCCGATGAAGTCTTTGTCCGCCCGGACGCACCAGCCCAGCCCGGCCTCGACGGGGGTGTCGTCGGCGGTCAGGTCCGACCCCCAGTACCGGTACCCCTTCTCGGCCCGAAGGGAGTCGATCGCCTTGTAGCCGCAGGGCACCAGGTGGTGACCGGCACCGGCCTCGCGCAGCTGGGCCCACACGGTGGCCCCGTACTCGGCGGGCACGTAGACCTCCCAGCCGAGCTCGCCGACGAAGGTGACCCGCAGGAGCCGGGCCGGGGCGAACCCCACCGTCGTGGACCTCACGGACAGGTACGGGAAGTCCGCGTTGGCCAGCGACTGCGGGGTCAGCGGCTGGAGGATCCGACGGGCATGGGGACCCCACAGGCCGAAGCAGGCCCAGGCGCTGGTCACGTCCCGCACGGACACCGAGCCGTCTCGCGGCGCGTGCCCGGTGATCCAGCTGAGGTCGTGGCCGCCCAGCGCCGTGCCGGTGACGATCCAGAACGTGGTCGCGTCGAGCTGCGTCACGGTGAAGTCGCACTCGATCCCGCCGCGGACGTTGAGCATCTGGGTGTAGGTGATCCGGCCTGGCCCGCGGGCCACCCGGTTGTCGCACAGGTTCTCCAAGAGCGCCGCGGCCCCCTCGCCCGTCACCTCGATCTTGGCGAAGGACGACTCGTCGAACAGGCCCGCGGACTCCCGGGTGGCGCGGTGCTCGGCCTCGATCGCCGGAGACCACAGCTTGCCGGCCCAGCCCAGGGGTCGTTTCGACTCGTCGCCGCCGGCCTCGTTGCAGCGGTAGTAGTTCACCCGCTCCCAGCCGCTCTTCTCACCGAAGTGGGCCCCGTCAGCGACGTGCGCGGAGTACGCCGGGGACAGGCGCAGCGGTCGGCCCGAGGTCCGCTCATGGCCGGGATAGGTGATGTCGTAGTAGCTCTCGTAGTTCTCCTTGACCCTGGCCAGGGTGTACGAGGGGGACTGGTAAGCCTGACCGAACCGCCGTACGTCCATCTCCCACAGGTCCATCCCGGGGTCGTCGTCCAGCAGCCAGTCAGCCATCACCTTGCCGACCGCTCCCGCCCCGGCGATCCCGTGCGCGCAGAACCCCGCCGCCACCCAGAAACCGCGAACCTGCGTGGGGCCGAGGCAGAACTCGTTGTCGGGGGTGAACCCTTCGGGTCCGTTGATGACCTTGCGGATCTGCGCGTCGGCCATCGCCGGCACCCGCGTGACCGAGTTCGCGTAGATCTCCTCCAGGCGCGACCACTCCTCGGGCAGCAGCCGACCGTTGAAGTCAGCCGGCACGTCGTCCAGTCCGTCCGTACCGAGCGCGAACGCTCTGGAGTCCCGCTCGTAGCCGCCCATGACAAGGCCGGCGCCGTCCTGGCGGAAGTAGACCAGCAGGTCGGGGTCGCGCAGCGTGGGCAGTCGCCTGCTGTCAGCAGCCACCTCGCGCAACGCCTTGGTGACCACGTACTGGTGACTCATCGCGATGATCGGGACGCGGACACCGACCAGCCTGGCGACCTGTGCTGCGTACATGCCCGCGGCGTCGACCACGGTCTCGCACTCGATGTCGCCGGCGTCGGTCCTGACTGTGCTGACCGCGCCCCCGCTGGTGTCGATGGCCAGCACCCTGGTGCGCTCGCAGACTGTGACCCCGGCCTTCTTGGCACCGTTGATGAGGCCGAACGTCAGCTGAGTCGGGTCTAGGTACCCGTCGGTAGCCAGGTAGGTCGCACCAAGGACCCGGTCGGTCGACATCAGCGGGAACATCTCAGCCGCCTCGTCGGCGCTGACCCGCTGCAGGTCCAGACCGAACGTCTCGGCCCAACCGACCTGCCGCTGGAGCTCCTCCAGACGCTGCGCAGACGAGGCCAGCCGCAGCCCGCCGCACTGGACCCATCCGGGGTCGGTCTCGGGGTCCAGTGCCAGCTCCCGGTACAGCTGCGCGCTATACATCATCATCTTGGTCAGCGTCACCGACCCGCGCAGCTGGCCCACCAGCCCTGCGGAGTGGAACGTGGAGCCGCTGGTGAGCTCGCCTCGCTCGACGAGCACCACGTCGCTCTCACCGCGCCGGGCGAGGTGGTGGGCGATGCTCGACCCGCCTACTCCGCCTCCCACGATGACGATGCGGGCGCGCGAGGGTAGGTCCACCATCAGCTAGCTCTCCCTGTCCAGGCCGGCGAGGATGTCACGGTAGTGGCGCCCGAGCAGCTCCGAGCGGGCCGATTCGTACTTGTCCATGCCCCAGGACCAGAAGTCGAAGTCGATCGGCGAGACACCGTCCTGGATGGACGCCCACAGCGTCCACCCGTACCGGGCCAGCAGCGACCAGGCGCGGGCCCGGGCGAGCTTGGCCTGGTCCTCGCGGCCCCAGTACGCGGTGACCAGGGCCTGGGTGGCATCCACTGTCAGGCCGGACTCGCTGGCCAGGTTCCCCAGCTCGAAGCTGGCCTCGTTCATACCGCCGTACTCGTAGTCGATGATCCAGATCGTGGCGCCGTCGTCAAGGAAGTTCCCGGCGAGCAGGTCGTTGTTGCAGGGCACGCGATCCTCCCGGGCTCCCAGCATCGCCCGCTCGAGAGCCTCGATTTGTGGGGTCAGGTCCAAGAACCCCGGCGGCAGGCGGAACCCCTGGGCACGGACAACCTCCAGGTAGCGGCGCCAGATGGCCTGGAAGTCGAAGGTGCCGGTGAAGGCCGGCCCCGCGTGCAGCGTGCGGACGGCGGCGGCGATCCGCACCAGCGTGTCCGGGTCGGCCACGTCCTTGGCGGTCAGGGTCCGGCCGGGCAGGAAGCCCACCACCAGCACGTTGTCGGCCGGCAGCGCCTCGACCACCGGGGCGCCGACGCCCGCCTGCCAGGCCATCGCGGTGTTGTGCCGCTCCTGGGCCCGGTCGATCGCCAGCAGGCCGGACTCGTTCGCCGAGACGCGCACGACGTAGTCACCGGCAGGTCCGGAGTCCGTAGTGGTGACCCGGTAGTTGCGGTTGGTCAGGCCGCCGCCGAGCTCGCGGACGCTGTACGCACGCCCGGCCAGCACTGTGAGCCGCCCGAGCAGCAGGTCCAGGTCGAAGACCTCGGCGGTGTTGGACATGGCCGGAGCGTAGAGCCTTCGGTCCTGCTCAGTCCCGCTTTGCCGATGCGCGCAGGTGGTCTCGCACGAACCTGGCCACCAGCTCAGGGTGTTCCATCTGGGCCACGTGCCCGGTGCGCGGGAGCACCACCACCGTGGAGTTCGCGAACGCAGCCTTGGCCTTGGGCGCCACCCGGGACGACACCAGCTTGTCCTGGCTGCCGTAGACCAGCAGGGTCGGCGCGCTGACCCGCGAGACCTGCGCCCACGGCGCTGACGGTCCGACCGCCAGGAAGGTGTGCATGAGGCCGCGGGTCGAGGCTGTCATCGCGTCGACCGCGTACGGAAGCACCGCCCGACGCTCGACCTCGACCACGGCCTGGGCGAGCCGTTCCGGCGAGATCGCGGACGGGTCGGCGTAGACGAGGTCGAGGAGGCCCTGGACCCGCTGCGCCGCAGACATGTCGGCGAGCCGTCGCGCCAGCAGCTGGCCCAGCCCGGGAACAGCGACGAGCGCGACCTGCGACCGCCACCGGCCGGGACGGTAGTCCGGAAGGGCGGGTGACACCAGCACCAGGGTGCGGACCAGGTCGGGGCGTTGGGACGCCACGGCAACGCACACGGCGCCGCCCAGGGAGTTGCCGAACAGGTGCACCGGCCCGCGCCCGTCGTGCTCGATCAGGCGGACCACGGCGCGGGCGTGACCTGCGATCGAGTAGTCCCCGTCGTCCGGCGGCGGCGAGTAGCCGAATCCGGGCAGGTCGACGGCGCGAGTGGCCAGCCGGTCGCCGAGCAGGGCCATCAGGTCAGTCCAGTTGAGCGAGGAACCGCCCAGGCCGTGGACCATCACTGCCGGCTCGAGCCCGTCCGGGGGAACGGTCGCCACGTCGGCTCTGTTGTGAGCGTCGGGGGCGTCGGGGG
>Ga0209068_10000109_pt1 | contig 49866 bp, 48 predicted proteins | sample ColStrG_CSR_2012_FD_187200 | JGI IMG/M metagenome (GOLD analysis project Ga0209068, IMG submission 187200) | Freshwater sediment microbial communities in response to fracking from Pennsylvania, USA - Cold Stream Run_MetaG_CSR_2012 (SPAdes)... | ecosystem: Environmental > Aquatic > Freshwater >...
GAACAGTGGCGGCGCCTCGGTTGGCACCGTGACCGACGCGAGAGGACCGTAGATGTTACCGATGAAGGCGGGCTTCGCATCCTCGCCGGCAAGGGTAGTTGCCATTGTCAGCATCGCGCCGGCGGAAAACCCAACCATGCCGACCCGGTTGGGATCGACATGCCACTCGGCAGACCGCTTCCGGATCAGGGTAAATGCGGCGCGGGCGTCGGCGATCTGAGGGGCAAGACCAGCGATCGCCTTTCCGGGTTCGGGGCGCGGCGGCCGCGCTGTACCCGAAAACATTTCCCGCATGGATTTTTCGAAGGCTGGCATGTCGGCCGGTGTCTGGTTCAAGCGATACTTGAGGACAAACGCGGCGACACCCTTGTCCGCCAGTGCGCGGGCGACGTTCCAGCCTTCATTTTCCATGGACAAGGTTAAGAAACCGCCGCCGGGCGCGACGACAACGGCGGCGCCGCTTGCCTTGTCGGGATCCGGAAGAAAGGGTGTCAGCGTCGCAATCGTCACGTTGCGGACGAACTGACTGCCGTACTGGCTATGCCAGACCTCCGGATTCGTCGCACCGGGCAGCGGACTGGTGCCGAGTTCGATGGCGTTGGGCTGCGAAGGCGTGGCGATGGGTGTCATCCGGTCGTTTTGCGCATGCGCCGGCAATGCAAGCCCAGCAACCAACACAAGCCCAGCGACTGCCAGACGAAAAGGGGTTGACCCCGCGAAAGCTCGCTCTGTCCAGAGATTCGACATCTTTCTCACGTCGGTTTTCCTCAAGTTGTGTAGTGAGTCAGAATCAAGCCATTTTGCCCTACAGATCGAGAAGTGTCACGTATCAACAAAATCCGAAATGGATAAGGGTACTCCATACTCGGTTTCGGTTCAGCGTGTACCGCGTCCCAAAAGGGTAACGGACGGGGGACTGCAGGACACGCCCCAGGAGTGGTAAAGGACTTGTCGCCGCCAGCAGTCTCATAGCCGCAGGAAAATTCGACGATGGTGCAGCGGGGCCAATATCGCGACAATCAGGAGGAGGTTCACTACGGCGAAGGAAAATGACGCGGCGTTCGCGTTAGGGATGACTGCATGCAACGCGGCGAAAGCCGTGGCGCGAATTGCCCACGGCTTGTCGCTGTAATCGCCGATTAACTGGCTGAGAATAAATGCGAGAATCGCATTGGACCCGGAGAGGTCGATTACGCCGCCGCCGTCGCCCATTCCGAACCCGAGCTGGCTGGAACCAAAGTGTCGAGTCACGCATCCGCTGCACATTTTCCGCAAAGTATTTCAGTCTTCTCAATCGCGAGGTTACATGCTACAGTTCCTCCTTCCGGTTCCTCTTTGCCGCAACGATGGTCGCTCGACTCGAAACTGATTCCACTAGAAAGGTGTTTCGATAATGAAATCACGCTTCCTTCTCTCAGTCTTGCTTTCCGCGTTTATTGCGTTGAGCTCTGTCAGTACCCTCGCCGCTCAAGAGAACAGGTATCCCGATGCCAAGCCGATGTTCAAGGCTGGCCCGCCACATCGGAATATTGCAGTGCGCAACTCCCCAACCGGCAATCTCGTGCAATGGAAAGGCAAGTTTATCGACATCACCCACAAAACCGTCACATTCACAATGGTAGGCACTGATCCGACCAAAACCAATGTTACGACCACGATCCCCGTGTTAATCATTCCTATCAAAATGGTGTACGGATCGACGAATGGCAACATGACCTTCGATCCGGTCAGTAAGAAGCTTCCCAACGGAAAGACGATCATTCAGAACACCATCGCGTCCCCTATGTTCAATCCCGGCGTCAACTTCACACAAGGAGGAACGAATCTTGGCACAACGCAGTATGCCGATGCTTTCCAGCGCGGTAACTTCTGGTCTACTGTGGGAACCAAGAACAAGCTCTACCATGTCCTCCTCGGCGCTCCCACTGTGCTTCCCGAACAGTCCATTACCGTGCCGGCTTCCCAGGGCAAGGTGATTCCCAACCCGTTTGGTCCCGGCAAAGTCGGCATATACGACGTCAACGCTCTCGATAGCCGCCTGCAGAGCTTCATCAAGAAATTCACTCAGATCAACCCAGGTGTGCTGCCTTTGTTTGTCACGTATGACACGTACATTACGGTTAGCGGCACCTGCTGCATCGGTGGCTACCACAACGCGAATGGCGTTCAACCCGCCGGGCAGACTTATGCAACCTTCACGTATGTGGACTCGCCAGGCTCTTTTTCGCAAGACGTATCCGGTCTGTCCCATGTGATCGGCGAGTGGATGGATGATCCTTTTGTCGACAATCTGGTCAATTGCCAGGGCAACAACCTCATGGAAGTGGGTGATCCTCTCCGGAACAGCAACCCCTATCCTTACGTCCTCAACGGCTTCACCTACAACCTGCAGTCTCTAGTATTCATTGGATACTATGGGGACAAGGCCAGCACGTCTGTGCACAGCTGGCTCAGCTTCCAGAACGATGAAGCAGCGGTCTGCCCGGGCCAATAGCTGGGTTGCTCGATTTTCTTCAAACTATTTGACTCTGGACCTGCTTCATAAAGCGGGTCCTTTTGTGCCAAAGAACACCAGATGCCCTCCGCCCCTCCTCTTGCCCTGAACATCCGTGGCGGGTGGATTTCCTAATTCACTTGCGTCAGTGTTTCCCGGCAATACACCCAAATTTAAGGTTTTGTCGCGTTGATCGCATGCGCTTGCAAGGTTTGTGCAAATCCTTGCGATAGTAGTCGGTGACATTTGTAAACTTCAACAACGAGTTATTGAAGTTGCACTCCTTTCATGCTCTACTTCTGAGGAAACTGTTGGGCAACTCTAAGGAATTCAGTTATGAGACGAGTCTCGAGTTTCTCGCTTGTGCGCCCGATACTGATGGCGGGCTTGTTCTTGGTGAGTCACTTCGGCGTGGCCGCCACCAACTACGTCATCAGCAACGATGATGCGCCGTTTCCGTTTCGGACCGGAGTCAGCTTCTATGCGATTGGGTCGAACGGCTTGCTGGCCGCGCCGCAACAGGTGTTTTCGGGCGGCAACGGTATTTCTGGAGGCTTTTTCGGAGCGAATCGACTCGTTGCGCTTAACGGCGGAGGCCAACAGTGTGTGTATGCGTCCGAGGCGGGCAGCGGGAACATGGTCGGAATTGACGTAAACACTCTGGCTTTGGGGGGCACGGCCCAGGGGTCTCCGACGGATGCCGGTACTTCCAATGGAATAGGTTTGGCGATCAACACCCATTATTTGTATGCCAGCTTTACCGATTCTGGCACGATTGGAACATTCCAGGTGCAACCGGGTTGCGGGTTGACCTTTGTCGCCGATATTGCGGTTGCAGGACTCGGAACTGGGATCATCAACGGCATGGCGCTCCACGGAAACATGTTGGTTGCCACCTACACGGACGGTTCGATCGAGTCGTTCGACACTTCTCATGGCACACCTGTGTCCCACGGCGATAAGCAATATTCCACCGCGACCTTCAGCACGATGGACGCCACGTATCCAAATTCCATCGATATTACGAAGGATGGACACTACGCGATTTTCGGAAATACCGCTACATCCGTGGTTGTGGAAGTATCGGATATTTCCTCCGGCAAGCTTACGAAAACCACGGTCTACCAATCGAGCGCCAGCATCAGCTCAAGCAATATCCGGCTCAGTCCGGATGAAACATTGTTGTATGTGGTCAACAGCCAGGGCGACAGCGTGAGCGCAATATTTTTCGATAAGAGAACAGGCACACTTTCCGGCGGATGCACTTCGAATCGCTTGCGGGGACAATCCGCGGATTGGTCCTATCTGGGAGGGCTGGCCTTTGTCAGCCAAACCGGAAACGGAGCCGGAGTGTACGTGGCAGAGTTCGGTGGCTCGTCGGGGATCGCGCTGGTAAATCTGACTTCATCAGGTCATAAATGTTCGCTGCAGGAGGTCCCGCAGTCGCCGTTCGCCGATCCAAACGCGGGGTTGCTGTCGATTGGTACCTTCCCTCCTCGATCTTTCTAAGCGATAGTTAACGCAGGATGACTCTTTCGCCGGTTTTGAGTTTTATGAAATGAGGAAACTGGATATGCGCTCGTTGTCGATGTGGCTGCTGGCAATCCTGGTGTGCGGATTTTCTTTTCCGAAGGCTGCGGCCCAATGTCCCGCGCGGCCGGTCCCAGGCACAGTGGTTAGCGATCCCTTTAGTCTTTCGTCGCAAAAGGGCGTCCTGTCCGCGCAACTGGTTGTCGCGCGTTCGGTAGACAGCTTTGGCTACACCCACTATTGCTACAAATATGACAATTCCGGCCAGACCATCGAGGCGCCGACGTTCCGCCTCAACCCCGGTGACCAACTTGCGCTGAATGTTCTTAACCGCATCGTTGATGGCGGAGCCATGAAAATGGGTATGCCCCCGGAGTCCGGACCGGTGTGCGGCGATGGTGGAGACATGACCGTCGACTCTACCAACGTCCACTTTCATGGATTGAACGTCCCTCCGATATGCCATCAGGACGATGTCATCCACACCTTGATCCAACCCGGCTCGCCCGGTTTCAAGTATGACGTTCAGATTCCCTTGAATGAACCGCCTGGCCTGTACTGGTACCACCCGCATGTGCATGGATTCGCCGAATTCCAGGTTAACGGGGGCGCGGCCGGAGCGCTGATTGTCGAGGGGATGGAGAAGTACCGTCCTGAGGTGACAGGACTTACAGAACGAGTTTTCGTGATTCGCCAGCAGTACCTGGTTCCGTGGATTCCCGGACCCTACCAGCTGACGGTCAACTACCAGACCACGTCGCTTCTGGGTCCCAAACCCATCGTCCAGATGAAGCCCGGTGAAAAGCAGTTTTGGCGCGTCGCTAACGCTACGAACCAGGATTTCCTGCTTCTCCAGGTGCCGGTCAACGGTGTGCCACAGCCGTTGGAGGTAATCGCGCTGGATGGCTATCCTCTGGTCAAGACTCGAAATCAGAAAGTCATTTTGGTGCCGCCCGCGGGTCGAGCTGAATTTATTGTGCAAGGACCGCCTGCTGGAGGATCCGCCACGTTCGAAACCAGTGCGTATTCAACTGGGCCGACGGGCAATCCTGACATCCAACAGACTTTGGCGACGGTCCAACTCACGGGCAACGGCGGTGTTTCCGCACCAGCTAAACCACCAGCTCCGGGGGCCGCAGGTAACCTCAAGTTCGCGAACCTGGCCGCTCAACCGGTGACGGCTCAACGCAAGATATTCTTCTCGGAAGAATTTGGCGGCACGAATGGTCCGATCCAGTTTTATGTAACTGTCGAGGGGCAGAAGCAAAAAGTTTTCGAGTCAAACGAGAAGCCTGTCATCGTAACCAAAGTGGGTGCAGTGGAAGACTGGGTCGTCGAGAATCGCGCTTTGGAAACACACGCGTTCCATATTCACCAAATTCACTTCCGAGTGATGGAAGTAGACGGCAAACCGGTGACGGACGACGACCTGCGGGATACCATCGAAATTCCGTTTTGGGATGGCAAAGGTCCATTTCACAGCGCAAAGCTCCGCATGGATTTTCGCGATCCGACAACCGCCGGGACGTTTGTGTTTCACTGCCACATTCTGCTCCACGAAGATCTTGGCATGATGCACAAGGTTGAAGTCGATCCGTAGACACTGCTGTCATCGCACAACGCGAGAGGAAAAGCCCCGTATGGGTAAACGGTTGTTACTGGTATTAGGAATTGGTCTTTTGGTGGTTGCTGGGTATTGGGCTGGAACTCAGGCGTCGATGGTTACCGCACACGCTTCCGCGCGAAGCAGCGGTGTCCCCAAGTCGTATGGCAAGTTGGTGGCTGCAATTCCGGACTCGATTGGTACGGGACTGGTTTTCGAGGACGCCGGTGGTGTGATCCGGTTCGTCAGCGTCAATGGCATGCAAGAAGGAGAATTGGCGCGCTATGACACGACCCCGACCCAAGGGGGCATTCCCAAGGCGTATGGCCATCTGGTCAGCGTCGTCGTCAACAACGGATCAACTGGGCTGGTCTTCGAGGATTCCGACGGCGTCATTCGATTTGTAACTCTGGCAGGCGTCACCGAGAGCGTACTGACCCGCGATTGATCTGTGATTTCCCGCTTCAACGACCTTATGGTATTCATGTTCAGCGCAGCTTGTCCATCTGCATAGGGCGTTCTCGTCGGTTGGCGGAAAGCATTAGTAAAGAAACCAAGAGTGCCCACAGATCGATGTTTGACGAAAACAGCAATTACACTCACTGACCCGGACCGAGGGTCTTCCAGAACCCTCATTGAGTGTAGTAGCGATTTATCAACAACTACCTTCAGGTTTCTTTCATATTCGCGGTCTAGTGTAAACAAGTGGTTTTGTGGCAAGTCGTAAGGCTGATATGGAGCTTCTGGGAGGTCTCATGTCGATTCGGAACCTGTTTTCATGGTTTCTGATCATGGCAGCTTCGTTCACTCTTAGTGCCCGCGCTTTCGCTCAAGGCGAATGGGCTGTCGAAACGACGTTTCACGTTGGCGGGGAGGGCGGGTTCGACTACATCACAGTTGATGCAAAAGCTCACCGTCTCTACGTCCCGCGCAGCACACACACGATGGTCATCGACGCGGATTCGGGGAAGACGGTTGCAGACATTACCGGTCAGAAGCACAACCATGGTGTTGCCGTGGTTCCCGAACTCGGACGGGGATTCATCAGCGACGGCGCCGGCTCGATTGTAATCTTCGATCTCAAGACCAACGCTGTCCTGGGAACTGTGGCCGCGAAAGACGACGCTGACGGCATCGTCTACGACAAGAGCACCGGGCTGATCCTGATCGCTTGCGGCGACGCAGGCGTGCTGATCACCCTTAAGGCAGACGCCGATCCCAAGACAGCAGTGATTGATGCGCCGATTGAACTGGGGGCAAGCCGGAGTATCTGGCGGCGGACGGGGCCGGCAAGGTCTATGTAAATCTGGAAGACAAGGACCAAGTCGCGGTGGTTGATCTTAAGGCTCGGAAAGTGCTCGCGCACTGGCCGGTCGCTCCTGGCGGTTCTCCCGTCGGCTTAGCCATCGATACCGAGAAGCACAGACTCTTCATCGGATGCCGCAAACCGCAGAAGATGCTCGTAATGAGCACAGACGACGGCAAGGTGGTTGGCGGTCTTCCCATTGCAGCCGGTGTGGACGCCACGCGCTGGGACGGTCAGCAGGCATTCGCGAGCACCCGCGAAGGCAAGCTCAGCGTTGCCGAGGAGAAGGGCGGTAAATGGGAGACTGTGCAGACCGTGACGACCGGACTCGGCACCAAGACCATGGACATCGATAGTGCGGCGCACAAAATCTATTTGCCGACTGCGGAATTCGAAGAGGCCAAGGCTGGGACGCGTTCGGCGGCCAAGCCGGGAACGTTTATGATCGTCGTCATGGGGCGACGGTAGCATACGCGTAGCGCGTTGCTTTGCTAACGCGATTAGACTTGCCTTGTGTTGGGGATGTCAGGTACGAACGGTAAGCGTGGACTTCTGATACGTGTGAGGCGAGAGACTCATTATCAATGAGATTTTGAGTTGGTGCAGAATGTGTAGACCAACCCTAGGACAGAGATGGCCACTAAGACTAGCGATCCGATCCACCACACATCCAGCTTTCGTTTTGCCTCTCCCAACGCAAACACTCCTCTTGCGACAGTGATCGGAAACCGAGGCGCAGTCAAGACACGGCAGTAATGGCCAGATGGATCGGTTTAGGTCTGAAAGAGTGCTATGATCGCAGCGACTGGGGATGTTTTGTGCTCGGGAACCACGGCACCGCCCTAGGGTAAGCATGGTGGGCGACCTCAGAGGTACAACAATGCATCGCGTCGCGGTGAGCGGTTGCCCTTATTGCGGAAGTTCGGATATTCGGTTTTCCCGACCAAGAAATAGGTGGGAGGAAGTCGCAAATCTTTTGCTGCTACGCCCGGGTAGGTGCCACAGCTGTCTGCGTCGTTGCTATCGTCCAGCGTTTATCCCGCGCTTGCCATTCTTAACCAAGGCCGTCGCTAGGAAGAAACCGAACCATCAGGTCGATGCAAATCAACCAGACGAGGACCGCTTTGTCAGCTGAAATCCGATGCCACTGATTCGCAGTCGCGCTGGCTCGCCCCAAGGACTGAAGAGACTAGGATTACCAAACTCTATGCTAAGAAGCAATATTTCGGGCGTGGATAGAGTTGCGATGGCAGATCATCCGGAATACCTCGAAGAACTCCAAAGTGCTATTCGACGGTTGCATGGCGTCGAATCCGAATATATGGGAAGCGTACTTGTGAAAGGAGTATTGCAGGGCAACCGAGCTTGGGAGGGACTTGTTGAGGTTTTCGATTTGGTAGGGCATCCAACCGCGTTCCGAGTCTATGCATGGGCGCACGACACAGACGACCCAGAAAGCCCAAGACGGCAGGTGGTTGTCCTTCACTCCCATCCCATTAAATCAGCGCACGATGCAGTTAGAGCAGCGATCACAGCGGAGTGTAGAGGCCTTAAGCCAGCAGAGTAACGTAGGCTTTCTCCGCGCACTCCCAACCGAAAACGTCCTCGGCGAGGCCCAAAACCGAGTGATGGTCGCTGCCATGAAGCCGGAACAATCGTGCCACAAACCGGTTCACGATTGCTTGGATTGTGGGAGATATCAGGACGGCTCTGGCTCTTAACATGCGGGAAATCTTGGTATAGACCTCCTGCAACAATCACACCAGACAACTTTCGATTTCAAGCCCATGACTCTCACTCTTCAATAGTTTTTAGCCCAACTGTTGAAATCAGGCGTGGCTGTTGAAAAACTCCTACGCGCAAAATTCGCAAAAATGTTCAGCGGCCAGTCGCATGTTACGGGAACTTGAGACCGGCGTCCCGGCCTGTCTAACGGTGACTCTTGTGGATGGATTGGTCCTATCCCGGTGTGCCTTCGACCATTCCATGAACTACCGCTCGGTCGTCGCATTTGGAAGGGCGCGTAAGATCGCAAATCCAGAGCAGAAGGTTAAATCCTTGCGCGTCATCTCCGAACATCTCATCGCTGGTCGGTGGGCAGATGTCCGTGAACCCAGTGAGAAAGAACTGAAGGCGACGACGGTGCTTGAATTCTCGATCGAGGAGGCTTCCTCCAAGGTGCGAAGTGGACCGCCGCTGGACAACGAGAGCGACTATGCTTTGCCGGTATGGGCTGGAGTATTGCCCCTTGAGATGAGACCTCGGCCCCCCATACAGACGACAGATTAGTCGAAGGTGTCACTGTTCCGGATTATGTCCGGCGCTATGATGCTCGGCTCGCTGGCCATACAGAGACAAGTGATTTTCAGATTCCGGACTGAGTGGTCGGCCAATAAGACGTTGTCGGTTCCTTCCAGTTAGCCCGTGACTCAGGCGGCCCCCCCAAACCAAAAGTAGGCAAGAAGAGCTAGCGCGGGGCGTGGCGTACCACTACCTTTTCCCCGATCTCAATACTCATCAAATCCTCGCCAACTTCCAAAGGGCCGGAATATGTTTTTCGGGTGTACCAGGACTGATCCGTTTCATGGGGTCAGAAGCCATTTTCCTTCTGCGGTTTGGCGGGAAAACGCCCACCAAAGCACGTTCCAGTAAACTTGGTTGAGAGGGTCACCGTCTCGCCTGCAAGATTACAACAACGCGCTGAGGGAACCGTTAGTGCCGGGTGCGAACATCATGGCGAGCTTCATCGAAGTGGCGCCGGCGCCAGAACAACGAATCGGACCAACGGCGTTCCAGGCAATAGAACGTACTTCTTTGATCAAGGTAGGCGGCAAAGTCGGCACGCACTTGCGCGTTATAGGTGTCGGCGCAGCTACCGTCGCCGCCAGCCATTCGGCATAGAAGGGAAAATGCGCGCTCGGCGGAGGCAAGAGCGAAGTCAATTCCACTGGAGGAAAGAGGATCGCGGCCGATGACGGCGTCACCAATCGCAAGCCACGAGTTCCCTGCGGCAGAACGCAAGGACCGGCTGCTTGCGGGAAATACCTGGAGGGATGCCGAAGCAGCACACTGCATGAGCCGCTCTTTCGTGTGGTGGGTCTCGCTCAAAACCTGCCGCCAAGGAGAGGGACGGGTCAGATGATGTCGCGCGCACAGATCGGAATCCGTAAAGAAAATTGCGATCACACGACCCCCGGGGAGTCCAGCCGAATACCACCAACCAGCGGGATGCGTTTCAATTAAGGAAGGCAACTCATCGGCAAATGCTTCTGTGGTGTGGAGCTGTGAAATTCCCACCATGCGATCCACCGAGAAATGCGGGATGCCCATCTTTCTGCTAACTGCGGCGGAGCGGCCGGTGGCATCCACGATGAAGCTGGAACAAACGCGGAGTTCTCCGCTTGGCGAACCCGCGGTGATGGCCCAGGTATTTCGCGGAGTGCGCGCGATCACGTGCGCGTGAGCCTGTCGAAATATGTGCGCTCCGGCTTCTTCCGCAGCGGAGCTGAGCATAGCGTCAAAACGTGGCCGGTCGAGGTGCCATCCGTTCAAGGATGGATTGGAAAGAAAGGACGACGACTCCAGTTGTGTCGTGCCCCATGCGCTCTGCACGCCATATACGGGTAGCGGTTTGGTTTTAAGAAACGATTCCCAGATCCCGAGGCGGGCAAGTCGAGGCACACCGTTGGGAGGAAGAGATTCTCCAGCCCGGAAGTCGGCGTAGTCCGTACGCTCCAGGACAGCCACAGAGCAGCCGGCGCGCGCTAGGTGCAAACCCAACGCGCAGCCGGCAGGTCCTCCGCCAACTACAAGAACGTCAAAACTGCCAACGTTCATGGGTTGCCACCTTGCGACGACTGGCGCACGAATTGGCTCAACAGATTTAGCAACGCAGGGCTCGCCGCAGCCGGTACCTGTGTCGGACTAGCTGCTGGCTCGCGCTCATTCTCCGGGACGCGGCTGTCCGCACATTCGCGCAAACAGCGCCGCAATGCGTTGATGTCAACACCAAGGCGATGCAGGAATTCCTCCAACTGAGGAGAAATGGCGCCCTTCGGCCCGAAGAGGCAGTTGAGCAGGTGACACAACTTACCCTCGATCGACCCGCCGCCCTGGCCTGAGCTATTTCCACCAATCCAAACAGCCGCCGTGAGAGTCTTTTCGCGGCGGAATGGTAGTCCGCGTTGGCTCGTACCTGCCGCCCTCACTCTCGCGCGATAGAGGCCGGATTCGCTGGCGTTGAACTTTCCGCGATAGATTCCAGTTTCCTGTTGCAAGAGGCTGATTTGCATCGATGCGTTGTTGGGACCGACAATCTCCGCCCACACCGCAGCGGGCCGTTGCATCGGTACACCAGATTCAGCGAGGCTGGCCGTAAGTATGACCTCCGCACCGGGATCATAGCCCGACTGCGTTGAGGTTACACGCAAAGTCAGATTCGAGTAGGCATGGACTATGACACTGAAAGGCAGTCCGCGTTGGCCTTCTGATGTCGCAAGTATCTGGCTCACTTGGTTGGAAGCAAAAACCTGATCTCTGCTCGGGCGATTGGATGCGGTTTGGCCTCGATTGTCAGGTTTGCCAATGTCGAGCAGCGCCTGCCAGGTTCCGCCCTGGTCGAGGCGATGCGGCGTAAGTTCGACGGGGAGAGAGGTGCGGTAATAGCGGACTCCGCGTGAGCTCACGAATTGAATGTACGGATGGGATGCAGGTGTTGTCGGGTCGATGATTTGTCCGGTCGGAGTTCGCAGCCGGAAATTTACATATTCCGGATATGGAGTCAGCAAAATTACGTCCATGCCTGCGTCAGCGTCAGTGATTCCGAAGGGAATAACCTGACCTTGCCCGGGGACGAGATGCCCCTGTGGATCGAGAACAATTTCTGCATTGCTGATACCAGCCAGGATCTGCAGGAAATACTTCTGCAACAGGAATCGGTTATCGCCAGATACTGCGCCAGTGATCAGTAAGTATCCCCCGTGATTTCCTGAGATGGCTTGGAGTGCTGCCGTGCTGATATTGTCGGCAGTACCCAATCCAACGGAGTAAGTGAATTCATTGATTTGAGCGGCAACATCTGCGATGAACGGAGCGGTATTCTCCATGCCGTCGGTAAGAACAAGCAGAGAGTCAACGTCGAAGCCTGGAGCGGCATTCAGCGCCGCTCGGCCGGTTACAATGCCCGCACCGATCGACGTTGAACCTCCAGGATCAAGCTGGCTTCCGGTCAGGATGTTCTTAATGGTGGTACGACCGAGATCGAAGGGGTCCGAGGCCGAGCCCAATGTGGTTACTCCCGCCAGGAGATCCGCTGTTTGATTGAAGCGGGTGAGAGAAATTCCATCGCCCTCCAGCATGACGTCGACAAGAATGGAGCCCGCGTCGCGAAGACTCTGTATCTTCGAAATGCCGTCACCGCGATCTTCAATCATGCTGCCGGAGTGGTCTAGAACAAGTGCAGCCGCAGCCGTCTTGCGAGCTACCGTGTTCGCCGTGATGGGGATTGTCCAGGTATTGCCACTTTCAACATGGACCACAGTGACGCTGTCGCTGACGTTTTCGCCGACGGCGCCGGTTTCGTAAGTGATCCAAAGGCGGGCAGGCACGATGGCATTGCCAGCCGTGGGCCCCACCACAAATGGACCTTGCAAGAAGCGCTGCAGGCGCGTGAACATTGGGCCGGACTGGAATGCTAATGTAACCGCCACCGCTGTGGATTGAACTTCAAACACGACCGCGAGAGCCTGCTTCCGGGACATCCCGGTTGGGCCTTGGGGAACGTCCTGAAAATTGAGGGCAGGAGTGACCAGTGTGATCGAGGGACCGTCGCAACGCCCTACTTCCACAAAGGAGTTTCCTTGCTGGACAACAAAACCCAATGTGTTCCACTTCGACACCATGTCTTCCGGCGATCCAATACCGCGGGACCACTCCTGATAGGTATTGGTGCCTTGCGGGATTACCTGGTTGGGTCTAGGTACGGGCCACCAGTTATCTGCGCAAGCATTGAAGTCTGCCTGCCACGGGCAGGCCATGTTTGCCGTGATGTCTCCCGGGTTCACTTTCGTGTGATCGAAGCGGATTGGTTCCAGGTACAGCGTTGGATCCAACACGGGTTGGGCTGCAATGCCGCCGGCTTCAATGCCAGGAAAAAATGCCGCGCCCACGCAAGCCTCGAGAGCTGCCCGGTCCATACCCGCAGGAGTTACGGTGCCCGAAGGCACGGGCACTCCGGCCCAGTCATTCATAAAGTTGTTGTTGTTCCAGGCCGTCATCATAGCCTGCTGGGTGTCGGTTAACTGGGCGGAGTTGAGGTCGGGCATGTCACCGCCTGAACCCTTCAGCTTGTTGTAAATCATGTTGCGTGTAGCCTGATCGATGACAGGGTGAACGAACGCATGATGCCCAGAAGCACTTTGATTGACAGCGGCCACCGATGTCGCGCGATTCAAAATCGGATAGATGTCAGCGCTGTAAGAAGGCGTTGCGGGGGCTTGGAGCCAGCCTTGAGATACTGCGAGATCGAACAGGCGATCATAAAGGGTAATGACACTGTCCAGTGGCGGCGCAAATTTTGGCGGCGGACAAATAACCCAGGCTCCGACAACATTCGGGGTTGAGCCATCGGAGTGAAGCTGGACGGTCGCATTGACAGGACCGTCAGAGACATCATCAAACCAATCGTCGTTGTCGAGAAAGCTACCGATCGATTCTCCAGTTGGTGAACTTGAGTTTCCGAAGCCACCGAGAACGATAAGTCGTCCTTCAGTATCCGTCCGAATCTCGCCGAGCGGCACCGTAACCGCTGGCTGTGCGGGTAGTTGGAAAACGCCATTGTCAAACTGAGCGGCTTGGGTAGGACCGGTGAGAGTGCGCGGACCGGGATCAATCACCAGTCCAGCCCGAGCTGAGCCGGTCACTCCAGCATTACGCGCCGGCGTCGCGGCTTTCTTGTTTCGCAACTGAACCGTCCAGGTAATGTCGGCGTCGGCTGCGGTCACTTCTTGAACAAGAACGCCGTTTTGATCGTAGCCGAAGAGTCGAAAGCGGGCAGCTTGGCGCTTTACGCGGCAACTGGCGTCCTTGTAGCCCCCAGCGGGCATAGTGTGGTCGAGAGGGATTTCCGGTCCGATAAAAGAGTCGCTGGGACTATTGCCGAGACGCGCGATTCCAATTGCGGGGTGGATTTTAACCGTTGTGATCGCCATTGTGTGCTCCTCAAAGAACGCCGGGTTCGGAAGATCTTTCTGAATGGACCGGCTGTGAATTTCTGACCCAGCCGACTTGGCGATCAAGAGTACAAGTGCGACGCATCGACCGCCCTTACCGCGTGCTAACGTGCTGGCAAATTTGTCGCCATTGCGAATTGAGAATTTGCACAAGCGAACAGAGAAGGCGATCTCATAGGAATGTCAGGGGCAAGCGCAGAATTCTCCGAATTGTTCCACCAAAATACGAATGAGGAAAGGTCGTGCAGAACTACCTTTTCGGATAGTTCACAGTCTTTTTGGATAGGGCGCAATAATTCCTGACAAGCTTAAGAGCGAAACCAGACAAGTGCCGAAACGTGATTCGTCAACGGGGGTCACCCCAGTAGACGAAAATTGAGGCTGTGAAAGCGCCGCGGATCACCAGAATTCAATCGGCTTCAATAAACGGCCTGCAGCTATGTCAATCGAAAGTACTTAAGAACAACGAAAATCAGCGAACTTCAATAGGCGCTCGAATCTGGTTCGGGACCAGGGGGTCTGAGGTTCAAATCCTCTCTCCCCGACCATTGTTTTCAAGCAGTTAAAGCGCACTTCTGGTCTTTCGTGCACAGCGGTGTAGTCGATTTTGTAGGCGGTGAAATCTTCGGAGTTCAACGGCAGGCTTTCCTGGAGATCAGAGTTGAACCCAGACGCAGTTTAGTTCGGTTGAGTTACTCCGCTCATAGCATGCGCGAAAACCAATAGAATGCTCATCGCCAAACGCGGGAGCCTCTGAAAGAAGAATCGAATTCTTGCCATTAGTTATCTCGCTGTGCTCGTTGGTATCCGATAGTAGTTGCAAAACGTCATTAGATATTACTTTCCGTATCTTGAAGAGAATTGCTCCATGCTAAACGGCGCGGACGATAGAGGCTCGTACCTCGACCATTATAGTCGGCGCACCGTCAGGGACGACAAGGTGGTTCTGACTTGGTTGGAGAGGTGATCGACTGATCGGCCGTCAGCAATCCTAGTAGATCCTTTTTCACTGTTGCACCAACAGTGTGTTGCTTGGGCCTGTAGATTTTTCCGACAGTGTCTGATTCGAGTATTCTGAGTCGGAATCTATCACTTTTACTCACGAGGAGTCCGAAATTGCGTATAGAGCCCTTCGAGGTGACGGTCGCTGAGCAGGTCCTTTCAGATCTTAAGACACGCATTCGGAACACGCGTTGGCCTGATAGCGCACCTGGCGCTCCATGGTCGCAGGGAACGGATCTCGAATGGCTGCGGAATTTGATGGACTATTGGGCCGAGGAATTCGACTGGCGCGCTCAGGAGCGAAGACTCGGGGAACTCGCGCAGTTCCGCATCGAGATAGATGGCGTTCGCATCCACTACGTGCATGCGCGAGCGCGAAGCGGTCGTGGGATTCCGCTGATACTAACTCACGGTTGGCCGAGCGCGTTCGTTGAGTACCTTCCGCTCTTGCCACTACTCACGGATCCGGCCCGATATGGCATCGACGGGCCCGCATTCGATCTTGTCATCCCATCCCTACCTGGCTACGGGTTCTCGGAGCGCCCGAAACATGTCGGTGTGAATTATCGATATGTGTCAGCACTTTGGCACCAACTCATGACCGAACTCGAATATGAGCGCTACGGGTCTGGCGGCGGCGACTTTGGCGCCGGTGTTGCCACGCTGATGGCGCTCGACAGGCCAGGTTCAATCATCGGAATCCACCTGACCAACCTGGAGCTTGCCCCTTACATTGGTCCTGGATCACGGACGTTATCGCCCGCGGAAAAAGCGTATATCGGAACCTCCGACCTGTGGTGGCAATCGGAAGGCGGCTACAAAGCGATCCAGTCAACCAGACCGCAGACACTCGGGTATTCACTCAACGACTCTCCCGCCGGACTGGCCGCATGGATTGTTGAGAAATGGAGATCTTGGAGTGACTGTCATGGCGACCTCGAAGCGCGTATTCCACGTGATTTCTTGCTGACTCTGCTGACTCTGTACTGGGTCACGGGAACAATTACGAGTTCCATGCGCGACTATTTCGATAACCGCTGGCACGGAATTACGCTTGGGCCGGAAGACTTCGTCCGCTCGCCTACGGCTATCGCCAACTTCACATCTCAATACGCCTTCGAAGGAGATGCACCGCGCGAGTGGGCTGAGCGCCTATATAACATCCAGCGGTGGACACCATGGGAGCGCGGCGGGCATTTCGCACCCACCGAAGAACCAATGGCTCTCGCCCGCGACATTGCGGCGTTTTTCGCAAGTTTGATTTAGGAGACAAAGGCGAGGTTTCGGGCAATCGGGTTAAAACGCGGCGCATTTGCCCAACATTTCCTCGTCCAAATCCGCGGCCAAATTGCCGCGTCAAATCCTCCAGATAGTTGCTCGATTGGCTGACAGTGTTAGATGCCAATCCCAATTCCCTGTGCGAAGGATGACGCCTGACTGATTTCCAAAGCAGAGGTCTTCGAGACATCGGCTCCGAGCAGCGGCACGAGTTTTGCCATGTCGTCGGTGAAGAGCGTGGCCTCGTGGCTGGCGCGGGAGATGAGACGTAGCCGAAGCGGGAGTTGAGCAGGTCCGGGTGAACGCTGGTGTCGGCGTGAACGAGAACGCGTTCGGCAGTGAGGCCTTGGGCACTGTGGCTGGTGACGGCATAGCCGTGGTCGAAATGACGATGCTCGCTGGCGTGGAACTCGATCTGACGGTTGTTGTCGAGGCGCGCGGTAATCTGGCCATCCGGCGCAATTGACTCAATTACGGCAAGATCGCAATTGGCAACGTCCGGCGACTTGTCGGGGGCGGTGAACTGGACGCGGTCGCCTACAGAGAACTGGCGGTCGATCTCCCGATAGACACTGACACCGGTGAGACGACGGGGATCGTAGGTGGCAAGTTCTTTATTCGCTCTCTCGACCGTGAGCTGGTTTGAGGCCGGGTTGATCGCGACGACCGATGCGTAGGCGGCAGATTCGATTCCGATGGCTTTGCTGCCACGCGTGTAGCGAACTACGTCGTCGATCTCGTAGTGGCTCGCCCAAGATCGTTCGGCTCCGGTCATGTCCTGACGCTGAACCAGGACCCGGAAAGTGTGATCTTCCGGGGCAACGGTCCCGATGGCTTTCAATTCCTGGCGAACCGCGACGTTCAACTGGCGGCGGGAAGCATTGTCGGGTGAGACGATGAGAGTGTTCTCGGGCGATTCGACGTAGCTCTTGGCGATAGCACGGACACGTTCTTCTCGGTTGGAATTTCCCTCACCCGGCCCTGTTGTTGGAGTGCGTCGAGCGCAGCGGAGACTTGGCCCGTCGCCAGCATTTCCACGGCCGATTTCAGGGCCGGGTCCTTCTGGCGAACGATCTCGTCGAGTTTCGCCGTGCGCATTCCGGCTTCCTGCAATTGCTCGAAGGGGCGGCCTGCCCCATCAGCGAAAATCGGAAACGAGGGTTCGATTAGGATTCGATAACGGTATCTTCTGATTCCTTCAGGCGCTTCAGGTGGCTACCGGTGCCTGGAATGTCAATCGGTTACTTGTCGTGGGAGTGTTGAGACGGCAGAGGTCAATGTTCGGAGTGTGATCCTAGTCATCATCACTCTTTCGGAGGGTGGCGGTACGCGGGGGCTTGAGGATCTGGGTTTTAAAGGGTTCGATAGGAGTATCTCGTTCCCCCGTCTGTTTTCAGTTGCTTCACATGGAAGTGAGTTCGGTCACGCTCTTATAGCTGCACGGCATCACTTGAATCCCCCAAAATCTTGGACGTTTCGACTGGCGCTACGTAGGTTGTGGCTAGGAAAGCGTATGCCGCGAAAGCATCTTCCTCCTCTTAGCGATTCGTCCGGATTCGCAAGCCACAGTCAAGGCCAAGCAGACTTCCGGCCTACCCCAGTTGAAGAATGGCTCACTACTGAGGAAGCGGCTGCATATCTGAAGCTACACCCACGAACGATTCAGGCCAAAGCCCGGCGCAATGAAATCCCAGGCGCTGTCTCCCTCTCTGGTTCCCGCCGGCAGACATGGCGCTATCACAAACCGACGCTCGACAACTGGCTGAAAAGCCAATTAGACTGCGATCACCGCCCGTGCTCTGCTGACAAGGAGACAGCATGAAAAGAGCACGCTACCAACGTGGAACAATCAACGCGGATCCTAGGACTAGGAAGCTCTATTTCCGCTGGTATGAAAAAAGTGGCAAACGCCGCGCCGAGTACGTAGGCGATTTGTCGTCACCTAAACGGCTCGTTGAGGCCGCTGCCGAAGCGATTCGGCACCGTATCAATGCAGGCGAACCGGAACAAACAGCAAGGGTGAGTTCCTTAGTCGAACGCTGGAAGAGAGAAAAGATGTCTGATCGGTTTTCCACTAGTCGAAGTGACCAGAGTCGCCTACGCAACCATATTCTTCCGAAGTGGGGCGATTGCCGATTTGTGAGGTCAGACCCCGTGAGGCTGAACTGTGGCTGAAGCAGTTGAGGCTGTCCGGCAAGAGCCGGGCGCATCTGAAAAACTTACTCAGTCGCTTGTACGATTACGCAATGTTTGTCGAAGAGATTCCAGTGGGCCGAAATCCAATGGAATTGGTCCAAATCAAGGGAGTCTCCAGGCGCACGCGTGAGATTCGTATTCTCACGTGGGAGGAATTCTCTAGACTCCAGCGCGAATTGGAGGAGCCTTTTTGCACAATGGCCATTGTTGCAGCTTGTTGTGCCCTGCGTGTGAGTGAATTCCTGGCATTGAAGTGGGACGATGTCGTTTGGCTCGGCAGGAGACTTCGAGTAGAACGGGCAATCGTGATGCAACATTTGGGGAATTGCAAAACGATCGGTTCACAGAAGAACCTGCCCTTTAGCAGACGGAGTGCTCGCTATTCTACGGGGTTGGCGAGAGCGATCGGCTTTCACCAATTCTGAACACTTCATCTTTGCGTCCCCAGTTCAGATCGGCCGTTTGCCTTGGTCCTACCCCCACGTTATGAGGGTGCTCAAGGCTGCAGCAACCAGGGCTGGAATTGACCGGATAGGAACTCCCATTGCGCTACAGCAAAAGCTAATGCGTCATTCGGACATCAGAACAACGATGAACATCTATGGAGACGTGATGCCTGGGGAGATGCGGAAAGCACATGACAGCTTGGCGCAGAAGGTTCTAAAACCCGCGTAATCGGACTGTAGCTGGACTGTGACCCACCTTAAGTCATTGAAAATATGGCGGAGAGAGTGGGATTCGAAAACGCTCCCTAATGTAGTTCCATACACTTAGACCGCGGCAGATGGCATCTAACGCGGCTAGTTCGGTGCAATTCCGCGTTAACGGCACGGAAATGGCACGGGGACGGACGCGCAAAACTGAGCGCAGCCAGAGCATGGACCCTAGAGTTAAGCCCCGCGCCGCAGGGCGCCTCAAAGGTAAACGTAGAGACAACCGTGACGAACGGGAGTTTATCCTCGGTCCCGAAAACGCAGGCAACTTCTGTATTGCCCGTGATCCAGGCGCAATCCCGACCGCCGCCGCCAACCGACTGAGAACGAGGTCATCTCTACGGGTAGCCGACTAGACCTCCGCTTGCAGGATATTAGGAAATGACCGACGCGCGGCCGAGAGACGCCGAGAGAATAAGGAACAGAAGACGGGACTCGAATCGTTGGAAGCCGGAAGAACAATCAATGCTCCCCAGTCCCGAAGGCATCACTAGGCCGGAATCGCCTCGATGACGGTCAAATCGACCGAAGTCGGGAATACCTGGTTGAGACGGAAGCCCGCACCTTCAAGCAGTTCGCGGTATTCCTGGACGGTACGCTCTTTCCCGCCGGTCATGAGCATCATGAGAACGTCAGCAAGCTTTCCCACTGACGGCAGGTTGTCCTCGCATAAGGCCCATTCCACTAGCAGGAGCACGCCGTCATCCGGAACCGCCCGCCGGCAGTTGACAAGAATGTTGTGCGCCCGCTCATCGTCCCAATCGTGGATAACACTTTTCATAACGTAGGCGCGGCAGCCAGAAGGTACGTCCCGGAAAAAATCACAGGGTTGTAACATGCTTCGTGATTCCAGGTCGCCACCAAGGAAGCCACGGAGCCGCGCCCGTTCGAGCACATGTGGCAAGTCCGCCAGGACGCCGTCCAGTCCAGGATGTGCCCTTAGAATGTCGGCGAGCAGCATACCATTACCGCCCCCAACGTCCATCACCTTACTCCAAGCGCCAAAATCGTATGCCGCAGCGATCGCAGGACCCAACAGTTCGGAGAAATTGGTCATCGCGTCATCGAAAATGCGCGCCATCTCGGGATGCTGTTGCAGGTATTCGAACCCATTCATCCCGTAGACCTTTTCTCTGGCCGGCTGGCCCGTTTGGACACTATGGAGGATTTCTCCGAAGGGCAGATAGTTGAACTCGCACCCCTTGAAAATGAGGATTGAGCGAATTGATCCGGTGACGCCGGTGCAGAGGAAACGAGAAAGTGATGTGTTTGCAAAGGTGCGAGGAGAGGTCTCCTCAAATACCCCCTCGCTGGCCAGCGCGCGCAAGATGCGGTAGAGCGCCGATTCGTTCACATGGAGTTGACGCGCAAGGTCGGCAGCGGGGCGCGGACCGTCTTGCATCAGGTCGGCGACTCCCAGTTTCGCTGCGGCGTACAGAGCCTGGTGGATGATCAAACCGTCGGCTATGCGCAGCAAGGCAATGGGCGTTCCCGTCGAAACAGGGTGTTGTTCCATCAAGCCCCTCCAGTTTAAGCCATGTGAATTACGATTCAGGTTGGAGTTCCGGTTGCAAGCGTCCGCCTTCATCCGAAAACCTGACGCGGTACCGGTAGGGTCCGAGCCGGGTCATCAGAACCACCGCGACCACCGTCGCGATCAAGAAAATCACCAGCGGCAGAGTATATGAACCGGTTAAATCAAAGCCGGCGCCCATCAGAAGAGGCCCTAAGCCACCCGCCAGCACGAAGGCTGCATACGTATACCCGGCGATTTCGCCAAAGGAGCGAAGGCCAAAATAGCGGCTCGTCATGTATGCGACGATGTCTCCCTCTGCTCCGAATCCCAGCCCAATCAGGAAAGCTCCCACGAGTGTAACCTCGACGGTTCTGCTGGCCAGAAGCAAGACAAGCCCCATTGCCGCTCCGCCAAAGAAGCAGGCCGCGACATAAGGGGCAAAAAAACGATCCAGTAAGTAACCAGCTCCCACTCTGCCGGCCAACAATGCCACACCAATAAGTGAACCGGCAAGTGCTGCAGCCTGGACACTGATACCGCGATCGGTGAGCATTGCCGACATATGAATCACGCTAGCATGCACGCTGGCACCCACGAGAAAAAACGCCGCTACCATCAGCCAAAATGTTCGGCTATGCCAAGCCTCATGCCAACTCATTCCTTGATCATCGTCGTCGTCGGGTGCCGCAACGCTCATCTGCATTGCTCCGTCCGGCAAAAAGCCCATTTTCTCCGGCGTCTCCTTCAAAAACATTGCGACAATCGGCATAGGAACGAGTAAAACTCCAAATCCGAACGCCGCGTATGCTGCGCGCCAACCAAACAGTGTGATCAAGCGTTGCGCCACAGCCGGCATGATTATTGCTCCGGAACCTAAACCAAACATCATCAGTCCAAAAGCCAGCCCTCTGCGTCTGTCGAACCACTTCGCGACCACGCTACCGTACGGAACGACGGACATACCGCTGCCGGCCAGACCCAGCGCCGCGTAAAATGCGTAAAGTTCCCACATCTTCCCCGATAAGATTTTGCTGGAAAGTAACATCAACGCGAACGTCATGGTGTATGGGAGAATCACTTTTCGCGCGCCGTACCGGTCGACAAGTCGTCCTGCCAGGAGGGGAACGCTGACGGCCGCCACCAGATTATGGAGGGTGAAGGCTAGTGAAATGCCCGCGCGACCAGAATGAAATTCCTGACTTAAGGGCTTGAAGAATACCGCGAACGAAAACACCACCATCGGGAAAGAGCTAAAAAACAGCCCCAGCGCTGCCGTGGCAACTACCCACCATCCGTAAAACACTCTTGGGCGATGGCTCATCATGTCCTAATCTCGAACCCTGCTAACGGACCGCAGGTGTAAGGGGGTTGTGCTGTCGCGCATTGTACTATCAAGGGCGTGGACGCTATTCTAGCGCACCTCGTATTAGGGGCCGGCAGAACCCATTCGCGACACGGGCATGATAACTCCAGCCGCAAGTGGCGTAACTCGTTGAGCAGTGGACATCCAACGAATCGTGGATGGATCGTCGGCAACCCTTACGTTACCGGGTTAGGTAAGAGTAGCCCGTCATCCGCCCAGAATCGAGCCCAGTTGATCCAACCGATCCAAGTAACTTCCCAGATTGCGCCTTCTGGGGGGTTCGGCTGTTTTGTGAAGTACGGCGGAACGGGGCAAATGAAGCGAGCTTCGCCAGCACGCGGCGACGACATCAAGGCCCACTGCCATCAGCCTCGGCTAGTCTTTTTTCTGTAGTAGCGACACTTTGGGAAATCGAAAATGTACCAACGCGAACGCAAATATGTATCCGAGCAGCGTGACGACACTGGCCTCGGGCCCAGCGGTTCCGCCAGTCATCCATTTTGAGCCGTGGAATGATGGATTCAATAAATGTCCAGTAAAGGTGAGGCCGCTGTCGGGGACTCCGTACAGGAAGCTCTGCGCCCAATCCCACGCCGCGTGGATGCCAATAGCAAACCACAAATTGCCGGTGCGTTGTATGGTGAAAGGCAGCAGTAGGCCCACAATCACTAGGCTCAACGAACCCGGCCAGTTCTCCCCAGCATTGGAAAGATGAAGAGCCCCGAATAGGAGAGCCAAAAACGCGGCGGCCGGCCAGAAGCCGAGTCCACGCGCCAGCGCGAAGAGCGCGTATCCGCTAAAGGCAAATCCTTCGGCCACACCTACCATTATGAAAAACACCGCCCAGAGTATTGCGAATGCCGCAATCTTTTCTGGCCTAAGGGCAATTGAGCCAAAATAGAAATTGCCGGTCGCCCGCAAAACCAGAAGCACAAAGCTCATCTGTGCGACGCCCCAAAGCAACCCTTCCAGGAATCTTGCCCGGAACGCGCCTCGCACGGGAAGTCCGTAATCGGCAAAGCTGCGTTTTTCGAATCGTGCAAAGACATAGGTCGCGAAGAGTACCGCAAATAGGAGAATCGCTTCGTTCAAAAAAGCCCGGCCAGGAGTGATGACGTTCGTAACCTGAAGCGGCACCGAGAGAGCGCGCTTTATTGCTCGAATTGCGACGACTAAAGTGAAGACGAGAGTGGCAAGGAGAGCGTAAAACAGCAGCACTCTCCATCCGGATCGCACGCCATTCGAACCGATGAAGATTCTCTTGAATGATGAATTCTCGGATGATTCCCGCCAAATAGGGGTTGGGGGCTCTGGAGTAGTGGGGACTTGGATTGCCATATGAACATTGACTGGCGGCATTGTAGCGCAATTGCGGTCGCCGCCGGGCGGCTTTGTTCAAACGGCGTTAGGGGAAATAAGGACGAGATTCTGGGCGAGTTGTCGGGTAACCGGAAGTTATCCACAAACGGGCTTCGCGGAAATTGGCCAGATCGGTAATGATAAGTCGGCTTGTATGAATCGATTTACCAGTCGGTTTAACCTTAACGGCACGGAGCTGGGCCCTACAAAACTGCATGTGACTCATTCCAAAGACGAAAGAGAGTCCTGAGAGTGGGTTTAATATTCCAGCTAACCTGTGTATTTTCAATAATATGGCGGAGAGAGTGGGATTCGAAACCATCGTCCAACGTAGTTTGATGTAGTTAGCTTGCGGCAGATGGCTTCTAACGCGGTTAGTTCCTTGTAATGCAGTGCTAACGGCACGGAAACGGCACGGGCGATGGGAGGTTCTCTTGGTTGTGACGACCTGATTTAATTATCGGTTACGTCGTGATTTGATCGGCATTGCGGCGGCGGTCGCCCGCCAACCCCTGCCATACCACCGTGGGTGCGGGTTCGTACACGGCGGTTCGAGTCAGTTACACTAACACCCAGGAAGTTTCCGTCATGGCCTCCTGACCGGGAGCTCAAGCCGGGGTTAGCGTCACATTTCAGAATACCGGCCCAGAGACCAAAACACAGAATCCACTGTTTCGCTGGCTCGGGTGCCAAACCATCCGCAAATTCCGGGAGCCGGAGTCCCGCCCCTGCCCGTGGCATCGATTACCGGAAACAAAACGCACGTTGCACGAATCGTGGCAGCTACTTCTTGTCCCAATATTCGATGGTATTCGGCACTCCCGGAGTCGTGGAAAGGGTCTCGGTCTTGATCACCTTTCCATCGGAAGAAACTTCTGACTTCTGTGTGGAAACCGGCTTCCCATCCATCTTTAGGATATTGGTTAGGTGGCGGTCATCGACCATGCGGATGGCCATTGTTTCACCGGACAGCTTCCCATCGACACACTGGGGCGTCCTTGCCGTGCCATTGCGCTGTGACAATCATCGTGCTTGTTCCGCCGTCGCCGACTCTGACTTTGAAAGTAAATTTTTGGCCAGTGCCCGCCGCTTCCACGAACATCGTAGAACTAATGCCTTATTGGCCCGTCTGAGCCAGGTTCCGGTCGGGATACCTGCAGCCCACAGAATCGGACTCAGGCTCGCAAGACAAATCACCAATGCGATGCGTTTCATTGAAGCCCTCCGAACTGGCGTTCGTATTCCTCGGACGAGGCGTCGCCTTGCACGAGCACGTGCGTGTGCACGTCGACGAAGCCAGGCAGTACCGTCGCATTCCCTAGGTCCACTACTTTAACGCCCGGAGGTGCGCTCCAGACGTCCGTAACGGATACGATCTTGTTCCCCTCCACTTGAATCAGAGGGTTGTTCAGCGGCTTCTCGCTCCTGCCATCAATCAATTTTCCTGCGCGAATCGCAATCGCGTTGGCGTCTGCCCACCAGCTAGGATAGGGGGCAAGAGACATGAGGCAAGCAAGACAAGAATGCTGGGCGTAGGAGGCCTCCCCTTATCGGCGGCAAGTTTATCAGGGGCTCCGTCCCGTGTGTGAACACTGTGCTGAATCGCTGGGGGTCCTTGGCATAGCCGGTATTCCGGCTATCGGCCGTTAAGTCTGGCAGATAAGTTCCGAATTGCCCGTTATCCGGGAGGAACCGGTGGCAAGCGCCAACAGAGCTGTCGACGTCTCAATAATTATCATCGCTCGGCTCCTTTCCTCCGAGCCTTGGTCGCTTTGAGCGCTTCCAAGTCTACTCGCCCGTCAGGAGCCAACACGGTTATCTCATCAGCCACTCCTTATTTGCCGGTGCCACTTAGAGGGGTGACCTGCGGGCTGTTGCTGGCGTTGTCGCTAACGCCCAACTGCCCCGTCCTCTTGCCCTTCGCCGTCGGCTTAAATGTCACGTTGATCGTGCACTTCGCCTTGGCAGCTAAACTCGTGCTACAGGTCGTAGTGGACACGGCGAAATCTCCCGCCATTGAGATCACAATGCTATTCAGGATTACCGCTTGGTTATTACTCAGGGTAAACGCCTTCGGCGGGCTGGTTGTGCCTACCGCGAACGTGGCGTAAGTTGCGGTTGCCGGGGACAACGTCGCGGGCTGGATACCGGTGCCCGACAGCGCTACAGTTTGCCGGCGGTTGGGAGCATTGTCCGAAAAAGTAAGTGTTCCTGTCAACTTACCCAACGCGGTGGCTGTGAAGGTAACTTTCACCGTGCACTTAGCGCCTACAGCCAAAGTTGAGCCGCACGTTTTGGAGAAAATGGCGAAGCTACCGGTTGTAGTGATACTGCCGATGCTTAGCGCGGCTGTGCCCGCGTTGGCAAGCGTCACCGTCTTGGGAACGCCGGTTGTGCCAATGACCTGGTTGGCGAAATTCAAGCTCGTCGGCGTTAGAGCCGCAATAGGAAAGGTGAAGCCCTGGCTGTATAGGATGGCGAGCTGCCCGTTGTTGCCAGGCTGAACGATATCCGGCCCACCGTCGCCATTCAAGTCCGCTATCGTCATCTGGACGTTCTGACCTACTTCCAATCCCGCGTAGATGGTGGGCGTCTGGAAGGTGCCATCGCCGTTGCCTAACGAGACCATGATCCCCGTCCCAGTTGAGCCAATGGCGTCGAGTTTACCATCTGCGTTCGTGTCAGCTAGTGAGATGCCAAACAAATTTCCGTCGGTTACAGGCTGAGTAAACGAGAGCTGGAACGTGCCATCACCATTGCCGAGCAAGACGCCCATCGAACCGTTAACGCAAGCTACATCGTAGGCGACTTGGTTGCGGAGCCAAGGCTCACAGAGATTACCGAGCACGATATCCTGCTTCCCGTCTCCGTTGACGTCGCCTGTCGCGACCGACAACGCATTCCCGCCACAGCAAGCGCTACCGACCTGCCCGCCGGTACCGTAGACTTGGCCAATGGAGAACGTTCCGTCTCCGTTGCTCAGCAAGACTTGTGCCAGCCCGCCACTAGGATCACTCTGGCCGGTGTCTCTCTCCACGACAACGAGATCTTTCTTGCCATCGCCATTAAAGTCGGCAGCAGCTAGCCACAACGCTTGGTTCCCGCCGCCTGTCGGAGCCGTTATTACATTGTGAAATGTGCCGTCTCCATTGCCGAGGAGAATTCCGGTTTCACCTTGACTGGAGGAGTCATATTCCAGTAGAGCGATGTCCAGCTTGCCGTCGCCGTTGAAATCGCCCAAGGTGATGGTGGCTGGAGTACTTCCGCCGCTCTCGTACACCACGGGGGCTGCGAAATTTCCATTTCCGGTGTTGAGGAAAATACTAACTGACGATGCGGTGGCGGATAAATCGCTATCATTGAACACGGCCACGTCCGGCTTGCCATCGCCGTTGAAGTCGCCGACCGTCAAAAATCTCGCGCCCCTCACAGCTGCCGTAAAAAGCACTGGAGCCTTATATCCTCCAGCCCCGTTAGCTAACTGGAGAGCAAACCCGCTTGAAGCGCAGGCGTCGCTGGTCGAACACGCCGGATAGATCAGATCCTGGATACCGTCGCCGTTGAAATCGGCCGCAGCAACGGCTAACCCGGAAGCGCTAATTCCGCTGGCCGCACCCGTATCCAGATACGTTGCGCCGCGCAGAGTCCCGTCACCGTTGCCGAGAAGGACGGTCAGGGTTCCATCCGGGCAGTTGTTGTCCATTAGGGGATACTGCGGACACCCGCTGACAAGAATCAAGTCTTTCTTGCCATCGCCGTTGAAATCTGCGACGTCAATGGGAGCATACTGCCACCCCCCGGCTGTATAACTGGCTGACGGATTGAAGCCTCCAGTGCCGTTGTTCAGCAGAATGGCCGCGCCGTTGAAACCATCCAACGTGCCACTCACGATCAAATCGGGCTTGCCGTCACCGTTCAAATCGGCCGCCACTATCGGCGAGCCGTTGGTTACACTGTTGCCCGTCCCAGGCGGATAGGAAACAGGCGGCTGAAACGTCCCATCGCCATTGCCATTCAGTACCTGGATGGTGCCTCCGTTAGAAGTGATCGCCAGATCTAACTTTCCATCGGTATTAAGATCCACCGCTGTCATGCCAGCGAGACCGGCGAAGCTCATAGGGACAATCGATTCCGAGAAAGTCCCGTCGCCCGCTCCTAAAAGGACTGTCAGACTAGAGTGGAAATTGTCGCTGGGCGCCATGCCGCTTCCGGCAATGATGTCTAACTTCCCATCACCATTGAAGTCGCCCACCACGGGATACAAAGGATTATTGCCGACTGTGGTGTAGACACTGGGGGTGGCAAGGGTTCCATCGCCGTTTCCAGCAAAAACCTCTACCGCACCCGACGAACAGCCGTTGACAGGAATGTTGTAGCACTCGATTCCAACCGCCAGATCCAGCTTGCCGTCGTGGTTAAAGTCTCCCACTGCAAGGTTATTCGATTGACCCACAATGCCACCGAGCGGGTACGATGCCGCTACAGACAGCGTGCCGTCGCCGTTACCAAGTAGAACCACGATGCTGCCGGATGAACAGTCCGAAGTGGAAAGACAATCGCTAGCCGCAACGACATCGGGCTTTCCATCGCCGTTGAAATCGCCCACTATCATCGATCGAAGACTGGATATCGGACCGCCATTGATAATGCCCGTCTTAAAGGTACCGTCGCCGTTGCTTAAATAGACGACGATGGCTGCTCCGCTTGCCGGACAACCTGGAATGCCATACGAACCACCACCTGGGTCGCTGCAAGCTGCGGCGACGGCCACATCTGGCTTGCCATCGCCATTGAAGTCCGCGATGTGGACTTCGGTGGGTAAAATTCCACCGAGGAGGAATCCCGTATTACTGGAGACGGTCGGAGGCCCGGCGGGATAATTGATCCCGGCCCGGAATGTCCCTTTAGTTTGCGCGGCGCCAATTGAAAAAAATGTGAGAATAACGCCCGGGAGTAAGAAGGCCGAGGCAATGCGACTTAGGGCAAGCGCACACTTCGAGGTCATGAGTCTCTCCAAAAGGGTTTGAGTAGCGCAGAATTTCTGAGGGAGCTCCGTAGGCGCTGACCAGTTTTTTGACGTTGATTTCGCAAGCAACAGCTTCGATAGAGTACTCCAGCCGCAGCCGTTTGTCACGCTCAACGATTGAGCTGCGCAGTTGTTTATCTAGGAACCGTGAGAGATCGACGAAGGACATGTTTTCAGCATTGGATCTGAGGCGTCCGAATCTTGCATAGAGGGCATCGCGCTCGTCGCCTTTCTCCGAGAAGAGCGCCTCTGCTTTTTGGTACAACGGGCCTGCGGCCGGTCCGTTGTTTAGCCAATAGAAACGGTCGGCAACAGCGAGCAGCGCCTGAGGGTCCCCAAAATCAGCGTTAGAAGCATCGTGCCTAGCGAGAGGCGTTTCTTGGCGTCGAGTGGAGGCGTAGTAGAACCAGACGATCAGGACGATCGCGATGGGTGCGGCTGCAAAACCCGTCCACTTGGGGACACGTTTGCCCGCTGAGAACACCTACCCAGACAGGAGATACGAACAACGGCAACGAGGCGGAGCAGACGGTGGCGACACAAATAAGAACCCAACCCTGTCCCAATAGTTTCCCAGCTTCTAACCAAAATGAAAAGCTCATTGTTCCGAAACGGTCAAGCGAGTGGTCGTGCGCATGTGAACCGCTAAGACAGTGCCGGGAAAAGGATACGGTGCCCGGCGTCGCCGATGAGCTTCACTGGTCCCCCTCACGGACGGAAGCCGGGCTGTTCATGCCGCGAGCGTCCGGCCGCCTGTTACGACCAACGTCCAAACGACTGCTCAATCGGGTCGGGTTTAGGCCAGTCGGGGCGATTGGCACGCTGGGAAAGTTCGCCTGAAATCGGGATTGGGTTGACGATTCGCCCGTCCGCCCCTATCTGCCGCAGCATCGTCACGATTTGCTCTGGTTTGTACCTCTGCATGGGCATGACCCGTTGTTTCTCCAAGTGTCCAGGACAAAGGACACTGGCAGAGTCGTTCCCATTTCGGAACGTCACTAACAATGCTTAGGGCAAATAATCCAACGACAAACCGGGAGCTGTACACATACTCTCTAGCGTCCTGTCGGCGTTGACTCGAACCGAACCCGCGCGGCCTGCGGCATGACAGTGCAGAGGTCTGCCAGAGTGGCTGGCTGCAAATGTGAGTGGGACACGACTCCGTAGGCTCCATCGCCGGCTTATTGGCACGGACCTTCCGGGGCGGAACCTGTATGTCGCTGATACTAAAGGCTAACGAGAGAGTGGCAATCAAGAAACCGGTACTCTGGAAATGTCGTATAAGTTGTTTATATTCAATAACTTGGCGGAGAGAGTGGGATTCGAATCCGCACCTTAACGTAGTTTCAACAACATAGCTCGCGGCAGAGGGCATCTATCGCGGCTAACTCAGTGGTGTTCGGCGCTAACGGCACGGGAATGGCACGGATGGGGCTACGGCCCACCCCCGCTAACGGCACGGAATGACATTGCGCTATAGGCACCAATGCAAGACCTATCAGGCAAACAGCGGCTCGGGGTGGAAAACAATGCTATCCCTGAAGCCTATGTCCTTTGAGTCTAGGCGGAGAAGAATTTCGTTAACTTGACCCTCGTTGAGGTGCTTAGCGTTAAGCATTCCCATGAACTGAACGGTCGAAGGAGAGGACAAAGAAACACTTAGAGGCGCTAAGTGGCTATACTCCACCTTCTCCGGATTCCATTAGCAACCTCAGCAGTCTCTTCGGTGGCTATGCTCCACCTTCCCCTAACCATATGAATGCCTTCGCTGAAAGGGCGCTACCTTCAGGCCTGCCTGTGATTGGTGACCGTCTCTCGCTCTCGGTGAAATAAGGGAGTCCCCGTTTGTCGCAGGCGACCATTTCTTCCACGAGCGGCACCCGTGATAACGGTGTTGTTTGTTTGGATCAGGGTGTATGTGCCCGCCGCATACAGCGAAGCCTTGGTCGAATCTGTGTCCCAAACCGCTCGCCGGGTGTAGTGGAAATGCAGCTGAACGGTGACAGAGTTTGCGGCCTTGAAGTATTCCACCGTCATATCGCGGCTTACAGGCGTCGGCGCACTCGATGGACACTGGGCAACAGCAGGTAGAGACAATAGCAGGGTGCACAGCAGACGTTTCACAATCCCTCCGGTTACTGGAGTCCACCCAGTGTGGCTAAACAGAACAATGCACCAAGGCGTGAAACTGTATGAAACCCTCCCTCGAATTGGTCCCGATTGGACGCGCCCGGCTAGCTGATCCTCCAGGTGCCGCTTCAGTTCCTCCGCATGGACCCATGACCGTGTGTCCGCCTTGCGCCGGTGTTGCCGCCCGTTCTGTGAGCACCGGAAATGCTTGCGGCAGGTGCACCGCTTGGCGAACTCATCCCCGGCGTATTTGCAGTCCGTCGAGTGCCGCACAAAGACTGTGATTAGAGGGGCGGTGTTCATTCTGCCAAAGCTAGCACAGAATTAGCACAAAACAAGTGGCCTGAAGGTAATCAGGCCATTTTACTGGGCTAAAAGGTTGGAGGCGCGGGTCGGGTTTCACCGTCCGTTGACTGTAGGACCCTGTAGTCCGGGGGCTGCTATGACCCATGGAGGCTCGTCCCTTCGGATTCTTGTTGCGGATGACAATGCGCTGATCAGAACTAACCTCTGTTCCGTTCTTCGATCGCACGTGGGATGGACAGTGTGGAGAGGCATCGAATGGAAACGACGCGGTCCAAAAAGCGATTGAACTCAGGCCCGACCAATCCTCGTGGATGTATCCATGCCACACTTAAACGGATTCGAGGCTGCGGCGAGTATTCACCAGCAGGTACCGGACGCCGGAATTCTGATTGTCGCGGAACACGATTCTAGGACCCTGGCGCATCTCCCACGCCAACCCGGGATTCTCGGATACGTCGTGAAATCCCGAATTGTGCGTGACCTCATACCGGCAGTGGAAGCCGCCAGCCAACATCGGCCCATGTCGAGTTCGAGCGCTTCTTAAAGAGGAATCCGGGCATTGGCCAGGCGGGCTTCGAGCAATACTCGAATGCCTTCGTGGGCCTCTTCCTCCCGGATCTTTTCAATACGGATGGTATCGGCCAGGAGATTGCGCCATCGTCTTCCACGATCTCCGCAACTACGTCCGCGACAATATTGCCGTAGCCCTTCGCCGGTACGGCCACTTGTTCCAGCAAGTCCAAATCCCGCGTCGGGCGAAAAACCTCGGAAGTCCACAGTTGCAGCAGAAGGGCCTCCTTCAGTACAAAACGGTCGCGGTGTGTGGAGAAACGCTAAGGCGATAGAGAAAGCGTTTCAGAGCATAGTTGGTCAAAAGCATTCCGAAGTCTTGCGGGTCTACGTTGGCCAGGTTCAGGAATCGCTGGCAGCGACGCCAAAATGGAGAAGGCCAATCCTGTCTAGATGTTCGTATTTTCAACTGGCCTTACGTGTCGCCGGCCCTTCCACAGAACGGCAGTGCTTTACGTGCTTGAAATAAACGTTGCCAGCTATTTTCTTTCCGCACTTGCACCTTCTGGTCACCAACGCGTGCTTTTGAGCGCGCGAAACAGTCCTGCCGCTGCCAGGTCCTGAGACACCATATTCGCTCGCCAGCCATTTTGCCGTCGCTGGGTCCATCAGCGAGGTATTGATTTCGCCTCCATGCTTCCTGCAGAACTCCTCAAACGACCTGTCGGTGACAAACATATCCACGAGCTTTAATTGACTGCCGGAAATCAGATTCTGCACCTCTGCGAGCGTGACGCCCAGGAAGCCGGCTACCCGTTCCCAGGAGTGTGCTTCCTCTTTGGCAATCGCAGCCGTGAGTCTCTCAATAGTCGAGGGATCCGTTGATGGACGGCTCTTCTCGCACAAAGCCGCCAAAGAGCTCGAAGTAATACGTGAATCGCGAACTCTCAGCATGGCATTTCCGATGAGATACCGGAGCCTGGCGGGGCTTACGCGCAACAGCGTCCGCAACCCGCGCTGCGACCATCCGTCCGTGACTCTTGCGCTCATGCCCAGCGCTCCAAGCCGGAAGCGGACAGCCCGAACCGAACGGCCGAGCCGCTGGGCAATCTTTTTCACCGGTTCGTACCCAGCCCAATTCAATAGCTTGTCATCGTCTGCCGGAATCCATGGTCGGGAAGGCGCCCGTCGAACGGCGACGCCAGCGGACTCTTCCAACTTCTCGCGCGACGGGGTCTGCGCAAAACCCGCTAGCTCAGAAGTCTTTCGCAACTGACGGATGCGCCGCCAGCAATCCCCGCGTGTCCACGTCGGCACCAGTTGCAAGATCTTATTGATCGCCTTGTGCTTTCTCGCTGGTCCGAGCTTGATCCCAGCGATCAGCAAACGATCGATGGCGGGCAGCAATCGGGGGTTGATGGTGGCTTGATTACGCGTTCCTTCGGCGGCACTGGACATACGCAACTCTCACAGCGGCACATCCGGGCCAGGCGGAGGTGGGAGACTCTGAACGTAACTAGAGAAACTGCGGCGGGATGTCATCCCGTGGCAGCGGCAGTTGGCTTCCCTTCCGAGCTGAAGGCAGAGCGCGAGGGTCTGTTCCGGGGGAGAGGCGGCGTGAAAGAGACGGTTCGCCAGCGGTCGGGAAACCGGACAACACGATGCTCTCCCGATTGGTCTGAGGGGATTTCTGCCGACTAGAGAAGGTCGCGTGGAGTCCGCGATCTGGTCTGCAAACTGCACTCTTGCGGCTCAATGGCCCGTCCATCGCGAAACCCCTGGCCCAATGCCGTGTTTGGCCGTCACACGAAATGGTGCGTTCTTATGGACTTGCCAAGAGCGGCCCGTACCGTACCTTTAATCGGAGCCCGTGTCGTCCAACGGTTGCTGTCTCCCGATCTACCCCATGGTTGCTGCGGCACCGGCATCCGATGGCAAAAGATGAGAACCATCGTGCCGCACTTCCGCTGAGAGGTGGTGATTTTTCTCTTCCACGGTCGGAATTCCGGACAGCAGAGGCATCAAGAGAGAAGCGCTAAAGGATGGAGTCAGTCAGTTACTGCAAATCGAGGGCGGAAACCGCACCAGCACGTTTCCGATCGCACTTGGGACTGTCTCAGTTGCTTAAGGGCTGCTCATATTCCGGCAGGTCTTCTGATACGGCCAGAACGCATAATTGGCCGTCGAACTGGAATTTGTCTGCGGAATAAGCCGTGGTCTTAATCTCGCCGGCCTTGGTGCGAAGCCGCGTGATGACGTTGCGGATTGGACCGCGCTGGAGCTGCGCGACCATCAGTGCCCGGTCTGACGAATCTTCCCACATCTTCAATTCATGGACGGTGCGGCCGAGCACATCTGCCCGGGAATAGCCGTACCGCTGCTCGAATGCGGCGTTTACATCCAGGAACCGCCCTTCCGCCAACGTTGTGATGGAGAACGGAATTGGGCTGGAACGAAAGACCTTCTGGAACTTCTCCTCCGAGACTCGGCGTCCTGCCTCCGATTGCAGCAACGCGACCTGGGCCTTCCGAAGGTCCTCGATGCGTCTTTCCAGTTCCTCCCCATAAATCTCTGCGCGTTCGTAAAGACGGGAATTCTGTATTGCCGCCGCCGCCGGAATTGCCAATAGTTCTGCCCGCCGGACATGATCTTGAGTGAAGCGGTTGGGCTCCGTGTGGCCGACGGAAAAAAATCCCAAGTACCGCCCGGACGCGACCAGCGGAACACTCAGCCAGGACCGCAGATGTGCATGGCCCTCGAAGGTTGGCCACGATTCTTCTTGCTTCGTGTCTGCAATCAAGACACTTTTCTGTCCCGCCAAGATGCGCTGCAAGAACGGAGAGCCGTCGGCATTGAGTGTCAGGGGGCATTCCGAACGGGGCTTTGGAGTCTCGTGGCAGAGTCTCTCTCCCAGCGACAGCACATGGGGACCGCCTTCCGGGATCAAGACCCGAGCGCACGTATACGGTATTAGATCAGCCAGAGACTGGAGAAGCGCGTCGAGAACGAAGTCCATGCGGAGATCCTGGGTCAAACCAAGAGTCGCCTTGCGCAACGCGTCGGCTTCGGCGGATGAGGATTGGGCTAGGGCAAGATTGGTTGCGCCTTGCTCCTCCGCTTCCTTTTGCGCCGTAATCTCGAGAACTGTGCCGACGAGACGGACAATCTTGCCTGCGGCATCTCGCACCGGAAAGCCATGCGCCCAGACCCAGCGCACTTCGCCATTGGGCCTTACGATCCGGAACTGCTCATCAAACTGTCCGGCCCGTGTTGCTTCGTGGAGTTTTCGAAGCACGTGAGCACGGTCGTCCGGGTGGATGACTTCTTCATAAGAAGTGGGGCTCTCCATCAAAGACTGGCACGAACGCCCGGTGACGGTCTCATAGGCTTCGTTCACATAGATAGCTTTCTTGCTCTCGGCTTCGATCATCCAGAAGACCTCCTGGATATTGCTCGCCATCTGGTGGAATTCATGCTCCGCGGTTTGGATGACGCTGGCTGCGTTGCGTTGGTCACGGCGCAATTGGAGCAACACTTTAGCCAAAAGGAGGCTGAAGAGACAAAAGGCCGCTGTCATGGCGACCAGGAGCACCAGCGACACCCTCGGTCTTTGAAGATTGGAAATCAATACGGCAACGAAGAGGACGACTGAGAGCACAGTGAGGGTGATCGAAGCGACTTGCCAAGCGCGCCGGCGCACCCATTTAGAAAAAGGCTCGCGGCGGAGTGGGTCGACTTGATCCATTGGCTCTACCAAGCATGAACTTCCGAACTGGTGGCTGTCACGTGTCCCGCAATGAGACCGAATCTACGCCTCTGGATCGCCGGTATTGTGCAGCTCTACCACTACTGCAATGCAGGAAAGTCTACTCCTGTCTTTCGCGTTGAACCCGTACCAAGGAAATGGAGTGCCTGTACCGTAGGGAGTGATAGTTGCTGCTGCGAAAGACAGGCTGAATTTGCTCAGCGTACGAACAGTGCCGCCGACTATCAAGACCGACCTACACGTTCCGTGATCTTCGATTTCGCCGATGTTACGCGACCAAATAGATTGGTTGATTTCATTTGCCGGCAGCGTTCCTCAAAGTCCGGACGCGGTCCTTTCCAGCGAAGATCCTCGACTGTGTCAAAAACGGGCACATCGAGCTGCAGGGTTGCGAGAGTGCGAAACAACAGGGCGTCGCTCCATGCGTTGAACAGCGATTCCGATAGCACGCGTGCCCTTTTGATGGACGGATGCCATTCTTGCCAATCCTTCGGAATGTCTTCAAGGTGGGGATACTGAGATAAGGTAAGAGCCGCAGCCTTGATTCCCCATCCTGGTACACCTGGGAAGCCGTCTGCACTGTCCCCGACCACGGCCAGGTAGTCTGGAATCGATTGAGGCTTCACCCCGAACTTGGCCACAACGCCGCCTTCATCGCGCAAAATGTCGCGCCTGCGGTCGAGTTGAACGACCCGTGTGCCCACGACACACTGACTGAGATCCTTATCGGGCGTGCAAATGAGCACCTGGTTCACTCGATCATCCTTCGCCGCCTTCCCAGCAGCCGAAGCGAGGGCATCATCCGCCTCAAACTCGACCATAGGCCAGACCACCACACCCATTGCCCCTAGCGCTTCTTCGAGAACGGGGAATTGCGAGAGCAACTCTGGAGCTACGCCTTCGCTGGTCTTGTATCCGGGATACAGATCGTTGCGAAATGACTCCACGACGTGATCGGTTGCAACCCCGATGTGGGTTGCTCCGCTTTCGATCATCGACAAAACGGAAGCCAGGACGCCGCGTACCGCGCCAACTTCTTGACCGCTTACATCAGCCGCAGCGGGCACGGCGAAGAAGTGCCGGAACAATTCATACGTCCCGTCAATCAAGTGCACTTCCATGCGGCTCCGATCAGTTCTCTGCTAGCGATGTTAAAGGATCGAGCAAGCGATGTGGGGAGACGATCGTCGTAAGTGCTAACTTCAGGCGTTTGGGCTTGAGAAGATGCAAACCTCCCAGAAGCCCGTTTCTGGCCAATCAATAAACTTCGACAGTTCGGTAGCCACAAGCGCGTTTGTCGTTGCTGACATAAGACCAACTTCTCACTTCGATCCTAAAGCCCGCCTAACTAGACCTTCGCCTGCTCAGGCTGCTAATCTCAATCACGCACACCAAGGGTGCACCCCGTCCGCGGAAAGGGATCATCCCACCTTTGCACTTCCGGAGCACGACAACCCACTCTCTTCTCGTCCGACGAAGCGGATCGCGGACTCTAAAGAAGGAGTGAGTCATGGCTAGTCGAGAACTTCCTGCACGCCCCAACCTCGAACATCTGAAGAATCAAGCCCGCACTCTGTTGCGGCAGGGCCTTGCATCGGACGCATCTGCGATCGCACGGTTTGCCGCATTTGGCATAACTACTACGACTCTAAAGCTCGCCGACGCCCTCCACATCATCGCCCGTGAGTACGGTTTCAACACTTGGCCGGCGCTCAAGCTGCACATTGACGTTGCCTCAGAAGAACCGGTCGAAGCGCTTACTGCCGCTATCAAAGCCAACAACCCTTCACTCGTGCGAGATGCTCTGGTTCGTCACCCGTCTCTCAAATCCCGCATCAATGAGCCACTGCCGAACTACAGTTTCGATACGCCGCCGATCGTTGCTGCCGTTCAGAAAGAGAACCGCGAGATCATTGACGTGCTGCTCAATGCCGGCGCCAATGTCAACGAGCGTACGCGCTGGTGGGCTGGCAGCTTCGGCGTACTCGATTGCGCCAGTTCCGGACTTGCGGACTACCTCATCTCTCGCGGCGCGATCATCGATATCCATGCGGCTGCGCGGCTCGGGAAAGTCGACCGCGTCCGCGAACTCCTGGCTGCTGATCCGCAACTCGTGCACGCACGCGGCGGTGACGGGCAACTACCTCTCCATTTCGCTGCGACCGTTGAGATCGCCGCTCTGCTGCTCGACCACGGGGCCGACATCAACGCTCGCGACATCGACCATGAATCTACCGCCGCACAGTACATGGCTTGCTCTCGGCAGCACCTCGAATGGCGAGAGCCTTATCGGCACGACGTTGCGCGCTTCCTCATCTCCCGCGGCGCCGAGACCGATATCTTGATGGCATCCGCCATCGGTGATCTCGCGCTCGTCGAGCGCATCCTCAACCACGACCCTGAGACGATTCGCACCACCGTCAGTGAACGCTACTTCCCCAAGCATGATCCGAAGTCCGGTGGGAGCATTTACATCTTTGGTTTCGGATGGACCAAGTCCCCACACGTGGTCGCGCACCAGTTTGAACACCCTGAGGTCTTCGCGCTCCTCATGCAGCGCAGCCCCAACTGGCTCCGCCTGATCAACGCCGCCGAAGTCGGCGATGAGGCTTACTTCCAGCGCATCCTTATCGACCATCCGCAGCTATTTCAGAAGCTTTCAACCAACGCCGCCCGTCGTATCATCGGCGTCACGCTGCGCAACAACACCCGAGCCGTCCATCAGCTTCTCTCGGCGGGGTGGCCTGCCGGCGCTGCAATGGAGAACGGACAAACCGCCCTCCACTTTGCTGCCTGGCACGGCAATGTAGAAATGGTTCGGGACCTCATCACTCACGACGCTCCCATCAACGTCTTCGAAGCCGAGCATGGCGGGAGTCCACTCGCGTGGGCGCTCCACGGTTCCCTGCATAGTTGGGAGCGCGAAAAGGGCGATTATCCGGGCGTCACTAGGGCACTGCTCATCGCCGGAGCGACGATACCAAAGCCAGAGCGTCCGCTGGAGGCCGCTGAAGAGGTTCTGGCAATTATCGAGCAGCACGCTTCCTGAGTTTGGACCAGTCACTACACGCGCGTTTATCGGGACTGATCGTGGTCTGCTTCGGACGATTTTGGGTCCTTCAAACCACGTCTGAGGTATTCACCGGGATTAGCCCTGACAACTCGCTTGAACGCCTTACTGAATGCGGCGTCGGACTCGTAACCGACCAATCGAGCGACTTCTGGGAGCTTTTTGTCACGCCGTTCGAGTAGCTGTATCGCCTTCTGCATCCGCCACTCGGTCACGTATTCCAGCGGCGTTTGCCCGAGCAGCTTTTTGAAACGTGCTGCGAATGCGGAGCGAGACATGCCCGCCGCTTCGGCCAGGGATTCGACCGTCCAGGGTGTATTCACTCTGTCGTGAATGGCACTCAGAGCAGCGCCTATTTGAGGATCGAAAATTGCACGAAGCCATCCTTTGCTGCGTTCCGGTCCCGACGCGATATGCGCCCGGAGTACCTGGATAAACAGAACCTCGGCCAGTCGGCTCGCGACGACTTCAGATCCCGGCGCCTGTTCTTCCATCTCTGACGCGAGCGCCTGCACCGTGGTGTGAAGAGCAAGCGTGCGTGCCTGATCGGCCTTCATCAAAATGAAGTTCGGCAATAACTGAGTGATCGGCCTCACGCTGGCGCGATCGAAACTCAAGGATCCACAGACGATCGTCGTCGGTGCGCCACCGCCACCACAAAGAGCGATATTGCCGTTGGCCTTGGCCCCGATCTCGCGGAAGCTCCACCTCGGACGTGTTCGCGGGCTGTCGCGCAAAACAATCGAAGTCCCCTTAGCGAGTAAAAAGCAATCACCACCGGTGAGGGGAATTGGCTCAGCGATCCCTTCCACACTCAGCCAGCAGTTCCCGCGCGAAAGCATGGCGAAGTGCGCCAAGTCTGCGGGTGACATCTTTTTGTCGGAAGGCGTGACTCTTTCTTCGGTCTGGTTTTCCTGTTTTACGCCCCACGGGGCTGTGGCTTCTAGCCTGTGCAGACCGAAAGCGGTTACGTGCATCGTTCTAAAGATGTCTGTGATCGAATCCAACTTAGCCTCTATCGTTTGGACGAATGGACAAAATATTAGGACTCCTGAGCAGTTCTCGTCCACCGCTGAAGAACTCTACTCTACTGTACCGGATGCTACACATCAACCGAGGGGAGTAATTATGGGAAAGCTGGAAGGAAAAGTTGCAGTTATCACGGGTGGATCGAGCGGCATGGCGCTGGCGAGCGCCATGCGCTTCGTTGAAGAAGGCGCCTACGTTTTCGTCACGGGTAGGAGGCAGGAGCAGCTCGATGAGGCCGTCAAGCTGATCGGTCGGAACGTGACCGGCGTGCGCGGTGACGCGGCTAATCTCGACGACCTCGACCGTCTGTTCGATACGGTCAAGCGGGAAAAGGGCAAGATCGACGTCCTGTTCGCGAGCGCTGGCAGGGGCGACGCCTTACCACTAGGCGAGATTACCGAGCAACACTTCGATGCGACGTTCGGCCTGAATACGCGCGGAACTCTGTTTACGGTTCAGAAGGCATTGCCGCTGTTCAACGATGGCGGATCGATCATCATGACGGGATCCGTTGCTTCGGTGAAGGGTTTTCCCGGTTTCGGCGTGTATGCGGCGAGTAAGGCGGCATTGCGCTCCTTTGCACGCACGTGGCTCAACGAATTGAAGGGCAGGAATATCCGGGTGAACGTGCTGGGCCCGGGGCCGATCGCCACACCGATGCAGGAAGAAGTTCTCACCAAGGAAGCGAAGGAGATGTTCGAATCCCTGATCCCGCGGGGAAAGATGGGTCAACCTGAGGAAATCGCGACGGTCGCGCTGTTTCTTGCTTCCGACGATTCGAGCTTCGTGAATGGGGTGGAGTTGAATGTCGACGGCGGCTTCTCGGCCATCTGAAGTCGGCGGATCTCGGTGAGTGCAGATCGCCAACGCGCTCACCCTGGTCCGATCGGTTGGATCAATATCAACATGGATCGGAGGAGAACTATGAGCTACGCAATCGTAGGATTCGGAAAGATAGGTCAGGCCCTCGCCCACGCGTTCGCCCGTAAAAACATCAACGTTACCGTCGCGAGTCGCCGGCCGCCGGAGGCACTGGCGCCGGAGGCTCGGGCGATTGGACCCACGGTCGTCGCCAAGTCGCTGCGGGATGCACTCGAGGCCGACACAATCATCCTGGCGGTCCCGTTCGGGGAACACCGCGAGGTTGCGAAGGCCCTGCAGAGCTGGGAAGGCAAGACGGTTATCGACGCGACGAACGCGTTCGGAGTTCCCCCTGAAGAGCTGGACGGTCTCTGGTCCTCCGCCTTCGTCGCGAAGTCCTTCACTGGCGCTAGGGTCGTGAAGGGTTTCAATCACCTGGGTGCAGCCATTTTGGCTACCGACCCGGTCGTCGAAGGGGGCCAGCGGGTCGTCTTTTTGTCGAGCGATGACGAGGACGCGATCTCTCCCGTGGCGGATTTGGCCAAACAACTCGGGTTCGCACCCGTCAAGCTGGGAAAGCTCAACGAGGGTGGCGCGCTGGTGCATGCACGCGGCCGTACTTGGGGTCAGCTCATCTTCCAGGATTTGTTCAAGAAGCAGAGATCCGATAGGTAACCAAAAGTCAGCTTCGCGGACATCTAGCGAAAACAGGTCAGCGGAAAAAAGGACGCGCAGGAAGCGATATCCTCGAAGCCCGTTTCTGGACCTCTTCCGGGGTGCGGACACTCGCCCACTCAATGAGCGCAATTGATTCCATGACAATGTCGGCTCCAAGGACCCGAGTAGAGTTGGTGGTGCCAAAACCAACCAAAGAGGCTCGGGAGAAAGGAGCCGATATGAAGATTATAGGATGCGATTACCACCCGGGCTTTCAACAAATTGCTAATTGGACCTCAGAGTTGAAGCAGATGTGGTGCCAACTACCTGGATACGAAACTGCGGCTCTAAGAGGTTCTTCAAACGTGAATGTTTGCACTGCCAGAAGTCGGCTTCGCGGAAATCTGCCCGATGCTTCCCACCGCGCTGACAACTGATCTCCGCGAAGCCCGCTTCTGGCCAGCTTACCGTTACCCGACCTTAGAGGAGCACCTCCCGCGGCGACAGGCGGCTAGCGAACGGTTCGTGATCGGCCTGATTGCATCGAGCGAGAACCATCGGCTCAACCACCGAGTCTGGTTCCTAAACACGGTCACGCGTTCGAGCATAAAATCGCTCAGCCTTGGAGCGGTTGCCACAGAGTTGCATGTCACACCAGCGTCGGGAGTGGTTCCTGCTTCGATCCAAAAATAGCCATCGGCAAGTCTTTTCATTACATTCGCGAACCTGGTGAAGGTCTGGTGATGTAAGCAAGGCGGCCGACGCATCTAGGATCAGCCAAAGTGGTCCAGCAGGCGCCTCCACCAGGCCACTGTGGTTCCGAACGAACCCACTTTTACGCCAGTTGATCCTATCCGGCACTCGGGCATCCGCGAGAAAACTGTTCAGCGTTCGCAAGTACGAGTCGTTGGGGCGGCGTCCAGCCACAGCCGGGAAAATCAGGAAGTACAAAGCCTCGCGGAATTCGATCACCTTATTGAGTGTGCGCTGAGCATCAGACGTACTCGTACTCTCGAGGAGCATTCTCAACTGGAAGTTCGTGATCACTCCCGCTTGTCGGCAGAACGCGAGAAAACGTTCATATGTGGGAAGGAGGTCGATACGTCGATCCGGATCGTAGCGATAATCCAGTGTGTTGGCAAAGTCGAGCGCTAAGTGGCCAGCCACGAGTTGAAATTCCTCTGCCATGGGTTCGCGTTCCAGTATAACCAGTGTTTTCCCGTTTGACAGGTATGAATCACTCTTGTATTTTATAACCTCCTATTGTGATTATAGAAGGTTATAGACACGGGGATTGGTTCAACAACATGACCACAATGAATGCGATGAACGGTACGGTTGCAGATTCGAACGATCTGTACGAAGAGGTTCTGATGCAGGCTGCGGTGCAGGCCCGACGCTATCTGCAGAGGATTCGGGAGCGGCATGCGGGGGTTTCACAGGAAGCCCTTAAACGCTTGCCCGCGCTTGGCGGTGCGATGCCGCTTTACGGAGAGGATCCCGTTGCTGTTTTGCAACTGCTCGACGACATCGGATCACCGGCAACCGTGGCAAGCATGGGCGGGCGTTTCTTTGGAGGGGTAATTGGCGGCGCTCTGCCAGCCAGCGTTGCGGCCCACTGGATGGCAGATGCCTGGGACCAAAATGCGTGTTTGTATGATTTTTCGCCTGTTGCTGCACACCTGGAAGTTGTGGTTCTGTCCTGGATCCTTGATCTGCTCGACCTGCCTCCGGATTGTGGCGGAGCATTTGTGACGGGCACGCAAATGGCAGATGTGACTGCCTTGGCGGCGGCGCGCGGTGCCGTCCTGCGCAGAAGCGGCTGGGATGTCGAGCAGGATGGACTGTTCTCGGCGCCCCCTATCACTGTAGTCGTCGGGGAAGAGGTCCACGCAACAATGCTGAAAGCTCTGGCTTTACTCGGGTTTGGCAGAGGACGTGTACATACGGTTCCCACTGATTGTCAGGGGCGAATGAAGCCGTCGCTTGTTCCTCGCATTTCTGGACCTGCAATCGTCTGTGTCCAAGTTGGCAATGTGAATACCGGCGCCTGCGACCCGGTCGGCGAAATCTGCGACTTGGCGCACGACATGGGCGCGTGGGTCCACGTCGATGGCGCATTCGGTCTCTGGGCGGCGGTTAGCCCGAAGCGAAAAAATCTGGTAGACGGAATCGGTCGCGCCGATTCTTGGGCTACGGACGGGCACAAATGGCTCAACGTTCCACAGGATAGCGGGATCGCAATGGTCAGGGATGGAGAGGCTTTGGAGCGCTCGATGTCCATCGCCGCTTCCTATTATCCCCCGGACTCCGGGGCGAAACGGCAGCCCATGCAACTGGGGCCTGAGTCTTCGCGTCGCGCTCGAGCCGTTGAAATCTGGGCGGCGTTGCGCTCCCTGGGAAAACACGGAGTCGTGGAACTCATCGACCGAACTTGTCGACATGCGACGACCTTCGCGGATTGCCTTCGTGCAAAAGGATTCGAAATTCTCAACGATGTGGTGCTCAATCAGGTATTGGTGTCTTTCAGCGATGACGAAACGACGGCGCGCGTTATCTCTGCCGTCCAGGCAGAGGGAACGTGTTGGTGTGGCGGAACGGTTTGGAAGGGCCGAAAAGCAATGCGAATCAGAGTCTCCTCATGGGCCACGACCGACTCTGACGTGGAACGAAGTCTGGATGCGATCCTAACCCTTGCTGCGCGTGAGTGCAGCTCGAGTGCTCCGACACACAGCTTCGACTAGAGTGAACTTCCCCTAGAGCTGTCGCTCCACAGAGATTGGTCGGAAGCGCCGCATCAACGTATTGACTTACTAGGTTTCCCTGACAAGGCGATTTGAGTTCGGAGTCGATTGCGGAGTAATTACGACCCAAAGTGGAGCTCATTCCGGGCCGGAAGTCGGCTTAGGGGAATCGGGGTTCCGCCAAGTGCCGACCGATTCCAAAGTTCCTCGAAGCCCGTTTCTGGCCAATCAATAGACGTTGGTAGTTTCGGTGGCCACAAGGGCGTTTGTCAGGACCGACCAATTGGGGAGCATCATTCAAGCCCGCTTCGCATGTGTCAGCAGATTCCGGCCGTTATCTGACGAACGCTCGTAGGTGGAGCGTATCAGTTCGAGATCAGCGCCCATCATTTACCCCCATTTCATCTCTCCGGTGGCCACTTTGGCACCAATGTTGAGCGCCACTTCCATGCCCAGGCCTGGGAAACGGGTGTTCATAGCCGCGATCAACTCAGCCGAATCCTTGGCCTTGGCGAGTTCCTCCTCGAAGGCATCCAGATAGGCCATGGTCGATGACGAGTACCCGCCTGCTAGCCGCAAGCTTGCCGCTTGGGGGATTAGGGCAGAGTTCTGGATCGAGGGCATCGGCGATGCTTACGGGCAGGACACGAATGAGGCTGGGACATACCTTCGGCTAGCCTCCGACCAGGTCCGCTTCTACCGAATCGGCGCTGCGCTGAACACCGCACATGCCGGGGGTGGCGGCTACCGTGCGCGAGCGTTCGGTCCGGGCGCAGGCGAGGTAAACGAACCGCAACGGATGGATCAAGTTCCGACGCTGGTCTTTTCGGAGATTATGCGTGACGTCGATCTGTTCGTCGGTGTGGGATCGATCGGCAACGATCCGGCATGGCGGGACGGCGGACGCGAGACCAGGTATGGGGAATATTGGCGGAACTATTCGTTTGGCGAGCTGTCTGCGACTGCCATTTCACGACGTGAGACGCTGGAGCGACTGATTCCGCGGCTCAAGATTGCAGACAAGTGCATGCTGAGCGATCGGTTTCTGCTGGTGCAGGGGACGCGACGGTGTTACAAGATTCACCTCGGCTCGGGGAACACTCTGATGGAGCCGAACGATCAGTACCTCTGCATCGTGCCGGATGCGAAGGCACGTGCTGGTACCCCGGAGGTGTACCTGCCATTTGAGGGGGACGCAACTCTATCGATCATCCTGAGCAAGGCGTTCTTGCTCGCAGAGGACAGAGCGATCAAGGACCCGGTGATACTCCGACAGCTTGGGGAGTGAGCTGATGGTGACGTGTGAGGCTGCAAAGCGGCTAGTCTCGACTTTCACCTTTTCAGCGCGGGGTGGTTTTTCGTAATCCAATCTTCGACTTCAACGTAAAACTGTTTTGCTTGAACGACGATCTCTTTTGCTTCTGTGTCGGTTGCAACATTGGAGAAAGTGTAGTCGATAGTATTTCGCTTCCGTCGACACGTCTCAAAATAGTCGGCGTACTTGTGCGCGGCTTTACCCAACACCAGTTTCGTGCTCTCCAAGGACACCCGGTGGTGTCCGACTTTGCTCACGATCCGATACCCCGCACAGGCTATGGCCATATTCGCCGCCTGGAGCGCAGCGTTGTAGGGAGTGGCGAATCTCCGATCTGCTGAAAGGCCAGCAAGACTCGCGTCTGCTAAGTCGCGGGCGATCAAGGCCCGCATATTGTCTAATTCCTTCTTGGAAGTTTTGTGTTTCTGGGCTTCCTTATTTGCCAACAAGCTGGTCCAAGTCATTCTGGCCTCCTTTCACAAACTGTTTCCGTCCTCGTAAAACAGTGGCAAGGAAATGGTCGCCCGATTTGATCTTCTCCCGAAACTCCTCTGGGGAATAGGCCGTGACGTTGACCTCTCTTCCCAGCCGCGCCTCCGCCTTGCGGAGCGCCGGAGACAGGTCAGCAAGACCTGCTCTGCCAATGACCATCACGTCCACGTCACTCATCGCATGTTCCCGGCTTCGTGCCACGGAACCATAGATAAAAGCACTCTGAATATTGTTCCCAAACGGCTTAAGTATCTGCTCCAATATCGGAGCCAGCCCTGCGGTTTTTTCGAACAACTGCTGCAGGTCTCGGAACACTGGGGACTGCGTCTCCGCCTTGAAATAAGTCCTCGTGCCTTCCCGACGATGCACCAATATTCCGCTTGCCACCAGAGATGATAACTCCCGCTGAAGGCTCGACGGGCTCGTACCCAAACGGCCGGCGAGTTCCGAAAGATACCACCACTTATCTGGCTGGCCGAGCGTCGCCGCAAGCACACCTTGCCGTACCTGTGGGAACAACGCAGTCAGCACGGAAGAGTTACGCATATTGCGTACATTACTACGCATATTGCGTAAGCGTGTCAACTGCCAAAAGAACAGGGTTGCCTGCTGCTAGGATTGAGTAGTCTAAGGTGGCAGTTCCGATTACTCATATCCGTTCGAATCAGAATCGGACGCAATTCGAACGGACTCGAATGCTGTTCGACTTCGTGCGAGCATCGTTCGATAGTCCCCGGAAGGCCTTCACCGACCTAAGCCGAAGGCTTAGGTCGGCCCAATAGGTCCTTCGGGTCCTTCACAGGTAAAAGGAAGCCCTTCGAAAACGTCTAAAAGGCGTGGCTAGCGCAAGCGGCGGCTTGGTTGGGCCCGCATCTAAGGAAGGCACTCTCATTCTTTCGAAATGTTCCCACTGTCACTTCTAGGGCTTGGGGCCGAATTCGAAACCGCGCCGGGCGGATGTGTTAGCTTTCAACAACTCTATAGAATGCAACCGCGCACCTCTACTTCGATTCCGAACGATCTAACAAGTCCCGAACGATCCGACTCAGATCCGATAAGGGATACGGCTTTTGTAAGAACGCCGCTCCCTCTTTCACTAGGGTGCCGAGCAAAACTGATTCCGTGGTATGACCAGTCGTAAAAACTACGGGAAGATGAGGCCTGATCTCGCGCATCTGAAGGTAGGCTTCCGTTCCATCGAGCACAGGCATGGCGACATCGAGGATGACCATGTCAATGCGGTTGCGATTCGCAGTTAACTCTTGTACAGCCTCTTCACCATTACTGACCGAAATTACAAGATAGCCCAGCCCTTCCAGGGTCCTAAGAGTCAATTCTTGCAGTGCTTCATTGTCTTCCGCCAACAGGATTGTTTCGTGACCTCCGCGAGCGTGGTTCGGCCTGGGAGCTTCGGGCAATTGTTGGATTTCAAGAGAGGCTGGAAAGTAGGCAAGAAATGTGCTGCCCCGCCCCGGTTCGCTGACGACGTTTAGAAACCCTTCGTGTTGCTTGACAATCCCGTACACGGTTGCAAGACCGAGCCCGGTTCCTTTTCCCATCCCCTTCGTTGTAAAAAACGGCTCGAAGATGTGGTCAAGGGTTGCCTCGTTCATTCCGACGCCTGTATCGGAGACAGAGAGCAACACGTATTTACCCGGCTTCGCATAGGGGTATTTCTTGCAAAACTCTTCCTGGATCTCAACGTTTTGTGTCTCCAGCAATAAGCGCCCTCCTTGCGATATCGCATCCCGCGCATTGAGACAGAGATTCAGTAGGACCTGATGGATCTGAGGTGGATCGGCGCGAATGCTACTGAGATCGGGCGCTAGCGCGACTCTAAATTCTATCCGCGGTCCCACAGCGCTCTGCAACAACGTTGTCGTTTCCGATATCAGCTCATTCAGGTTGAGATTCCTTGGTTGCAAGACCTGGCGACGCGCGAAGGCAAGCAATTGTGAGGTCAGCCCTGCCGAGTGTCGTGCCGCGTCACCGATCTTGTGAAACGTCTCTCGGAGTTGCTGTCGAGAAACTGCTTCAGCTTTCTCCTCCCCGAGTTGCGCCCATCCCAGAATTACCCCCAGAGCGTTGTTGAAATCGTGAGCTATTCCCCCCGCCAGCCTGCCAATAGGTTCGAACTGCTCTAACCGTTGGACCCGCTGCTCTAAGTCCTTGCGCTGCTGTCTTTCTTCCTTCTCCCGAAGCTCCCTCTGAATCGCGGGAATCAAGCGCTTCATATTGTCTTTCATGAGGTAGTCTTGTGCGCCTTGCTTCAATGCAGCCACGGCCGTCTCTTCGCCAATTGTCCCCGAAAGAAATAGGAACGGCACCTCCGAACCCTTCTTACGCAAGAGCCTCAGCGCTTCTGTCCCTGAGAAGTGCGGCATGGAGTAATCGCAGATCACGACGTCCCATTCCGTCTTGCCAACAGCTTCGTCCAAGGCACCTGGCGAATCGACGCGCTCGAATGTGACGTCGTAGCCCCCGCGCCGCAACTCCCGGACCAGCAGAGCTGTGTCGTCTTCCGAGTCTTCGATGATCAGTACGCGTAGAGGCGTGGTCATCTAGGTATACCCACTGGAGGTGGAGGCTGGTTGAGGATCAGCCAGTAAAGTCCAAGTTGCCGAACCGCCTCCACGAACTGGGCAAAATCGACGGGCTTGCGCACATAGCTGTTGGCTCCCAACCCGTAACCATTGATCCGATCCTGGTCTTCATTCGAGGAGGTCAAGATGACAACGGGAAGGAGCCGCGTGCGCTTATCCGCCCGCAGTCGCCGGAGGACCTCGAGGCCATCTACCCTCGGCAACTTTAGGTCCAAAAGAATGACCTGAGGCATTTCAGTCAAATCCCGGCCAGTATAAAAGCCGGTCCCGAGAAGGTAGTCCAAGGCTTCGACTCCATCATGCGCAACAACAACTTCATTCTTGATATTGTTCTTTTTCAGCGCCCGCAAAGTCAGCGCTTCATCGTCCCGGTTGTCTTCAATTAGCAGAATCATTCCGAACTCCCCTGACAGTCCTATGCCTAACACTTCATCCAATATCGGTCACCCCTTCGACTACAGCACCCCGCGAGTCAGGGAGTCGGCTTGCCGACGCTAGCCCGTCGCTAATTGTTGCCAATGAGAAATAGAAGGTTGCTCCTTCTCCGACAGTGCTTTCTGCCCAAATACGCCCTCCGTGCCGATTGACGATGCGCTGGACCGACGCCAATCCAACCCCACTTCCTGGGAACTCGCTCCCGTCATGGAGTCGCTGGAAAGCACCGAACAACTTGTCCGCATACCTCATGTCGAATCCAGCACCGTTATCACGAACGAAGTAGACCGGCGGATGGTGCTGCCGCACCCCAAACTCAATGCGTGCATCCGTCCGCTTCGAAGTGAACTTCCACGCATTCCCGAGTAGGTTCTCCAACATCACCCGCAGCAGTTGCCGATCACCCTCAACTGTCAGGTTGGGTGCGATGATCACGGTTGGGTGACGCTCCGGCTCCGCCATTTGCAATTGGGATACGACTTCCTCCACCAGACGGCTCACGTCCACCCTTTCGCGAACTAACTCTCGGCGCGTGGTACGCGCCAGCCCCAGTAGATCGTCGATCAGCTGTCCCATTCGAGTCGTCGCCGCGCGGACACGCTGCAGGTGCTCTTTATCTGCTGGTCCAAGTTTGTCCTGAGCGTCTTCGAGCAGAGCCAGGCTGAAGCCATCAATCGACCGCAGCGGTGCCCGGAGATCGTGCGAGACAGAATAACTGAAGCTCTCTAACTCCTTATTGATGGCAGCCAGTTCAGCGATCCTGTCACTCAACTCGCCGTTGAGCTTCTGAACCTGCTGTTCGGCGCATTTTCGCGCCGTAATATCGCGGGCGATTTTCGAAGCGCCAACGACCCTGCCAGACTGATCTTTGATTGGTGATATGGTGACTAATACGTCGAGACGCTTGCCCGATTTGGCTACTCGGACTGTTTCCTTGTGCTCGACCCGATCGTCCTGCCGGAGCCAGTCCAAAATCTCAACCTCATCGTCGACATGCTCGGGAGGGTAAATGAGGGCTATATCTCGGCCAACCGCCTCGTCGGCGGTATATCCGAACATCCGCTCGGCACCCTGGTTCCAGCTGACGATGATACCGTTGAGGTCCTTGCCAATGATGGCATCATCAGAAGACTCAACGATCGCCGCTAGCTTCCGGGCCGCTTCCTCGATTCGCCTGCGGTCGGTGATGTCGCGGATGGCGCTGGAGACCAGCACACCCTCTTCTGTCTCTAACGGGCTAAGACTGATTTCAACCGGAAACTCGTGTCCATCTTTGTGCAGGCCGAACAGTTCGACGCCCGCACCCATCGGACGCACACGAGGGTCGGTGAAA
>Ga0209068_10000110_pt1 | contig 49731 bp, 47 predicted proteins | sample ColStrG_CSR_2012_FD_187200 | JGI IMG/M metagenome (GOLD analysis project Ga0209068, IMG submission 187200) | Freshwater sediment microbial communities in response to fracking from Pennsylvania, USA - Cold Stream Run_MetaG_CSR_2012 (SPAdes)... | ecosystem: Environmental > Aquatic > Freshwater >...
GGTTCGTCTTCTTATATATATATTGCAGATTGGTCGTCTTCCCGCACAAACCCGGTCCGTAGAACACGATTTTGCAGTTGATCTCTCTCGACGAGTAATTAATAAAAGACATGGGACCGTAGTTCCTCTCCGTAATACGTTCAGGAATACTGCGAGGCCGGGCTAACCGAAGAGTTTATCAATATCTTCGTCTGTTATCTCCGCAAAGGGAGAATCGGCCGCCTTGCCTGAACCCTTCTCTGTTTCGACTTTTTGAAGGAGCTGGTTGAAAATGCTGCCGAGCGCTTCGGTGCTCTTCTTCACCCGGAGCCGGACAAGCCCGAGGGATGAGCGCTGGTCAAAGATCACCACCAGGATAACCCGCTGCCCGATGATGGAGATGTGAATATTATCGCGCTGGCCTTCGTGAAAGAGGATGGAAAATTCCTTCTCGCCCAGAAGCTTCGCCATGCCGCCGGTGGCCGCGATGTTGCCCGCCGTAAGCGATGCGAGCGAGGTTGTGTCCAGGTTCTCCGTCTCGCCCGTGGCCGCGATGAGCTGGCCGTTCTTGTCTACGAGGAATACGACCTTTGCGTTCGCCTGTTGAAGGAGGCGCTGGAGTTCTGCGTCTATCAGCTTAAACTCTTCGTCATACATCACTAAGTCGGAACCCAGCATGTGCATCTCCTTGTTCAATCGTACCGGCTTTTCACATTACGATGTTATTAAACCATACTAACGGCCAGATTTCAAGCGTTTTTTTGGCGCGTGTGCTCGAAAAAAATAGCCGGGAGTGAAGCTCCCGGCTAAAATCGTCTTTGTGCGTAGGGAATAAATGGTGCGTCAGCTCTTGGACATTTCCTGCAGTTTCTTGAGGCTCTCCCAGTCCATATCCACGATTTCCTGGAACCGCGCGAGCAGCTTTTCATTGCCCGGCGCAAAGAGGTGTTTGAACCGGCCCTGAGGTTTAAGCCAGTCAGTGATCGCCTTCTTCTTGTCCTTGGGGTCGTAGTTGATCGTCCACTTGCCGTTCTCTACTTCATAGAGCGGCCAGAAGCAGGTCTCCACGGCGAGCTTCGAAAGCTGGATCGCATCGTTTGTCTGCGACCTCCACCCGCGGTTGCAGCCGGAGACAATGCCCATGTATGCCGGGCCGTTGGTGGCAAGCGCCTTCTTGACCTTGCTCATGAGGTCTTTCCAGTTGTGCGGTGACGCCTGGGCGGCATACGCCACGTTGTGGGCCGCCATGATGCGGGTAAGGTCCTTACGACGCTGCATCTTGCCGGACGTCTTGGACCCCACGGGGTCGGTGGTCGTGTCCGCGCCGAACGGCGTGGCGCTTGAGCGCTGAATGCCGGTGTTCATGTATGCACCGTTGTCATAGCAGATATAGAGCAGTTGATGCCCGCGCTCCATGGCGCCGGAGAGCGCCTGGAAGCCGATGTCATACGTGCCGCCGTCTCCGCCGAAGGCGATGAACTTCGTGTCCTTGCTGAGCTTGCCTTTTTTCCGGAGCGCCCGGTACATGGTCTCGATTCCGGAAGCCATGGACGCGGCGTTCTCGAAGGCGCTGTGCATCCAGGGTACACGCCAGGCCGTGTAGGGGTACAAGCAGGTCGAAACCTCGAGGCAGCCCGTGGCGTTAGCGATGACGACCGGTTCGTCGATGGCCAGGAGGACCTGGCGCACGATGGTCGGCGCGCCGCAGCCGGCGCACATCCGATGTCCGCCGGTGAGCAACTCCTGTTTGTGCGACAGCGACTTAAGAGTCATTGGTTTTTCTTGTGTCGTGGTCATTATATTCTCTCCTTAGATTCTCAGCCGGAAGAACAGAGGATCTTGTTCGTCCCGTCATAAAGAATTTAGTTTCTCACCGTGATGTACTCTTTCACCAGCTTCACCTTGCCGGTCTTCGCGACCTCGATGGTTTCATCGATTACCTGGTCAACGTCGAGCGGCATAAGGTCCCTGCCGCCGAGGCCGTAAATTTTATTGAACAGCACCGGGCCCTGGCGGTACGGATACACGGCCGAAGTGATTTCCATGAACATCGGGCCGTAGCCGCCGTATGAGTCTGCGCGGTCCATGACGCAAATGGCCTTGGCGTTCTTAAGCGCGGCCCCGACTTCTTCGTACGGAAAGGGCCTGAACATTCTGGGCTTCAGGAGCCCGGCCTTGACGCCTTTGTCCCTATAACGATCTACCTCATCTTTCACCGTGCCCGCGGCTGAATTGAGCGCGACGATGACAACCTCGGCATCCTCCAGGCGGTAGGTTTCGAACAGATCGTACTTTCTGCCGGAAATCTTCGCGAATTCTGCGGACACATCCTGCACGACCTTCTTCACATTCAACATGGCCTGGTGCTGGGCGCGCTTGTGTTCCATGTAATAGTCCGGCAGCACCAGAGCGCCGATGCTCTTGGGTTGATCGAGGTCCAGGAGCGGATCAATCGCCTTAAACTCACCGACGAACTTTTTCACGACATCATCGGGCAGATATTGCATACTCTCGATGGAATGGCTGATGATGAACCCGTCCATGCAGACCATAATCGGCAGCCGTACATCGGCGTGCTCGGCAATACGGTACGCCATGACGGTGTTGTCATAGGCTTCCTGGGCGTTCTCGGAAAAGAGCTGGATCCATCCGCAGTCGCGCGCGCCCATACCGTCGGAGTGGTCGCCGTGAATGTTGAGCGGCGCCGAAAGGGCTCTGTTCACGAGCGCCAGGAGTATCGGCAGCCGGTAACCCGAAGCGATATGGAGCATTTCCCACATGAGAGCCATGCCCTGAGAGCTCGTTGCCGTGGCAACGCGGCCTCCCGCGGCTGAGGCGCCGATACAGGCGCTCATGGCGCTGTGCTCGCTCTCCACGAGAATAGTCTCGGTGTCCACCTTGCCGTTGGCCACGAACTCGGTGAAGCGCTGCATGATTTCCGTTGACGGTGTGATAGGATACCCTGGCATTACATCGATGTTTAACTGGCGGAGCGCCTCGGCAACTGCCTGGTTGCCGGTAACCGCCACGGTTTTTGTCGTTGTTGCGCCCATGTTATTTGCCCTCCTCTTCCATGACGATCGCCTTGTTGCCCTTCTTGCCGGGGCATTCCATGGCGCAGATCCCGCAGCCTTTGCAGTGGTCAAAATCGAATCCGGTCATTTTTTCATCTTTCACCTTGACCGACGAATCCGGGCAGTAAATCCAGCAGAACAGGCATTGGATACAGTTCTCTTCGATCCACCGCGGCTTGAGCGAACGCCATGAACCCGTTTTATACGTGTCTGCATTCCCGGCCTCCAAGATGTTGCCGGCAAGCGTCAATTCCTTCCAGTTTTTCTGTTTCATCCCTGCTTTACCTCCTCAAAGCCGCGCTTTACCGCGGCGAGATTCGCATCGATAATTTTCTGCGCGAACTTCTTCCCAAAGCTGCCTTGCACTTGGTCGAGCAGCACCTCCATGGTCACGACCCCGCACGCCTTGGTCACCGCGCCGAGCATGGACGAATTCGGCATGGCCCTGCCGATGGTCTCGAGCGAAATCTTGGATGCGTCTACGGTGAATACCTTCTGGGAAGCTTTGGCCTTGAGCTTCTCCCGGATATCCTTCGGGTCCTTCATCGTGTTGACGACGAACACGGCGTCGTCCTTTGCACCCTCGGCAACGTTGATCGCGTCGAGGAGCGTTGCGTCCACGACCGCCACCACACCAGGGTTCAGCACCGGGCAGTGCATCCGGAGCATCTTCTCGCTGATCCGGTTATACGCGCGAAGCGGCGCACCTGCGCGCTCGGGGCCGTATTCCGGAAACGCCTGCACTTGGCGACCGCCGCTCAAACACGCGTCGGCAAGCACCTTGGCCGCGGTGACCGTGCCCTGGCCGCCTCTGCCATGCCACCTTATTTCTACCATTTCTGCCATTATGATCTCCTCCTGATACAGAATTAGAATTTAGCGGGATTAAAACGATAGTTAAATCCTGCACATCCTGTGGGCTCTATAATACAATAGCTTACCTCACCACCTTACATTTCTCGTCGGCCTTCGAGCGCTCGCTGCACCGTGTTCTCATCCGCATACTCTATATCCCCTCCCACCGGAAGGCCGTATGCAATGCGACTGACGCTGATGCCGAGCGGCTTGATTAACCTTGAAAGATAGAGGGCCGTGGTCTCGCCCTTTACCGTGGGGTTCGTCGCAATGATGACTTCTTTAATCGCACCTGCTTTAAGCCGCGCCATGAGACCGTCGATCTTGAGGTCCTCCGGCCCAATGCCGTCTAGCGGCGCAATGGCGCCCATCAGCGCATGATAGCGTCCCCGAAAAATACCGGTCTTTTCAAGGACGAGGATGTTACTCGGCTCTTCGACGACGCAGATGCGGGCAGCATCCCTTTTTTCATCACGGCAGATACCGCAGAGCTCATCCTCGGTGATGTTGTTGCAAATCGGGCAGTAATGACTGTTGTTCTTCAGGTCCAGGATGGCCTGTGCGATCCCTGCGGCCTCATCCCGCTGCATGCCGAGGATGGCGTACGCGAGACGCTCGGCGCTTTTTCTGCCGATACCGGGAAGCTTCATGAAGGCCTCAACCATCCTGCCCAGTGCCTTGCCCGAAACTTCAGATGCCTGCGCGCCTGCCTTATCGTGCTTGCCCGCACGCGGCGAAGTCCGGGACGCCGTTGCGCGTTCTTTCACCGTTGTCCTGTCTTGCCCGCCGCGTTCCATACGCATGGCCGCCCTACATCAGCCCGGGCGGAAGCCCCATGCCGGCAGTCAGCTTGGACATCTCTTCTTTCATGAGGTCTTGCGATTTACGAAGCGCCTCGTTCACTGCCGCAGAAATCAGATCCTGAAGCATTTCGAGATCGTTCGGGTCGACCACTGACGGATCGATCTTGATCGAGAGCACTTCCTGGCGGCCATTGGCAACCACGGTCACCATACCGCCGCCTGAAGATGCTTCTATGGTTTTCCCCGCAGCTTCTTCCTGGAGCTTCTTTACCCGCTCCTGCATCTGCTGGGCCTGCTTCATTAAATTGCCGATAATATTTTTTGACATTGAGAAAGGGCCCTTAGAGTGTGCAATTATTAAGAAAACTTGTCGCGCCGATAATAATAAAAGAATTGTCCGCGTTTTGCAACTAAAATTGCGGGGTATTATGCGTGTATAAAAAAAATAAATGTGCAATCGTAAAAATGATATTAGGAATAAGAGGCAACCTCCGTGACGTCGCGGCAGAGGGAAAAGCGCATCGTTGCGGTAAATTTGCCCGGTGCAAAACACCTATAAGCAACCAAGCCCTGCTGCAAGCGTAATGACAAGCGTCCAACAGATTCTCTGCCCTCGCGATCTCCTGCATCCGAAAGCTCAGGACAGATTGTCTGCGACTAAATTAATAGCAATGTAAATGCCAATCGTCATCATATTGATAAACATGGATTATGATGCCGTATAAACAACAGTCGCTGCAATAATATGATGCAACGTGTATAGATCTCTGCACTGGCTATTCTCATGGTTGAGCGGAAAAAGCCATCAAAATGTCGGAAGCACTATTTTGTTGCTCTCTGTTTTGTCGTTGCACTCAATCTTTTTTATACTCCGGCCTATCTTCAGTGTTGTCGGTTTCTATAAATTGGCCGTTGAATACCTTAAGGACATCTTGAACAATGGGGTCTTGTTCCTGGGGGTTTGCTTTTTTTATACTTTTCGTTTTTGTATCAGGCATTATGGTGGTTGAGGACTGTGCTGTGGCGGGCTGAATCTTTAGGCGGACTTTGCGGTTTAAGATTTCTTCTGCAACCTGTTCAATCATACCGCGGCTCTCCGGCTTTTCTGCCTGCTCTGTCTGAAAGCCGCCCTTGACGCTGATCATCAACTCCGTATCCGAAAGCCCTATGATCCTGCTATGCTCAAGGAACGAGGCAAGACTGGGTTTTTTAGATTTTACAACAGACATAATCCTGCCCCAAACATCGTCATGACCTGTGTCGGCCGCGGGCTGCGGTTTGCGCATAGAAGGCGCAGACGGCTGAGAAACATAATCCGCGGGCCGTTCGCTGACCCGGTGTGCAGCGGCAATCGGGGGCGTTGTCGGTTGAGAACCGGACGCAAGCCGCGCTTCCAGCTCTTTCATATGGGAGAGCACGTCGGCAAGAGGTCTGAGCGGCGCGAGGTTGCACGCTTTAACAAGACCGATCTCGAGTGTAAAGCGCTGGTGTGGGGCCCAGCGCATGTCATCGAGTGTTTTAGACAGGCTGTCAAAAAGCATGAGGAGCGGTTCCGACTCTACGCCTGCTGCCTGCTGCCGAATGGCTTCTATATCCGCGGCCGGGAGCTCTACGATCTGACCGGGGTCAGCGGCGATCTTCACGACCAAGAGGTTTCGAACGTGCTCAACCACACCCGATAGGAACTGGCGCATGTCCTGCCCTTGCTCCAAGAGGCCATCAACCTGTTGTAAGAGCCCGGCAGCGTCACGCGACAGGAGCCCGGCTGTGAATTTCAGAAGAGATAATTGGGCCACGGAACCAAGGGTTGTCTGGAGGTCCTCGTCCTTAATCTCCATACCGCTGTACGAGACTGCCTGGTCCAAAAGGCTCTGTGAGTCACGCATACTGCCCTCGGCGGCCCGAGCGATCAGGGAAAGCCCCTGGTCGGTTATGGTGATCCCTTCGGAACCGGCAATCATACGCAGCCGAGTGATTATTTCGTTCAGGGGTATCCGCTTGAATCCGTAGCGCTGACAGCGCGAATGGATGGTGGCGGGGATCTTCTGGGGTTCGGTTGTGGCGAAGATGAAAATAACGTGCGGTGGTGGCTCTTCGAGCGTTTTAAGCAATGCGTTGAACGCCTCGTTGGTGAGCATGTGCACTTCATCGATCACATACACTTTGTACTTGCCGACCGTGGGCGCGTACTTTACGGCCTCGCGCAACTCGCGGATGTGTTCGATGCCGCGGTTCGACGCGCCGTCGATCTCTACGACGTCTATCGAAGTCCCGGCTGTGGTCTCAAGGCAGGAGTCGCATGTTCCGCACGGAACCGGCGTGGGACCCTGCACGCAGTTAAGCGCCTTTGCAAGAATGCGGGCTGTCGTGGTCTTTCCCACGCCCCGCGGGCCGGAGAACAGGAAGGCATGGGCCAGCCTGCCGGAGGTAATCGCGTTTTGGAGTGTCCGCGTAATGTGCCCCTGGCCCACTACGTCATCGAATATTTGCGGTCTCCATTTTCTTGCCAAAACCTGGTAGCTCATGCAACCCTCGACTGCGAACTGATGGCGGGTAACAAAGGCAATAACAGCTCAGGCTGTTATTCCTTTCGTTTCTTAAATTACTCGTGCCTAAAAAGAAGAAGCTCACAAACCCAGGCTTCCCTGCGGCGCACTCGGAACCCGCTTACCGCTGCTTCCTTCCGGACCTGACGGGATTCACGGGACCGTGGTCGCGCAGGACCCGGGCTTGTGAGCGCATTTCAATTTCGGCTTGACGATTTCGGATTTTTCATTCTGCAATGCATTTTCCGAAAGTATAATGATAATTGGCGGAGAGGGTGGGGTTCGAACCCACGTTAGGTTTCCCTAAACACGCTTTCCAAGCGTGCGCCTTCAGCCGCTCGGCCACCTCTCCGTTTTTGTTACAGTCTATCGAGGCTGAGCGCATTTGTATCGAACGCCTCGAATCTCCAACTCTTAAGACTCCACAAACGCTAAAAACTCAAGAAATTTATTTATCTGGCGGAGAGGGGGGGATTTGAACCCCCGGTGGAGTTACCCCCACAACAGTTTTCGAGACTGCCGCCTTCAGCCACTCGGCCACCTCTCCGTGCTTCGCAGCTGTTCTGCACCATTACCTCACAGCACTTTACTCTACTGTACCTTCACGTTACAAAACGAACTCGACAGACTCTTTAGACTTTTCTCCTGAGCTTCTCGAAGAACCCGGTGAGCACTGCGCTGCACTCTGCCTCAAGTACTCCCGGTGTAATTCGATATGCATGGTTCAGCCTATTGTCGCGTACGACATCATAAATAGAACCAAGGGCGCCGGCTTTCGGATCTCGGCAGCCGTATACAAGCCTGTTGATCCGCGCAAGCACGAGAGCACCCGCGCACATAAGACACGGTTCAAGCGTCACGTAAACAACAGCTTCCGAAAGACGCCACCTGCCGAGTCTTGCAGAGGCCTCGCGGAGCACAATCGATTCTGCGTGCGCCGTGGGATCCTGCCATGTCTCGCGCATATTATGCGCGGCCGCTACAACCGCGCCGTTGATGACAAGCACGGCGCCGATCGGCGTTTCTCCGGCTGCTGCCGCCTTCTGTGCCTCTGCCAGCGCCAGGCGCATAAAATCTTCGTCGGTTTTAATCACGCTGTGGCTCATCTTCTCAACGAAGGCCCGTATGCAACGAAAAAACGTACGATCTACGATCATGGTATGCCGCGTGTTTTAGATTATACGCTGTTATATTGGTGCGCCCAAGAGGATTCGAACCTCTGGCCTACGGATTCGTAGTCCGTCGCTCTATCCAGCTGAGCTATGGGCGCATGATGAAACGTTGTTACGCTGTTACTTCGACACCCCGCCCACGAGCTTGATGCCGACTTTCTCATGCGGAAAGGAATGGATGCCGGGCTGCAAGGAAAAAAGCCACCCCTTCCAGTCTTGCTTGCCGGGCTCTTGAATCAACACCTGCGCAGCAGGATTGTTCGGCTTGTCCGATGCAGAAGTGATATCTTTCTCGCCCATCTTAAAATCGGGCAGGAATGCTAGTACGGTAATCGTCATCTTAGTGTTCGGCACGGCCAGGCTGGAACCCACGGCCATTGTGTATTCTTTTGGTGTCTTTGACGCTTTGTCCTCAATAACCAGCTTCACCGACGTCCACGTTGCTTTGACTTTTTTTGGAACTACCACTGCGCGTTCTTTCTTTGAAGCTTCCGGCATAGCCGGGGGCATGCCGCTTTCTATGCTCGGGTGTCCGGGCGGCAACTGCGGCTTTTGTTCTTTCTTCTTACAGCCTGCGAATGAAAATACGAGGCTGCTCACCAGAATAACAGCCAGCAATCTGTTCATGGAGTGTGTGCCCCTTTCTCAATGTATAATTTAATATGGCGGAGAGGCCGGGATTCGAACCCGGGGTGGAGTTACCCCCACAACTGCTTAGCAGGCAGCTGCCTTCAGCCGCTCGGCCACCTCTCCGTGCTACTACGGACTCGTGCTAATATATTTTCATGGCGGAGAGAGAGGGATTCGAACCCCCGGAGCTTTCGCTCAACGGTTTTCAAGACCGCCGCCTTAAACCGCTCGGCCATCTCTCCGAATTTTGTCAGTCTATTGCGTCTATGGAGTTTATAGAGTTCATTGAGTCTGAACGCGTTTGATATCAAACGCCCCGAACTTAACACTTAAGACTCTACAAACTCTACAGTCTCGTTAGACTCTTCGGACTATTTTCTCCGTGCCGCCCATATAGGGCCTGAGTGCTTCCGGTATCACGACGGTCCCGTCAGGCTGCTGAAAGTTTTCCAGGATCGCCACGACGGTACGGCCCACGGCAAGGCCGGAACCGTTCAGCGTGTGCGCCAGTTCGGTTTTTTTCCCGCCTTTGAGCTTGTAGCGGATATTGCCTCGCCGTGCCTGGAAGTCTTCAAAATTGGAGCAGGATGAAATCTCGCGGTACTTGTTCTGAGACGGCAGCCAGACTTCAATATCGTACGTCTTTGCCGCGGAAAAGCCCATATCCCCCGCACACAGTACAATCACGCGATAAGGAAGGCCGAGCAGCTTAAGAACTTCTTCTGCATTCGCGGTGAGCTTTTCGAGCTCTTCGTAGGAATCCTGCGGCCGCACAAACTTCACCAGCTCTACCTTGTTGAATTGGTGCTGGCGGATGAGCCCTCGGGTGTCCTTGCCGTATGACCCAGCCTCGCGGCGGAAGCACGGCGTATACGCGGTGTAAAGCAGCGGCAAACTCTCGTCCGGCAGAATTTCATCCTGGTGAATATTGGTCACCGGAACCTCTGCCGTAGGGATCAGGTAGTACGTCCCGTTCTCGACCTTGAACAGCTCGTCCTCGAACTTGGGAAGCTGGCCGGTAACGGTCATGCTCGTCTTGTTCACCATAAACGGCGGCAGAACTTCCAAGTAGCCGTGCGCCGTGGTATGGAGCTCGAGCATAAAGTTAATCAAGGCGCGCTCGAGTCTGGCGCCCATGCCTTTATAAAGAGCAAAACGGGCTCCCGTGATCTTGGCAGCCCGGTCAAAATCTATGATGTCCAGGTACTCGGCCAGGTCCCAGTGCGGCTTCGGCTCGAATGAAAACGTCAGGGGCTCTTTGCCTTGCGGCGACCAGCGCCGAAGCTCCACGTTGTCGTTCTCATCTTTGCCGTCTGGTACCGTGGCGTGCGGCAGGTTCGGTATGGTGAGCAGAAGGCTCCGCTGGGCCTCCTCGGCCTCGCGGGCGCTGTTCTCAAGCGCTGTAATGCGGTCGCCGACCGCGCGCATCTCCGCTACCTTGTCGTCTGCCGGCTGCCCGGTCTTTTTGAGCCGGCCGATCTCCTCGGAGACCTCATTGCGTGTTCGGCGCAGCGTCTCGATCGCTTGCTGCGCGTCGCGCCGTTTTGCGTCGAGTGATAGGAACTCCGACAGGTCAATCGTTATGCCCCGGCGCGTCAGCGCCGCCTTGACCTGTTCGACATTGTCCCTGATAAACCGCAAATCAAGCATTTAAAGTATCATTCTCCTTTTCTCTTGTCAATACCTTTTCTTGATGATCCTTGTGTCGAGCGCCCTAATCTTGATTTGTATCTGCTCTTTATTCGGATACTCGGGTTCAATTTCCTTGTACAGTTTGAGCGCTTCCGTCAGATTATCACCCGCCTCAAGACATCCGGCGAGCTCGAATTTCGCTTTGATCGTAAGTTCCTTGTCCACGTTGTTTTCGAGCGTTTTTCGGTAAAAGGCCTCCGCCTTTTCCAGATCGCCTTTTGAGAAGGCGACCGTCCCGAGCCTGAAGTACGCCAGCCGAGCTTGAGGACCGTTCGGAAACATGGTTATCTGTCTGGTCCAGGTTATCCTTGCTTCCTCTACCTTGCCGACGCGGAACAAACATTCTGCGAGGCCGTACAGGCTTTTTTCCCGCACCTCTCGATTTGAGTATTCGGACGCCTTGCGATATTCTTCGACAGCGCGTTCATAATCGCTGTAGCCGAGTTCATATATTTGTGCGATATACCACTGTGCCTGGGGCGCCATATCACGGCTCGGATATCGCTTCAAAAGCAGCCGTAGCGTCTGGAGCGCCTTATCGGTCTCACCAAGATAGAGAAATTGCGTCACACCCGCCCAGTAGAGCGCATCGTCCGCTTTTGAGCTATGGGGATGTTCTTTAACAAGCGCGAAATACAGGGTGACTGCGGTTTGATAATCGCCGGCGTTCCAACGTTTAGTCGCCGCCTCATACTCGTTGATCGCTGCCTTATCAAAAACATCACATCCTGTCAGGGTCGCCCCCAACAAAAGTATAATCAGTAATTTTTTCATGCCGTAGTGGGATCCGGACCAGCGGGAGGTGGAGGTTCTGCTGCGCTCTTGTCCGGCGCAACCTCTTTTTCTTCCTCGCGCTCCGCCACCTTTGCAAAGCTTACCACCTTGTCCCCCTCGTCGATATCGAAGAGACGGACTCCCTGCGTATTCCTGCCTTGGACCGAAATATCTTTCGCCCGGATGCGCAACACCTTACCGTTCGCGGTGATGAGAATGATTTCGTCTTCCCCGGAGACCTGGGCCATGCCGATCACCCTGCCGTTCTTTTCCGTGATCTTGATCGTGATGATGCCTTTACCGCCCCTCCCCTGGCTCCGATAATCCTCAAGCGTACTCCGCTTGCCGTAGCCATGCTCGGTCACGGTGAGAATCGTCGAATCATCACGCACGATCTCCATGCCCACTACCTCGTTGCTCTCGTCGAGCCGGATACCGATCACACCCTTGCCGGTGCGGCCAATCTCGCGCACATCGGTCTCGGAGAAACGAATCGAGAGGCCGTCCCGTGTTCCGAGAAACACATCACGCTTCCCGTCCGTCACTTCCGCGGAGATGAGCTCATCACCTTCTTCGAGGGTAATCGCGATGATGCCGGAAGGCCGCGGATGGCTGTAGGACTCAAGCTCCGTCTTCTTGACAATGCCTTTCTTAGTCGACATCAGGATAAAGTGCTCCGGCGCAAATGCTCGAATGGGGAGCGCGGCCGTGACCCGTTCGTCCTGGCCGATGTGAATCAGATTTATAATTGCCTTGCCCTTGGCCTGTCTGCTTGCTTCGGGGATTTGGTGTACCTTGAGCCAGTATACTCTTCCCTTGTTCGTAAAAAAGAGAATGTAGCTGTGCGCGGTGGCTGTGAAAAGACGTTCGACGAAATCCTCTTCCTTCGTCTCCATGCCTATCTTGCCCTTGCCGCCCCGCTTCTGCGCGCGGTAGGTCGTGAGCGCGTTGCGTTTGATGTAACCGCTGTGCGATATGGTGATCACCATCTCATCGTCCTTGATCAGGTCTTCGATGTCGATCTCCGTTGTCTGCGCAACAATCTCGGTCCGGCGCACGTCACCATACTCCTGTTTGATGGCGAGGAGCTCGTCCCTGATGATCTTCATCACGAGAACATCCGAGGCGAGGATCTCGTTCAACCGCGCGATCTCCTTAAGTATCTCTTCATACTCGGCGATGATCTTGTCCCGCTCGAGTCCCGTGAGCCGCTGCAGGCGCATGTCGAGAATGGCCTGGGCCTGGATCTCCGAGAGCTTGAATTCGCGTATCAACCCGGTCTTCGCTTCCTCCGGGTTCGCTGATGCCTTAATGAGTGCGATAACGGCGTCAAGGTGTTCGAGGGCAATCTTAAGCCCCAACAGGATATGGGCGCGCTCCTCAGCCTTTTTCAGATCGTACTTCGTCCGGCGCATCACCACTTCACGGCGGTGTTGGACGAAGTTCGATAGAAGTTTTTTAAGATTTAGCACCCGTGGCTGGTTGTTCACGAGCGCAAGCATAATCACGCCGAAGGTCGACTGCATGGCCGTGTGCTTGTACAGCTGGTTCAGGACCACATGTGAGAGCTCGCCCTTCTTGAGGTCGATGGCGATGCGCATGCCTTGGCGGTCGGATTCATCGCGAATTTCGGAAATGGCGGTAATCTTCTTCTCCTGGACGAGCTCTGCGATCCGCTCGAGCAATCTTGCTTTATTCACCTGGTAGGGGAGCTCAGTCACGATAATGCTTTCGCGGTCTCCCTTGCCTTCCTCGATCACGGCTCGTGCGCGCATCTGGATGATGCCCCTGCCCGTAGTGAAGGCCTGACGGATACCTTCATATCCGTGAATAAAACCGGCCGTGGGAAAATCCGGTCCTTTGATCACGCCCATAAGCTCAGGGATCGTGACCTCGGGATTGTCGATCATCATCACAAGCCCGTCCACGATCTCCGAAAGATTGTGCGGCGGAATATTCGTTGCCATCCCGACCGCGATGCCGGATGAACCATTGATCAGGAGGTTCGGCACGCGGGTGGGAAGCACCGTGGGTTCCAGCGTGGTTTCATCGAAGTTCGGCACAAAGTCCACGGTCTCTTTGTCGATGTCCGCCAGCAGCTCTTCGGCAAGTTTCGTGAGCCGCGCTTCAGTATAACGATAGGCCGCTGCCGAATCGCCGTCCACAGAACCGAAGTTACCCTGGCCGTCCACAAGCGGGTAGCGCATGTTGAAGTCCTGCGCCATCCTGACCATGGTGTCGTAAACCGCGCTGTCGCCGTGGGGATGATACTTCTTCAGTACTTCGCCCACCACGCCCGCGCTCTTTGAGTACTTCTTGTTATGCAGGAGCCCTTCGCGGAACATGGCGTAGAGAATCCTGCGGTGCACGGGCTTCAAGCCGTCGCGCACGTCAGGAAGCGCCCGCCCCACGATTACACTCATGGAGTAATCGAGGTAGGAGGTCTTCATCTCCTGTTCGATGTTGATCTGTGATTTTAGTTCTTGTGGTTCCATAGTTGTTAAACTTCGTCGAGGGCCTCGGCATCAGCCAGGTCTTTGTTTCTTCCCAATTTGCGTTTATTCCGTATGAACATCTCTTTCCCGATGAATGAGACGGGGACGGTGCCGAATGTTCCCTGAACGCGACTTGTTTCCGCCTCGTCCCATGATACGCCGGTGATAGATGTTACGATATCAACTCGGACCGGCGGCACACCGAGTTGGACAACCCTGTCCGGAATGGCAAAATCGTCAGCCGTCAATCCCAAAGAGCCGAAGCCAAACCCCTCAAGGGCGCTGAGAATTCGTCCGCCGTTCTCTCGGTCGGGACGCACGAGAATGTCCAGGTCTCCGGTATATCTCGGCGCTCCATGAAATGCGAGCGCGTAGGCACCGACAATGATGTAGCGAACATCATGTGCGTTGAACAACGCGAGCAATTCTTTGTAATCGGTTTGCGCTTCCATCGCGATCTCTCCGCAGGCGTTCAACAACAGCGATGCGTTCTTCCGGCGTTTTAGACAACCAAAAAAGCAGGTTCTCCCTGACTTCCGAAATATCCCGCATATTTCTTTTTCGTATAACCCGCTCGATCATGTGTTTTCAATCCGTCGCTAAATTTATGAATGCGCTGGAACAGAAGCTAATCTTGATGGAATCGTAAACAGTAAAACTATGTCACCTCGAACGAAGAGAGAGGTCTTGTCGCCTCCTGGAAAACCAAGATTTCTCGCTTCGCTCGAAATGACAAAAACGATTTCGGACTTTTTACGAGACCATCAATCTTAACGGTCTCTAAAATCTACACATCCAGATTCTTCACCTCAAGCGCGTGCCGCTGAATAAACGCCCTGCGCGGCTCAACCTGGTCTCCCATGAGGATCGTGAAGATTTCATCCGCCTTGACCGAGTCCTCAATGGTCACCTGGAGGAAGGTCCGTTTCACGGGGTCCATGGTCGTCTGCCAGAGCTGGTCCGGGTTCATCTCGCCCAGACCTTTATATCGCTGGATCGCAAGCCCTTTTTTGCCGAGTTCGAGCACAAAGAACACAAGCTTGCCCGTATCGTTGAAGCTCTTCTCTTCGCCCTTTTCGCGTATTCGGTATGCCGGTACGCCGAGGCCGAGGATTGCCGGCGACAAGCTCTGGAGTTCCCGGAACTCGGGCGTGGTCACGAAGTTTTCGTCGAAAATAATGCTGGAATGCGCTGCATTGTATTTCGAATCGAACCGAAGCCGCAAGGCCTGGTGCTCCTCGTCGTTCTCAATGGCCCATTCGGTTTGCGTTTTGGGATGATATTTTTTGAGAAATTCCTCTACGGATGCGGCAACGGCCTTGAGCTTCTCCGCATCCTTGAGATATGCTTTGCTGAATGCCTTGTCCAGCAGCACTGCGCGCAGCACCATGACATCGAGGCGTTTCCTTTTAAACTTGTCGAGCGTCCTCTCGAACTGCACGAGCTTCTTGAGCGTGTTCGTGAGCCGCTCCCCGGCCAACCAAGCGCTCTGTTCCGCTGAATAGAGCTCCATGTCTTCGGCCGCAAGGTCGAGCAAAAAGTCTTCCATGCGTGAGTCGTCCTTGATATAGCGCTCGGTCTTACCACGCTTCACTTTAAAGAGCGGCGGTTGCGCGATGTACAGATAACCGCGCTCTATGACCAGCGGCATCTGGCGATAGAAAAACGTGAGCAGGAGCGTCCGGATGTGCGCTCCGTCCACGTCGGCATCGGTCATGATGACGATTTTGTGGTATCGCAGCTTGGCAATATCGAACTCTTCAGAGCCGATGCCGGCGCCGAGGGCGGTGATGAGCACCTTGATCTCATCACTCGAGAGCATCTTGTCGAACCGCGCCTTCTCGACGTTCAGTATCTTGCCCTTCAGCGGAAGGATGGCCTGGTTCTTTCTGTCACGGCCCTGCTTGGCCGACCCACCTGCCGAATCGCCTTCTACGATGAAGATCTCCGAAAGGGCCGGGTCCTTCTCCTGGCAGTCGGCGAGCTTGCCGGGCAACGATGTGGAATCGAGTACGCTCTTGCGCCGGGTGAGCTCCCGCGCCTTGCGCGCGGCCTCACGGGCCCGCGCTGCGTTCAGTCCTTTTTCCGCGATCTTGCGCGCGACAACCGGGTTCTCTTCGAGATAGGAGCCGAGGGCCTCATTCACCATGGCCTCGACAATACCCTTTACCTCGCTGTTGCCGAGCTTGGTCTTGGTCTGGCCCTCGAACTGCGGGTTCTGCAAGCGTACACTCACGACCGCCGTGAGCCCTTCGCGTACATCCTCTCCCGAAAGCGCCTCGGTGCCGTTTTTAAGCAGGCCGCTCGCGACCGCATAGCTGTTCACCGTGCGCGTGAGCGCGGCCTTGAATCCCACGAGATGGGTGCCGCCCTCTTGGGTGTTGATATTGTTCGCAAACGCAAAGACCTGCTCCACGTAGCTGTCGTTGTACTGAAAGGCGATATCGACAAAAATCCCATCGCGCTCTTTGGAGAGATAAATCGGCGCGGGATGGAGCGGCGTCTTGTTCTTATTCAGATATTCGATAAACGACGCGATTCCGCCTTCGTAGTAAAACGTTTGTTTTTTGCTGCTCCGTTCATCCTGGATCGAAATCTTTAGGCCGCGGTTCAGAAACGCCAGTTCGCGAAGTCGCTGCGACAGGATATCATAGCTGTATTCCCGGTCTTCAAAAATTTCATAATCCGGCTTAAAGGTTACCTTGGTGCCGGTCGTGGCGGTTGAGCCGGCTACCGCGAGAGGCGCCTGCGGCTTACCCCGTTCATACCGCTGCTGAAACACCTTGCCGTTCTGTTTGATCTCGAGCTCAAGCCACTCAGAGAGCGCGTTCACCACGGACACTCCCACGCCGTGAAGGCCACCCGAAACTTTGTACGCCTCACCGTCGAACTTGCCGCCCGCATGAAGCACGGTCAGCGCAACTTCCGCGGCCGAGCGCTTCTGTATGCTGTGCATTTCCGTCGGGATGCCGCGACCGTCATCGATTACGGTGACGCTGTTGTCGATATGGATGATGACGTCGATGTTTTTGCAGAAGCCTGCCATGGCCTCATCCACGCTGTTGTCCACAATTTCGTAGACCAGGTGGTGCAGACCGACGCTCCCGGTGCTGCCGATATACATGGCGGGCCGCTTGCGTACGGCTTCAAGACCTTCGAGCACCTTTATGCTGTCTGCTGAATATTCCATCTACTCCTCGCAAAAAGAGGGATTTGCCCACACGGTGCGGAAATCCCTCCACAAAACCTAAATACCCAAATTACAATGTCCAAATCTCAAATAAATCCCAATACACAAATTACAAACACTACGAAACCTTGATCATTGTTTCTTGGAATTTATTTGTATTTTGGTGCTTGATATTTGGTCATTATACCCGCATGGGCATCACAACGCACTTATAATGCTCGTCGCCCTCTTCCGTGATGAGACAGGGACTTAAGGCATCGCTCAGCTCCAGCGCAATGGTCTGCCGGTCCATGGCCGAAAGTACATCCATGAGGTAACGGGAATTGAAGCCGATCGCGATTCCTTCGCCCTTGTAGTCCACGGTGAGTTCTTCGGTCGCTTCGCCCACTTCGGGGTTGTTCGTCGAAAGAGTAAGCAAGTCCTTGTCGAGTTGCAGCTTTACGGCATTGGTCTTTTCCTTAGACAGGATCGAAACGCGCTTCACGGCATGGGAGAATGCATCCTTCGATACCTGAACCTTCTTCGTGCTCTTTGCGGGGACTACCTGGAGATAATTGGGGTAGTTACCGTCAATGAGCTTCGACACCATAACCAGCCCGTCGCGCATGAACAGCACATGGTTTTTACTCAGGCCCAGCCTAAGCTCGGCCTTGGGCGTATCCTCTTCGAGAAGCCGCCGAAGCTCCATCATCGCTTTTTTCGGAATAATGATGCTTTCTTCCTTGTGCTTAGCGTCGATTACACGATCGATCATCGAAAGTCGATGACCATCCGTGCCGACCATGCGGATATTGAGGCCGCCCTTGGTCTGGGTCATATGCACAAACAGACCGTTCAGCACATACCGGGCGTCGTTCTCTCCGACGGAATAGAGTGTTTTCTTGATCATGTCCCTGAGGGTATCTCCCTCAATCACGATCATCCCTTCTTCCGCAACGTCCGGGAGCGCGGGATATTCGTCCTTCGGCAACCCCACAAGTTTGAACTGAGAATGGCCCGATTTTATCTTGACCGAGTTGTTGTCTTCTACTTTGATTTGGATATCGTCAGCCGGAAGCTCCCGCACGATCTCGTACATCTTTTTCGCGGACACGGCAACCGCGCCGGGTTTTTCAACTTCGGCGGTATAACGCCCACGCAATCCGATCTCAAGGTCCGTCGCGATAATCTCCACGCCGCTGCTGTCGGCCTTGAGAAGCATATTCGAGAGTATGGGCATGGTGTTCTTTTTTTCCACTACGCCCTGGATCCGCTGCAACCCCTTCAGAATTTCGTCTTTCTTTATTTTCAGTTTCATCAGGGACGCCTCCTGTCACATCCAAATATGGTATCAGAATTCCGGCTAAATAGCAATAATATTTTATGGTTTAATCCCTTTTAAATTCAACGCCTTAACTGCTTAATTAACATGTCTATCGTTGCCCGCAGTTCAGGGTCTTTTTCTTTTTTTTCTTCTATCACTTTACAGGCATGAATAACGGTGCTGTGGTCCTTACCGCCGAAGAAATTTCCTATGTCTGGGAGAGACGCGCCGGCCAAAGTACGGCAAAGATACATTGCTACCTGGCGAGGAAGCACCACCGCTTTGGTGCGGCGTTTAGATTTCAGATCCGAGATCTTTACACCAAAGGTGTCCGCGGCAAGCTTCTGTATCAGCTCCTTGGTAATGACCCGGTCCCGGTTGTCGATAAGATATTTCAGCTCATTCTTGGCCAGCTCTTGCGTTATCTCCGTGTTCGTAAGAGAGGAAACGGCGCCGAGCTTTACGAGCCCGCCCTCAAGCTCCCTGATGTTGCTCTTCATAATTGACGCGAGGAACTCGGCAACGTCATCGGGCAGGCGAATACCCCAGAACTCCGCTTTTTTCTTGAGAATAGCAATACGCGTCTCCAGGTCCGGCAGCTGAATATCGGAAATCAGCCCTGATTCAAACCTCGAGCGGAGCCGCTCCTCAATGTCCGGGATCTCTTTGGGCTGGCGGTCGCTCGTGAGCACAATCTGCTTCTGTGCTTCATAAAGTGCATTGAACGTGTGAAAGAACTCTTCCTGCGTCCGCTCTTTGCCCGCGATAAACTGGATGTCGTCGATGAGCAGGATGTCCATGTTCCGGTATTTCTGCCGAAACTCCTCCATCCGCTGATGGCTCATGCGGTTGATAAGTTCGTTCGTGAATTGTTCCGAGGAAAGATAGGCCACTTTCATGCGTGGCGACTTGCTTTGGATGTGATGGCCGATTGCATTGACCAGGTGGGTTTTGCCCAACCCCACGCCGCTGTAAATGAACAAAGGATTATACGCGCGACCCGGCGCATCGGCTACCGCTTTTGCTGCGGCATGCGCAAACTGGTTGCTGGGCCCGACGACAAAGGTGTTAAAGGTGTATTTTTTCTCAAAAAGGCCGATCTTCTCTTCGCGGCCCTCTTTTTTCTCTTCCTTTGCGTGACGGGTTGCCTTTTTCACCTGCTGGGGTTGTACGAAGAAATCGATCTCCACATCTTCACGCTTCGTTACTTCCTTGATAACGTCCGTAAGCGTTGTTCCGTGGTGCTCCCTGATCCAATCGCGATGAAACTTGCTCGGGACCTCAATGTGCAACTTATTGCCGTCTATTGAAAGGAGCTTCGACTGGCTGAACCAGGTATCATAACCCTGCTTAGATATTCGGTTTTCAATAAGCAGCAGTATCTCTTCCCAAACTCTTTCCCGATCCATAAAAAACCCTTAAAAAACGCCTTGGTTACAAACATGCTTATCCACATGTGTGAACAATCGTTTATTTCATTTGTTTTCGCGTGGTTATGCTCTCGTGCGGAGGCATATGGTCCGCTTTTTGGCGCCCCATTTTTGCTGGATTTTTTACGATACTGAATAACCAGGCGTAACATGCATCTTGCAAAATAAAAATGACGCTGATTCTAGCGAGGCATGACTATACCAGAACGGTTTCTTCCTGGCAAGGATTTTTTCTCCCTTCTTCCTTGACCTCATGAAGTGCCGAGCTCGTTGCTACGCACAACCGGATGACAAACGAAGGATTTACAATCCCTTTTGTGTCGAGATGGTTCTTGCATATGAACTAGCGGTCTTAATATGTATAGCACGAAACAGCGTGGGCCGTTAGGATAAGTTGCTTGACTTGGAAACTGTTAGGCTGTAACATATTATTGTATTTTGTCATATGTTTGTGTGTTCATGTCGATATACTCACAAGGTAAGGAAGGTGATTATGGCTCAGAAAAAGATGACGATAATAGCCTCAAAGGGCTCTCTGGACATGGCCTACCCGCCGCTCATTCTTGCCACGACAGCAGCAGCAATGGATGTTGATGTAACAATTTTTTTTACATTTTACGGGCTCGACATCATCAAAAAAGATAATGCCGACAAACTCAAGGTCTCGCCTTTGGGAAATCCGGCCATGCCCATGCCGGTACCGATTCCGACCGTTGTATCTGTTCTGCCGGGCATGGAAGCAATGGCAACAGCAATGATGAAGTCCATGTTCAAGAAACACGGCGTCGCTACCATCGGCCAACTTCTCGGACTTGCCAGGGAGAGCGGCATCAAACTTGTTGCGTGCCAGATGACGATGGATGTTATGGGTGTAAAGCAGGCAGACATTATTGATGGGGTGGAATTCGGCGGTGCGGCAACATGGTTGGACGCAGCCGCAGAGGCACAGATCAATCTTTTTGTATAGGTCTGCTCTTTCCCAGGGCCGCCGGGGCGTACAGAACATCAAAAACGGCCAATACCGTGTGTCGATTTTTTGTACGTGGGGGCCCTTTCGACCTGGACATTTTTACCCTTTTGTGATAAAATAATTATCAACCTATGCAGATACCAGATAATCTCAAATATGATCAAAACAGCCTTATCCCCGCGGTAATTCAAGATTGGAAAACCAGCGAAGTTTTAATGGTCGCCTACATGAACGCGGAATCGTTACGCAGAACGGTTGAGACCGGCCTCACGTGTTTTTGGAGCCGCTCCCGCCAGAAGTTCTGGCAGAAGGGCGAAACGTCCGGCAATGTTCAGCGCGTAAAGGATATTCTCTACGACTGCGACCAGGACACGCTCTTGATAAAAGTGGATCCTGCCGGTCCAGCGTGCCATACGGGAGAGAGAACCTGTTTTTACCGCAGCTTCTCCGCGAATAAGTGAGCCGCCCATGAACACTGACCCAAACTGTATTTTCTGTAAAATCATCGCAAAAAAAATCCCTGCGTCGATAATTCATGAAGACGATTATGCTATAGCGTTTGAAGATGTCAATCCCAAGGCGCCGGTTCACACGCTTATTGTCCCGAGGAAACATATTACGGACATCCACAGTATTGCCGTGTCGGACCGAGAGTTGATCGGACATCTATTTTTTGTTGCCAAAACAATCGCTTCGCAGAAAAAACTCGATATTGGTGGATACCGGGTGGTAATAAATAACGGCTTCGATGCCGGGCAGACCGTTTTTCATATTCACCTCCATCTCTTAGCGGGCCGCAAGTTCACCTGGCCTCCCGGATAAACAACCCACAAACGCCTGTTAATATTTTTTTTATTAACTGTGTATTCGTTCTTAATTCTATTTACTCACAACGCAGGATGCTTTTACACACGCGGCTGTCGGTTGCTTATCAAAGATAGTTTCTTTTTTTTCTCAATGCCTTTTCCTAGGTACCAACATATCCACAACGCCTACTACTACTACTACTATTTTATTTAATATATATTAATAGTACCTAATGCGTTTGTGCTCTTATGGATAAGTCCCTGTCAAAAACGTTTTACTCATCAAACTGATTGAAACACGTTTGTGAATGTGTTATAAAAAGCCCATGCGTAATATTGCGAACTTTCTTTTTGAAGCGGGAATGCTCAAACGCACGCCGCGGAGCGGATTTCAATTTCTTGGTTCCGGAGCAGAATCCGTTGCGGAACATATTTTCCGCACTTCTTACATCGGATACGCCCTCGGAAAATTGGCACCGGGCGTGGATGTGGACCGGTTGATCAAAATGTGCCTGTTTCATGATTTGCCGGAAGCAAGGACCGGCGATCTTAATTACGTGAATAAAAAATATGTAACCGCAAATGAAATAAAGGCTACGGAAGACTTGGCGCAGACATTGCCGTTTGGCGGAGAGATACAGGAGCTGATTCTGGAATTCATTGAGGGAAAGACGGAAGAAGCTCGATTAGCGCATGATGCGGACCAACTCGAAATGATCCTTGCGCTCAAGGAGTACCAGGACCTCGGCAACAAGTATGCGGAGGAATGGCTTGGTTTCTCGCTCAAACGGCTTCAGACGCAAGCCGCTCAGGAGCTTGCTAAGGCGATTCTGGAGACCGACTCCTCGCTCTGGTGGTTTAACGACAAGGGCAATTGGTGGGTGAACGGCGGTAAATAATACGGGTTTATTATTAAAAATGCCGGACCTCGTGTAGTCATGCCCATAGATATCCCAAATGAATATCTGTAAATATCCCATGATTTTTGCTTGACATATTAAAGTTTTCGCTTATAATACCTCCCTATTCTTATGGAGAAGGAGCAGGAACGATGTCGGAAACAACAGCACAAAAAAGCAACCTCAAACAAAAAAGAGCGCAGGGATTCCGAAAGCGAATGAACTCGGCAGGCGGCAGAAAAACGATCAATCGCCGCAGGGCAAAGGGTAGAAAGCGCCTCGCGGTATAGCCATCCCTCGAGGATGTGATCAAATGCCGTACGCATACCGAAAAAGCGAGCGGTTACGAAAAAATAAAGAGTTTGTATCGGCAATGAAAGGAAAAAGACTGTCTCTGGACGGTCTTTCTCTTTTTTATAACAGAAACACGACTGACAATTTCAGAGTCGGCATTTCCGTCAGCAAAAAACTGGCGAATGCGGTGAAGAGAAACAGGCTGAGACGGCAGATCCGTGAATGCGTCAAGCGAGTCCTTGAGAATGAGACGCAGGGATATGATCTCATGTTCGTAGCACGCCAAGGGCTGTGCGACGCAGACTTCAAACAGATCTTGCATACCGTCGAAGCGGTCCTTATAAGAACCGCGCTCCGCAATAAGAAGTCCGAAGGTACGACAACGTGAACGTTGCTGTTATTTTTTTTATTCGTCTATATAAAAAGTTTTTTTCGCCGTTCCTGCCGCCGGCTTGCAGGTTTACGCCGACCTGTTCAGCATACGCGATTGAGGCCTTCGAAACGAAGAGCGGTTTAAAAGCAGCGTGGATGACAACCGTGCGCATTGCAAAGTGCCACCCCTTTCACCCCGGCGGATACGATCCTGTACACAAATAATTTCCGGAGGCTTTTCATGGAAACACGCAATTTTATTTTGGCCCTTTCCCTTTCATTTTTGGTGTTTGTTGTCTATTTGAAGTTTTTCGCGCCGGAGACGCCGGTGGTTCCGGAAGCCGCGAAGGCGGCAAAGCAGGAAGTCGCGCAAGAGGTCACGACGCAGACACGGAATATCGCCAAGCAGGAACGAGCTGCGATGACGATCGAGCCGGCCGCAAAGGGCAGGGACATACTCGTAGAGACAGATCTGGTGAAGGCCGTGGTGAATACGGCCGGCGGCGTGATTACGGGCTGGGAACTTAAGGAATATCGCGAGACCAACAAGGCGCAGGTGGGCCTGATGGTTTTGTATAAGAAAATAACCGGGCAGGCAAAGCCGGAAGAACAGTCGAAGAAGGAACTCGGGAATGTGAAGCTTCTGCCTGATTACGATGCCGTGGACCGCAAGAACATGGTTTTTCCTTTGACCGTTGTGCCGCTTGATAAGGCGTTATACAAACTTTCTCATGTTGAGTACCGTGCAAACAAGGACGGTATTCGCATGGACAAAGAAAAACAATCTCAGTCTGAGACGCTGGTCCTCACGTACCGCGGACCCGCGGGTATCATGATTGAAAAAAGCCTTACGTTCTACAATGATGCATATAAAGTAGATATTGCCATCAAGACAACGGGGCTCGACGGTTATACGTTGGACCTTGGCACGGACTTCGGTATCGCGGACAAGGTGAGCTCGGATGCGAGCGGGCGCGTGGGTCTTGTTGCGCAGACGGATGGAAAATTTCAGTCGGAAAAAATCGGCGGCATCAAGGGTGAGCTTCAGTACAGCGGCGTGATAGATTGGTTCGGACAGGAAGATAAATATTTTACCGCGACCCTGCTGTACGGCGACCGCGGCATTGTTAAGGGCACGAGAACACCGGTGCCGCAGGAGAACGGTGATTTTATTACGACCGACTTGATGGTCAAGGAGAAGCCGGAGGCGCGAACCTTTACGTTGTATGCCGGCCCGAAGAGCTTTACATTGCTCGAGGCGCAGGGTCACGGCATGGAACAAATGGTGGATTACGGCTGGTTCAGCGTTCTCGCAAAACCGATGTTCTGGCTGCTGAAACATTTTTATGCCATCACGAAGAACTACGGCATCGCGATTATCCTGCTGACGCTCGTCGTGCGTGCGCTTCTTTTCTATCCTTCCCTCAAGAGTTCCAAATCCATGGAGGAGATGAAGAAAATTCAGCCCCTGGTCACGGAGCTTCGTGAAAAGTACAAAAAAGACCCCGCAAAGATGAACCAGGAAACGATGAAGCTCTACAAGGAACACAAGGTCAATCCGCTCGGCGGGTGCCTTCCGATGGTCCTGCAGCTTCCTTTTTTCGTGGCGCTCTATAATGTGTTGTCCGTATCCATCGAACTGCGGCAGGCGCCTTTTATTCACTTCTGGATCAAGGACCTGTCGGTCTATGATCCCTACTACATCCTTCCGGTGCTCATGGGCCTCAGCATGGTCCTGACGATGAAGATGACCTCGACCACGGCGGATCCGCAGCAGGCAAAGATCATGATGTTCATGAACGTCGCTTTTATTTTCATGTTCGCCTGGCTGCCGGCGGGACTCCTGCTCTACATTACCCTGAGCAACGTGCTCTCGATCGTACAGCAGTTGTATGTGCGGAGACTTCTCGGCGGATCATCCGGCGCTTCGCTACTTTCCGCGTAACGGCTTGACACAATAGAGATACAAAATCTCTGCAAGGGAAGCAGTGCCTCGCGGTCTTACAAGACGTGCCTGCCGTGGTAGGTGTAGGTAGGATGTGTCAGATGGTGTTCAATGTCGTGGAACGTGTCTTACGCTGCTTGTTTCTTTTGCTTCGCCATTTTACATGCGTATCAGGCAACCCTTCACCCGCGCAGGATTATTCTGCGGCTGCACCAAAATCTTCGAACCGATCCTTCAACTCCATGTTCAAGAACACCTCAACCACGTTCGGATCAAACTGACTGCCGGTAAGGGAGCGGATGTGCTCCAATACGCGGTCTTCAGACCAGGCAGAATGATACCTGCGTTCCGAAATGAGCGCATCCCAGGTATCTGCTAAGGCGAAGATACGCGCCGCCAAGGGGATCTGCTCGCCCTTGAGCCCTCGCGGATACCCGGTGCCGTCCCACCGCTCATGGTGGCAGTACGGTATATCGAGCGCTTGCCTCAAGTAGGCAATCGGCGACAAAAGCTCATAGGCGTAAATCGGGTGACGGCGCATTATTTCCCATTCTTCGGTGGTGAGCGGACCGGCCTTCAGCAGGATGGTGTCCGGAATGCTCATTTTGCCGATGTCGTGCAGCAACGCGCCGCGTCGCACGTGCACGAGCTCGGCATCGCTCATGTTCATCGCACGGGCGATGTGCAGCGTCATCTCGGCCGCGCGCTTCGTGTGGCCCTCGGTCTCCTTATCGCGCAGCTCCAGCGTACGCGCCCAGCCTTCGATCGAGGTGTCGTATGCAAGGATAAGATCCGCATTCGATCGCTGCAGCTCGCTGAACAGCGCGGCATTGTCGATGGCGATGGCTGCATGCGCCGCGAGGGCATGGAGAAAGCTCATCCACTCTTCATCGAAGGTCAGGGGTGAGCGATGAAAAATCTCAAGCACGCCTTTAATCTGTCCTTTGGAAATGAGCGGCACGACATAGTACGCAATGTATCCTTCACCCTTGAGGAACGGCGCCCGCTCGTAGCCGCTGGTGGGATCAAGGAGATTCGGAATACTGATGCTTCGGCGCTCAAGGGCCGCACGGCCCGCGATACCCTGACCGAGCCTCAACCGGGCGTGCAGGATCCGCGTGTCGCGAAAGCCCTGCAATGCGGCGTACTCAAGCATTTGCGTATGGGGGTTCAACAGCAGGACGTCGGCGGCGTCGACATGCAGCTGAGAAATGACGAGATCGAGGAACTTTTCGAGCGTTACCCGGAGATCCAGGCTCGCATTAATGATCATATCGATTGCATGAAGCGTCGTGAGATGCTCAAGACGGTAGCGGGCCTGTTCTTCCGCTGTCTGCCGCCTTGAGATATCTCGGAAAATACCCTGCAGCAGCTTTTTGCCGCCGAGCTCCACAATGCTTGCACTGAGCTCCACCGGGATCTCGCGGCCTCCATGATGAGCAATGCAGAGATCGTTGGCAAGCGTCTTTTTGTTCCGGATCACGTCCTGAAGGATCTCTTGGCAACGAGCCCGCTTATTCTGCGGATACAGTTCCGCCATGTTCATGCCGATGATGGTTTCCGCGGGCAGGCCGATGAGGTCTTCCATTTTTTGGTTGACCTCCAGGATCGCGCCGGTCTCGGCATCGGCGATGATGATGCCGTCGTTTGCGCCCAACAGCAGCAGACGGTATTTTTCCTCGGATACACGCCACGCGGTTTCCGTCTGTTCTCGGAACTTGAATTCGCGCCTCATGAAGAGGGAGAGGAGCAATGCGCTCACGGCGACAAACAGCCATCCCTCATAATCATGGAGCAGCGCCAGTTTTTGGGTATTCGTGACGAACAGTTTGAGAATATAGTCTGATGCCGAAATCCAGATACCGCCGAGGAGGAGGTAGGAAATAATTATTCGAAATACCGAGTATGTCGTATGTTGTTTCATGATTTGCAGAATCGGAATCCGCGGTACGATATTGTCTGTATTGTAGCACGTTAATGCATGAAAGAGAACCCCGTCCCCGCAGCGGCAGCACCATGGTATTACAAGCTATTGCTGTATGTTGGTTTTGATCTCGAATTGCGGTGGGTTCATAATGGTTTTCTTTACCGCGCACTGGTCTGCAACTTTCAGAAGGGCCTTATGGTACTTTTCCGGAAAATCAGGCGGCACATTGATATCGAGCAGGATCTTGCTCAATATTGATTTACCGTCTTCCGTTGTTGTGTATTCCAGACGCTCCAGAAGCGTGATTTTATCGGTCGGAATGCCACGCTCCTGGCAAAAGCTGAGAACATAAATCCCGGCGCAGGTGCCGATGGAGGCGAGAAAATGGACAAAGGGACTTGGTGCTGTTCCTTCACCACCCTGCAGTTTCGGCTGGTCCGTAGTGATGACCATCCCGTTCACCTCCGCGTCCACTTTCTTTCCGCCGGGAAACGTGACCATTATTTCCATCAAATGCTCCTTGTTCGCAGCACGTGCGTAACGTACGCACTTTATTGGCTGCTCTGTCGTTGTTAGGTCAGATATTAATCGCGCGTATACGACGCCCTTTGCTCGCGGCTACTCACTGTCGTTGTAATTGTTAAACGATCTTGACGAGCTCGAAATCGAAGATCAGCTCTTTACCGGCCAGAGGGTGATTTGCATCGATAGTCAGCGTCGATTCGTTGATGCTGGTGACGGTGACTAACAGGACCTTATTATCGGTTTGCGTGATCTCGAGCCGTTGGCCCTGTTGCGGGTCCAATCCCGGCGGCAATTGGCTGCGGCTCATGGTTACGACCATATCCTCGCGTCGAGGACCGTACGCAAGCGCAACGGGAATTTTCGTAGTTTTGGATTCACCTATGTTCATCCCAAGGATGGCCTGTTCAAACCCTGTAATCACCTGCTCCCTGCCGATGGTAAACTGTACCGGCCCACGCTTACGCGAAGAATCAAACACGGTGCCGTCTTCCAGCTTTCCGGTGTAATGTACTTGGACCGTATCTCCCTGCTTTGCCTCTGACATGATGCTCTCCTTATAGAATAAAATACTGCTTCGATTTTCCGTCGCAGCCGTACGCGAATGCAGTGTAACTCTTATTTAAGCGCTCTGCAACCGTAAAATGGTATTGTCCGAACGGCGACGCGCCTGCAGTCATCAAAACGGCATGCGATTCTATGGTCGTGGCAAGACAACAAGACATATGCCCGCTGTCTTGACAAGATGGTCGCCTTGCGATATTGTATATCCGTGCATGAGGAGGCTGTATGGCGAAACCCATTGTCATCGAGTATTGCTATAAGTTTAGAGACAATTCAACCAAAACCTTTACACTCAGTCTTGACAGAGACACGCTCAGTCTCCAGGTAGATCGGACGCCGAACCCGCCTGTGTGGTCGCTCCTGACGCATAAGCAGTGTCAAATTGCCCTCTCGACGTGAAGCAGCATCCGTATTGTCCGGTTGCGCGGAATTTTGTTGAGATCGCCGAACAGTTTCGGGATATGGTGTCGCACGAGGGCGTGGCAGTCACCGTAACCACCGAGGAGCGGATGTATACTAAAGACACGACTATTCAGCAAGGATTGAGTCCCCTCATCGGCATTATCATGACGACCAGCGGGTGTCCTATCATGGAGCATTTGAAACCCATGGTGCGGTTCCATCTGCCGTTCGCGTCCTTGGACGAAACGGTGTTCAGAATGGTTGCGATGCACCTTATGGTGCAGTATTACCGGAACCAGGAGGGAAAACAGGCGGAATGGGGGCTGGACGGCCTGACTCGCGTGTATGCGCAAGTCGGCATCGTGAATCGGGATTTTGCGAACAGGCTGCGCGATGCCGCTAAGAAAGACGCGAACATCAACGCTTTGGTGAACCTCGATTGCTTTGCCTCGATGGTGCCGCTTGTGGCGGACGACACGCTGAAGGCGATCAGACCCTATTTTTCGGCCTACTTCTGAACGGCCGCGCGAGGTTATTTCTTTTGAGTCTTGCCGCCGGACGCTTTCCACGCCGTGATGCCGCCCTCGATGTAATGGGCGTTGATATTTTTGTCCTGCAAACGGTCGACGACCTGGTTGCTTACCGTGCCCCCTCGTACGCAGTAGACGACCACTTCTTTGTCAGCAGGAAGATCCTTGCTCCACTCGTCTACCTTTTCCGGATCCCGCCACTCAGCGCCGGGCACGGCTTCTTGGTCCGCATCGTAATCTGCTTTGCGCCTGACATCGATGATCGTCACTTCTTTTCGAGGCCCTAAGCGTTCTTTCAGTTCCTGTGGTGTTACGGTTTTGCCCATGGAACACACCTTCTGTTAAACAGCGTTGTAATCAACAACTACACGGCTCTCAACTACTTTTTTGACAAACCCTGCGGCCGCCACATGCTCGGGATGTTTCTGGTATATATCGAGGTCCTGTACGGACACGAATTCAGAATAAAGCGCAACGTCATAGGCAGCATCGGACGGAACGATATTTATCCCGACCTCGATATGCTTGATCTGGGGGATTTTTGTTTTCAACGCCTCGATCGTTGTTTTGATTTTTGCCGCATTCTGTTCTTTGCTCGCCCCTTCTGCAGAAGCCTTCAACTTCCAGATGACAATGTGTTTAACCATAACGCCCCTTTCTTGGAGAGAGAAATTATTTTTCCGCTTGCTCTCTTTTTTAATTGTTTGTATTATAGCATTACTTCTTTCTATTTGAAATAATTATTTCATGATGCGCTGCGAATTACGAGGGCAGATAAGATGTTGAAGCGATTGTTATATTGTTTTTTCTGCATGCTGCTGCTGTCTTCCTGCGGAGCAAAAAAACCGAGTGGAACGAAGTCGCTTGATTCGCAGCCGCGGACAAAGGCCTCTCAAAAGCCGTATTCGGTGTATGGACAGCGGTACGAACCGCTTCAGAACCACAACGGTTTTGTTCAGGCGGGAATGGCGAGTTGGTACGGCAAGGATTTTCATGGCAAGAAAACGAGCAACGGCGAAAAATACGACATGTATGCCATGACCGCGGCGCATAAGACCTTGCCGCTCGGTGTTTATGTAAAGGTGAAAAATAGAAATAACGGGCGCGAAGCCGTGGTGCGCGTAAACGACCGCGGACCGTTCGTAAAGGGAAGGATCATTGATCTTTCGTACGCGGCGGCAAAGAAGCTCGGCGTGGACATTGCCGGCACGGCGCCGGTTCGAATCGAGGCATTGGGATACCAGGGGAGCGCTCCGGATCGATATAAGGCGCCGGAAACGTATGATGCGGGCAGCTATACCGTGCAGGTCGGCTCTTTTAAGGAGCAAAGCAATGCACAGCGCTTGTCAATGGAAATGAGAAAGCAATCCGGGTTCTCGGAAGTCCGCAGGACGGATATAAACGGCGAGATTTTTTATCGCGTATACTCGGGAAAGTTTTCGTCGTTGAACGCGGCGGAAACAGCGGAGCAGGAGCTTTCCGAGCATGGGTATCCGGGGTGCTTCGCGGTTGCGCTGGAATAGCCGATTGGAGTAAGCGCCGCGCAATTCATACCTGTTGTTTACGTCATCCCACAGAAGATACGTCGAGCGATAGATATTTCTCGAATTTTTTCTTCACATAGGGGAGCTGGTCAGCCAGCCAAATCAACTGCTTTGAATTTTCAACCGTGACATTGTCCCGGTCTTCTCCAATCGACAGCGCAGCGCTTTTCAAGAGACTATTGGTATTTCGCAGCTTCAGGCCCCGCGCGTAAATTTCATTGATATAGTCGGCGACGTCTTTCTCGAAAAGAAAATTGCTTTCGTGCGTTTTGGAACGGAACGACAGCAATTCTTCGCTTGAGATATCCCCATCCCGGGTAATCAGGGTCAAGATCCGCACTACTTCATTGTAAATGCCGAGGCGCTTTTCCCGGATCCCGGCCTTTGATTTGTCTTTATTCGCTTGATACAGCAGATGGGCTATATAGGCGGTAAAGACGGTTATCAGCAGCAACAGAATAGTTCTAATTATTTCCAAGAACGTGAGCATGGCAGTGTTTGTCCCTCGTATTAATCGAGCGGCATGGGGTTACAGAGGTTCTTGTTGGAGTCGGCGACCCTGCCGCAGTTGAAGCAAATGAACTTAGGATTTTTCGTGAGCTTCTTTATTTCCTCGAACATGTCCTTGGTCGCCAGGATGCATAGATGGCACGCGTGGTCTCCGCTGCAAATATTCTTTTTCATGTGGCCCTCCTGTTGTTTTTAGAACGAACGTCTTCAAGACCGTTCTTATACTAGCGTATCAAAGATGCCTTGATTTGACAAGGTACTACTGAAAACCCTGCGTTTGTGCGCTAGGATACGGTTTTTTCGCACCACTCCCGCGCGTTCTGGAACATTCTAAGCCAGGGAGAGGCAGCAAGGGATGATTTGAGATCTTCGGGCATCCATCCCCATTGCCAGGTGAGCACAGAGCGCTCTGGGTGCGGCATCATAGCGAGATGGCGGCCGTCAGGCGAGCAGAGGGCGGCGATTCCCGCGGGCGAACCATTGGGGTTGAAGGGATACGCCTCGGTGATTTTCGCGTCATCGTCCACATAACGGATCGGCGCAAGGCCGTACTCGGATTCATTGTAAATCTTCTTATCCGGGAAATGAGCCAGACCCTCGCCGTGGGCCACCCAGATGCCGAGGACCGAATTTTCCATTCCCGAAAGCATAAGAGCGGGGCTCTTCAGAATTTTCACGGTCGAGAAGCGCGACTCGAAGCGGCCGGACCGGTTATGGATAAAGCGTGGTTGGAGTTCGTCCGCAATCCCGCGCCAGGGCACCCAGCCGAGAAGCGCCGCAAGCTGGCACCCGTTGCACACGCCGAGGCTGAACGTATCTGGGCGGTGATAGAATTTCTCGAATTGGTCCCAGACCTTTTTATTGAACCGGATGGACGCAGCCCAACCTTTTGCCGAGTCAAGCACGTCGGCATAGCTGAACCCGCCGACAAAAACGACGCCCCTGAATTGGTCGAGGGTGATGCGGCCCAGAAGCAGGTCGGTCATGGTCACGTCCCATGGCTCGAAGCCGGCAAGGTAGAAGGCTGAAACCATCTCCCGGTCCCCGTTGCTCCCCTCTTCGCGGATGATTGCGACCTTTGGCTTGGAAGCGCGTGAGAGAATCTTTTCATGCGTAGGTGTAGGTGTAAAAGGAATGACATACGAGGGACCTTTGCGGTCGAAGATATTTTTTCGTTCCTCGCGGATGTTTTCCGGGTTGCGCTGCATCAGGTCCAGCTGATGGCTGGTCTCTTCCCACAGGTCCCGGAGAACACGCATGTCTTCGGACAGAACTCGCGTCTCGCTCACGGTGATGGTAATCTTCTTCTCGGCAAGACTTTTCCCGATAACCTGATATGGCACTTCGGCCTTGTCGAGAACGGAGAAGATAGTTGCTTCCTCGGACGGGAGGTATTCGATCACAAGTCCAAGCTCTTCGGAGAAGAGTGTTGCAATGGCGCTGTCCTTCTGTTTGCCGAGATCAACAGTAAGGCCGCAGTTTCCTGCAAAGGCCATCTCCAAGAGTGTGGTCACAAGACCGCCGTCGGAACGGTCATGGCCTGCCAGAATCAAATCATCAGCGACGAGTTTCTGGACAGCGTTAAAAGTTCTGAGCATCAGGTTCGGATCATCAAGATCGGGAGATATGTCTCCGACCTGGCCGAAGACCTGTGCCAGGGCCGAAGCGCCCAAACGGTTTTGACCGCTACTAAGGTCGATAAAAAGAATTTTGCTTTTGCCCGGCGCCTTGAGGTCCGGGGTCACGGTTTTGTTGATGTCCGGGCAGGTCACGTAGGCGGAGATCACGAGCGTGCCGGGTGACTTCACGGTTTCGCTCGTGCCGTCGGGGTTTGTGACCTTCGCGGCCATGGACAGGCTGTCCTTGCCGCCGTCTATTGCAATGCCGAGTTTTATCATGAGGTCGCGCATAGCGACTGCCGCATCGTACAGTCTTGCGCCTTCGCCCGGCAGCTTCGGCGCCCACATCCAGTTGGCTGAGCAGCGGATATCGCCGAGGGCGCTTACGTGTGCCCAGACAAGGTTCGTGAGCGCCTCACCCACGCTCATGCGTGCCATGGCAGCAGGATCAATGAGTTCTTTAATCGGCTGTTCACCGATGGCGATCGCCGCTCCGGTCAGGCCGAAATGAGACTGGGCAATCACTGCAACGTCGGACACGGTAAGCTGGAGCGGGCCGCAGCACTGCTGGCGCGCGATCAGTCCCGTGACCGAGCGGTCTGCTTTGTTGGTGAGGAATCGCTTGGAGCCCACGGAGAGAAGCCGGAGCACGCGATCGAGCGCAGCGCGCACCGTAAGGTCGTGCGACAAGTCAAGCGGCGTGAGCGATGTTTTTTTCCGGTTAAGGTTGTAAATCTTCTGAGGCATGTCGCCGAGGACCTTGGCGAGTTCGAGGTTTTCCGGCGTTGATCCGTCGATGTCGTCTGAGAGCACGATGTAGCCGTCGCCGGTGACCGTGCCGATAACGGCCATGGGCACCTTCTCGCGGTCGCAGAGCGAGCGGAACAGGCCGGCCTGTCCGGGGCGGAGCAGCAGCGCGTTCTGTTCCTGATATTCGGCGCCCCAGATCTCGAGCACCGAGAGGGAGTTGTCCCCGACCTGGACCTTACGTATGTCGATCTTCGCGCCCGCTGGATGCACGATCTCTTTCACGACGTTACAATTGCCGCCCGCGCCCTGATCATGAATGCTCTGGATCGGATTTTTATCTCCCAGCTCAACGCAGGCCCGGATCACGCGGTTCAGCTTCTGCTCCATTTCCGCGTCCCCGCGCTGCACGGCATTGAAGTCGAGCTCGGCGAGATTCTCGCCCTGGATCATGGACGAGGCAGCGCCGCCGCCCATGCCGATGCGGTAGGCCGGGCCGCCGACCTTGACCACCAGCATGCCTTTTTCGGGCTCGGATTTTTTCGTGTGGCGCGCATCCATCTGGCCGATGCCGGCGCTGAACATGATGGGTTTGATCCATTCCCGGCGCTCATTGTCAGGCAGACGGAGACCGAAGGAGCGCGTAAAGCCCTGGATAACAGGCTCGCCGAATTTATTGCCGTAATCGGACGCGCCGTTGCTCGCCTCCACTTCGATCCGGAGGGGTGTTGCAAGATTATTTGGATACGAATATGATGCGTCTTCCCAGGGGAGTTTATATCCGGGAATCCGGAGATTGCCGACGCAATATGCCGCGGTGCCGGCAACGACGAGCCCACCGGTTCCCGTGGCCTGCACGTCGCGGATGCGTCCGCCGGTCCCGGTCTCAGCGCCGGGGAACGGCGCTACGCCCGAGGGAAAATTGTGCGTCTCCGCGGTCAGGATGATGTGATAGGTTCGCTTCGTTTTATGGAAGGCCGCTGGCGCACCCGGATTTGCAGGGACGAGGGTAGTGATGTCGTATCCCTTGATGGCGCTTGAGTTGTCGCTGAAGGCGATGACGCTGTTGTTTCTGTTCGCCTCATAGGTGGCCTTTACGATTTTCATCAGCGTCTCGGGGATTTCCTTCCCGTCCACGACGAGTTTCCCGCGGAAGAACCAGTGGCGCGAGTGCTCGCTGTTCGACTGGGAAAGGTCGAAGCACTCGACATTTGTCGGATTTCGCTTGATGCCTTTTGTGAAGAGATCGGTGTAATAATCCAGATCCCAGGCATCGAGCCCCAGCCCCATCTCCTGGTTGATTGTTTCGAGTGCCGCCTTTCCCTGCTCCAAGAGCGGGACGATGCGCATGGGCTCGGGTTTCATGCCGATCTCGAAGGTCGTGAGAGGCGCTGGATAGGGACACTCGGTCATCCGGTCATGGACGAGAGACAAAAAACCAGCTTGCAGCTCGCTGCTCATGGCTGACGGATCATCAAGCAGGAGCCGGTAGCGTCGCGAACGTTCAATGCGCGTTATTTTGGTGAGGCCGCAGGCGTGGCAGACGGAGACCGCGTTCGTTGACCAGGCAGTGGTGAAATTCATGCGGGGGCCGACTTCTAAGATCAGGGGCCGGGGGCCAGGGGCCAGGGAGCTTTTGTCGGAGAACTGTTCCGGCTCGAACGTCTCAGCGAGGAGCCAGCGGAGCAGGCGCATCTCGTCTTGAGTGAGCGGAGCAGCCGCGGCGACGTTAAAACAGAACTCAGTTTCGATTCCGCGGATAACGGGAGAGACCTTTTCCCGTGCCGTTGCAAGCAGGTCGGCAGTCTGGTATGCGGAGAGCGCCGGGGTGCGGTAACAATGAAAAAGGGCCATATTCGTATTATTATCTATATCCCAACGTTATTGAATTAAGGAAAACGAGTAAACGGAGAAGCGGCGGGGCTGGTATGAGTACACCCCCCAATTCTCCGCATGCCGTTTGCTTACCTGTATGTCGGTTCGAGGCTTAATCGATTGGGCTTACCGGTCTGTCAGCGACACAACTTTCTGCTCCGCGGCCTTTTTCTCGCCGGCCATCTCGCATTTGCCGTCGAAGGTCACGCCCTCTTCGATGATGAGCTTCGGCGTCTTGATCGTGCCCTGGATGTTGCCGGGCGCGAGGATGTGCACCTTCTGTGACGCGTTGATATTGCCCACGATCTTGCCGCTCGAAATGATCGTGCCCACGGTGATCTCGCCCTGGAGGAACGCGCCGTCTCCGGCGATCAGGGTGTCCTTGGATATGACCTCGCCGTCGACTTTGCCGTCAACGCGGATCGTGCCTTCGAAACTGAGCACGCCTTTGAACTCCGTGCCCTTTCCCAGGAACGCGGTGATCTCCGACTGCTCCGGTGTGCCAGAACCTTTTTTTAACATGAATGAAACCTCCTTACATAAATTCAAATACGTTTGCCAGCCACGCAGGATGCTTTAAGCATATAGTTATCCTGAGTCGCTCTAACAGATCTTCTCCAGTATCCTGTCCAACTCCTCAACAGAATAATACTCTATCACGATCCTTCCGCCCTTGGCTTTGGACGCGATGCTCACCTTGGTGCCGAGCGACTTTCTGAGTTTCTCTTCCACGGCCTTGAGCTCGTGGCTCTGCCGCGACTTTTTCTCTTTGGGCGGGTTCTTAAGCGCCTGGGCAAGCGCCTCTGCCTCGCGCACCGACAGGCCCTTCTTCACGATCAGCGCCGCGGCCTGTATCTGCTCGCGGACCCGCTCAAGCGACAGGAGCGCCTTGGCATGGCCCATGCTGAGCGCGCCCGAGACGAGTTCTTGCTTCACTTCCTTGGGCAAACCGAGGAGGCGCAGAAAGTTCGTTACGGTGGAACGCTCTTTGCCGACCCGTTTGGCGAGGTCGTCCTGGGTGAGTTTGAATTCATCCTGAAGCCGCTTGTACGCCTCGGCTGCTTCGAGGGGGTTCAGGTCTTCGCGCTGGATGTTTTCGATCAGCGCCATTTCGAGGAGCTCGCGCTTGGTCGCTTCCTTGACAAGCGCGGGAATGGTCTTGAGCCCGGCGAGCCGCGAGGCGCGCCAACGCCGTTCGCCGGCAATCAGCTGAAAGCCGCCGCCTGCCCGGTGCACGATGATGGGTTGAATGACGCCTTGCTCCTTGATTGAGGTGGCGAGTTCTTTCAGCTTGGTTTCATCAAATACTTTTCGCGGCTGATACTCGTTCGGAACGATCTTGTCCAGTTCGAGCTCAAGGATGCCGAGCGCTTTGCGTTCTTTATCATCAAGCACAGAGAGATCGGGGATGAGCGCGCCGAGGCCCTTACCGAGCGCCATTTTTTGCATGGGTCAGGACCTCCTTTGCAAGCTCCAGATAGCTTTGTGCGCCCCGGGACCGGATGTCGTACAGCAGCACCGGCTTGCCGTGGCTCGGCGCTTCGGAGAGCGCCACGTTCCGATGGATGATGGTGGTGTATACTTTGTTCCCGAAAAATTTACGTACTTCCTGCGCCACCTGATCGGCCAGATTGTTTCTGCTGTCGTACATAGTAAGGAGCACGCCTTCGATAACGAGATCCGGGTTCAGGTCCTGCTTGATGAGCTTGACGGTGTTCATGAGCGCCGTCAGCCCTTCGAGCGCATAGTACTCGCACTGCACCGGGATCAGCACGCTGTTGGACGCGGTGAGCGCGTTGACGGTGAGCAGGCCGAGAGACGGCGGGCAGTCTATGAAGATATAATCGTAATCCTGGACAAAGCTTGCCAGCGCTTTTTTGAGCACTCGTTCGCGGGCGATCATCTGGATGAGTTCCACCTCAACTCCCACCAGGTCGATCTTCGCAGGAACCACGTCGAGCCAGGGGAAATGGGTGGTTTTTTTGATCTCCGCGAGCGTTTTCTTGCCGGTAAACAGGTCGTAGGTGGTGCCGTTTATTTCATTCCGGTCGATTCCCATGCCGCTCGTAGAATTGCCCTGCGGGTCCGAGTCGATAAGCAGCACTTTCTTTTCAGCAGCAGCAAGCGACGCCGCGATGTTTACGGTCGTCGTGGTTTTTCCCACGCCGCCCTTCTGGTTCGCTATCGCAATTACCCTGCCCATGCCTTGTCGCTTCCTCCGGATACTTCTTGGTCAAAACTCCTCTACTTTACCATAGGTTTGTGAGAAAAGGAAGAAAAAAACTCAATAATACCGCAGAGCTCGCAGGGAAGCGAAGGATAAGTTCAAATCCCAAAGTACAAATGTCAAATCAAAAAACAATGATAGAAGATCAAGGTATTTAAAGCCTGCACTTTTGTCTTTGATTTGAGCTTTGGGTTTTGACATTTGTCATTTATGATCCCAGACCCGCGCAAAGCATTTTCAAGGGTTTTCTCGTTCGTCCCCGTATGCGCGGATGTTCCACGTGGAACCCCGCAACAGATAATCATTGACGATGACTCGCATACTATCGGATTTTACCTTTGTAGGGAATATGGTAGGCTTACGGAATAACTGTTGCGGGGTGGAACATCAAACGTCCGCCTGCCCGAGCTCTTTACCGGCCGGGCTTACGCGCAAAGAGCCGAACGAGAGATGCCGCACTCCTGATACATCCCGAATTGGAGTGATTACCCTTACGGACAGCTCTTTTAGGTCGACGCTTCTCAGGATGCCAAGGCCGAGGCACAGGTTTCGGTCGTCGTTCAATCCCACCAGCAGATGATCTATCTCGGAGCTTTTCAGGACAATGACTTCTCGTACACGATACTGCTCCTTGGCAGTGAAAAGCTCATCTTCCGCGTAGTCACCATCGACAAAAATAAACAGCCTGTCCGCGGCAAGTTCGGCATGGATTACGATGCCTCGAAGAATCTTCGAAAGCTTGTTGATGTCCCGGAACCCCAGCCGCTCGCCGGTGTTGATGCCTGGTCCGTGGACACCCACGTCATGGAGCGAAATCTCATGAAAATCCGCGCCCCGGAAATATTCCTTAAACCGCTGCTCACGCGCGGCTTGGCGCGCCTCGCGGGTCAAGGTCTTTGCGTCAGGCGAGACAGGAAGACGATGAATGAGCAAGCCGGCGCGGTGCGAGTGAGGGGCGAGTAGGTGTTCTACTTCGCTCCCCTTCTGCAAGGCAACTGCATAGCGAGGTGAAAGCATGTCGATTTCGTTGAATTTGAGCTCCCGGGCAGCTCCGCCGTCCACGAGGCCGCAGGTATTGATCAGAACAAGATCCGGCTTGAGCGAGGCCGTGAGCGCATACAGTTTCTGGAGACCGGAAACCATCTCGAGCAAGCGTCCCACGGGCGAGGTATTTCCGACAAAATACATGATCCCGGGGTTTTTTCTTTTGAGCAGGTCTGCTGCCTCAACATACGGGGTGAGCGAGATTACCGCGGGAGGACCGATAAACGGCTGGCCGGGGTCAGCATCGATCCAAGCAACGTGTCTGTTGGCACGGCAGAAACGTCCAGCCAGATAGAGACAGAACGTGGTCTTGCCCGAACCCGGCGCCCCGATGACCAGCACCGGCCCGCCCTGGGCCTCGATTTCATCAACAGCCTCCCGCCATTCCAGCGGTATTTTCAGTGCGCCTTCTAGCATAAGTTTATTAGCCGAGAATCCCCGATTAAATCACGCGTGTAAATCTGTGTCCTTCGATAAGGTTATAAAGTTTTCAATTTCGCATTCCTAAAGCTACAATCCGCAATTGAGTGTTCCACGTGGAACATGCGAATCTTATTCGTGTCAATTCGTGAAATTCGTGGCTAAACTGTCTTTCTAAATACCCAGATCGCCCTTTTATAATCAGAATGCGGGAGCGTCAGCAGAATCCTTTTTTCCAGGGAGACTCCGGCAGAGGCCAGTTCCCGCTCGCTGATGGTTTCCTCCGGTCCCCTGCTCAGGACCATGAGGCCGTTGGGTTTGAGAAAGGGCAGTCCTGCTGAGAGCGCTGATTTCATGTCCGCAAAGGCCCGGGCCGTGACCACATCGAAGGCTGCGTGATGCGGGTCCGAAAGTTCTTCAATCCTTTTATCGACAACATAAACGTTTTCCAGTTTGAGCGTCCTGATAATGTGCCGAAGGAAGGAAGCCTTTTTCTTCACGGATTCGACCAGGGTGACCGTAATCTCCGGATGAACAATCTTGATAGGCAGGGCCGGAAAACCCGCGCCCGAACCCATGTCCAACAGTTTCAACCCCTGGGCGGAGCTAAAGCCTGTTATATAGGAAAGTGAATCGAGACCATGCTTGATTACCATATCCCGTTCTTCCCGGATAGTCGTGAGATTTATTTTTTGGTTCCATTTAGTGAGCTCGGCAAAGTAGATGAAAAAGGAATTAGCCTGTTCGATCGACAGAGCAATACCAAGTTCTTGAGCGCCGGTTATGAATAATTCACGTGGATTCATACTATTTTTTCTGACGATGCAGGGAAGAGCCCCCTCACCTCAGTCCTCTCCCCGAGGGGCGAGGAGGCTTTTTAAATCACGCCGCAATTCCTACGCCTTTCCCCGCTTCCTTTTCTCAAGCGCCACGATAATGAGCGATATGGCGGCCGGGGTAACGCCTGAAATTCGCGATGCCTGGCCAAGCGAGATCGGCCGGACCTGGTTGAGTTTCTGGCGCACCTCGGCGCCGAGTCCGGTCAGGGAGTCGAAATCCATATCCACAGGGATGCTCTTCTGTTCCAAGGATGCAAAGCGTTCCACCTGCTGGAGTTGGCGCTGGATGTAGCCTTCGTATTTCACTTGGATCTCGACTTGTTCCGCGGCTCCGTTAGGCATCGCAGTTGGGGCGGGGCTTATCTTTGCAATATCGGCATATCCGAGTTCAGGCCGCTTGAGGAGCTGTTCGAGCGACGCCTCTCCCGAGAGCTCAGCTGATCCGCGCTGCGCGAGTACGGCATTAATCTCTGGTGAAGGCTTGACCCAGGTTTTCTTAAGCCGTTCTGTCTCGCGAGCAATGTTCTCTTTCTTGTCGAGAAACGTCTTGTAGATTTCTTCTGACACGAGGCCGATTTCTCGCCCCTTCTGCCGAAGCCGCAGATCCGCATTGTCCTCACGTAGGATGAGCCGATACTCCGCCCGCGATGTGAACATGCGGTAAGGCTCATTCGTCCCGAGCGTGACCAGGTCGTCTATCAGCACGCCGATGTAAGCCTCTGCGCGACTAAGAATCAGCGGCGTTCTTTTCTGTATCTTGAGCGCGGCATTGATGCCGGCCATCAAACCTTGAGCCGCTGCCTCTTCATAACCCGACGTGCCGTTGATTTGGCCGGCGAAATAGAGCCCAACAATCCGTTTTGTCTCGAGCGTGTGGGTTATCTGGGTCGGCGGAGCATAATCATATTCAATCGCATACGCCGGGCGCATGATTTCCGCTTCCTCGAGTCCGGATATGGATTGGTACATCCGGACCTGAACATCAAAGGGCAGGCTCGTGGATACGCCGTTTGCATAATACTCTTGGGTATCCAAACCCTCCGGCTCAAGGAATACCTGATGCCGCTCCCGCTCAGAAAACCGCATCACCTTGTCCTCAATGGACGGACAATAACGCGGACCGACGCCCTTTATTACTCCGGCGTAGAGTGGGGAGCGGTCAAGGTTATTTCTGATAATCTCATGGGTGGTCGTATTCGTATATGTGAGATAACAGGGCAATTGTGGGAGTGGGTGCACATTTTCCGTGAACGAGAAGAAAGGAGCCGGATCGTCGCCGTATTGCGGCTTCATTCGTGAGAAATCAATAGTCCTTCCATTGAGACGTGCGGGAGTGCCGGTCTTAAGTCTCTGGATCTCGAAGCCGAGAGAGCCGAGGCTGTCTGAGAGGCCGATTGAAGGAAACTCTCCTGCCCTGCCCGAGGGATAGTGCGTGAGCCCGATATGGATCAGGCCTTTTAAGAACGTTCCCGTGGTTATGATTACCGATGATGATAAATACTGAACGCCGATGTTCGTCTCGATGCCGACAACGCTTTCGTCCTCAACAAGTATTTTTTCAACCAGCCCCTGCTGCACATCAAGCATGGGCTGCTTTTCCACGGATTCCTTCATGGCGGCGCGGTAGCGAGCTTTGTCTGCCTGGGCCCGGGTGCCGTGTACTGCCGGACCTTTGCTTTGGTTGAGGACCCTGAACTGGATGCCGGTCCTGTCGATGATCTTCGCCATCTCGCCGCCGAGCGCGTCGATTTCTCTAACCAGGTGGCCCTTGGCCAGACCGCCGATGGCCGGGTTGCAGGACATGTGCGCGATGGTGTCCAGGTTCATGGTAAGCATGAGCGTGGAGCAGCCCAAGCGCGCGGAAGCCAGAGCGGCCTCGCACCCGGCATGGCCGGCGCCGATGACGATGACGTCGTATTTTTTAAAAGAAGACATGCAGGCTACCTCAAAGAAAACCATATCCACGATAAAATCGTTCGAGGATGACACCATACGAAAAAGGAAATATTGTCATTCCCGAGGGTTAAATCGGGAATACGGTTTCAGAATTAACCATATATTCGTATTATCATTACTACTTCCCGATGCAAAAATCGTTGAAGATCCGATCGAGAATGTCTGTCGTGTACGTCGCGCCGATGATAAGCCCAAGGCTGTCGAGCGCTCCCCGGAGATCCATGGCGATGAATTCCTGGGAAAGGCCGGCCGCGGCCGCCTCGTGCGCCTTGAGCAAGCTTGCGTTTGTCTGTTCGAGCGCTGTCTGGTGCCGCTGGTTCACGGCCCAGGCATGCTCGCGTGCATTGACGGTCCCCTGCCTCACGATATCTGAAATTGCCCCTCTCAAATTATCCAGCCCGCTACCGGTCCGGCACGATATCGAAACCCTCGTCATGGACTGATCGAGTCGGCCTATTTTTTCCGGCAGGTCGGACTTGTTGATTACCATGATAGTGTTCTTTCCCTTCACCTCGTCCAGCACCCGCTGGTCCTCGGGCGTGAGCAACTGCGACCCGTCAAGCACCACCAGCACGATGTCCGCGGACCCGATGGCGACAAGGCTCCGGCGTACGCCCTCTTTCTCCACCACGTCATGAGAATGCCTGATGCCGGCGGTATCCACGATCCGTAACGGAACACCGGCGATGTTCAGATATTCTTCGAGCACATCCCTCGTCGTACCTGGGATTTCGGACACGATTGCCCGGTCCTGCTTAAGCAATGCATTCAGGAGCGAAGACTTTCCCACATTCGGCCTGCCCACGATCGCGGTAGCGAACCCGTCACGAAGAATCCTGCCAAAAACGCAGCTCGCAAGCAACCGGTCAACTCCGGCAATCACCAATGACACGTCATCCGCAAGCGCCCTTTCCGATCCCGTCTCAAGCTCCTCCTCGGGGAAATCGATTCCCGCTTCCACCGAAGCGATGAGCGACAGCAGCTGGTCACGCAACGCGGAAATTTCAGTAGAAAGTCCGCCGCGCAGTTGTTCCTGTGCCGCCCGAAGAGCCAGGTCTGTTTTCGACGCGATGATGTCCATCACCGCTTCCGCCTGGGCAAGGTCGATTCTCTTGTTCAGGAAGGCCCGTTTTGTAAACTCGCCGGGTCCGGCCTGTCGCGCGCCAACGGCGATGAGCAGCGCCATGGTGCGTTGAAGCGGCATCATGCCGCCGTGGCAGTTTATTTCGACAACGTCTTCACGCGTGTAGGTTGCCGGCGCGCGCATCACGCTCACGAGTGTTTCATCCACGGTCTCGTTAGAGGCCGGGTCCACGACATGGCCGTAGTGAAGGGTGTGGGTAGCCGCTGAAACAAACTGCTTGTCCTTGTGCGGTCTGAAAATTTTAGAAACGATCGTTATCGCATTCTTGCCGCTGATGCGGATGATGCCGATGCCGCCTTCACCCGGAGGCGTCGAGACCGCGCATATGGTGTCGTGCTCGTACATGGACGGTATATTACCACAAAGAACATTGTCTAAAAACATCTTTTTAGGACGCAGCTAGCCGGAGAGGGAACGAAAAAAGGTTTTTTCTCATTCCGCTCATTTTGTGATAGAATAATTTCGAGATAAGATAATCCTATGAATCGTCCATGAACTGCGTTCACAAAAGGGGATGAAAATTGGCATTTACTCGGCAGCCTGACCATCACCCTCCCCAACCCCTCCCATTGAGGGAGGGGCTACGATGCTTCCTCTCACCTCTGTGGGAGAGGGCTGGGGTGAGGGGGATTTACAGATGAAAACCCAGGATTTAAAAAAGCTGACCGAAAAATACTCAGCAGAACAGATCACGTCCTGCATCCAACAGCAGCTTGCAAAAGGCGAGAATGCTTGCGAGGTTGTCGATGAGGCGGATGAGGTAATCACGGCGTTGAGCAAGGCCGAGGTGGTGCGGGAGCTGATGGATGAGGGCAGGACCTTTTCCGATGCGCTCCGGGAGCTCGGCCGGAGGATCCGGGCGGTGTATGGGAAGGATGAAGAGGAGATAAAAGAAAAAAAATCTTAGACACGGATAATGGCGGATTTTGTCATGAAACATCGGGATCACGTTGTTGATGTATCCGCCTTGATCGTAGCTTTAATCGGATCTTATCTGTGTCAAAGGTTTATTTTTTGGTTGCGGCAGGAGGCCGCGCGATGATCTCTCGACTAAAAAGGATAAAACCATGAACAACAAAGCTCTCTGGGAACGATATAAAAAATACTTCTGGGCAAGCCCCTCGCTCGGCCTCACGCTCGACATCAGCAGGATGAATTTCAGCGACGATTATCTGGACCGCATGGAGCCCGAGTTGCAGAAAGCCTATAAGGCCATGGACGCGCTCGAAGCCGGAGCTATAGCCAACCCTGACGAGAACCGCATGGTCGGACACTACTGGCTTCGGGCTGCCAAGCTTGCGCCGACGCAGGAGATTCTGCAAGAGATCGAGGGGACGATCAAGGCAATAAAAGATTTTACGTTCTCAGTGCATGCGGGGAAGATCATGCCTCGCAAACGAGCGCGCTTTACGCGATTTTTAAGTATCGGCATCGGCGGCTCTGCCCTCGGACCGGAGTTTATTGCCGACGCACTCGGCTCCCGTACAGACATAATGAAGCCCCATTTTCTGGACAATACGGACCCGGAAGGGATAGGCCGCGTGCTTGCCGAGATTGGGAATGATTTGCAGGACACGCTTACTATTGTAATATCCAAAAGCGGCGGCACTATTGAAACGAGAAACGGTATGCTCGAAGTGGCCGCAGCCTACCGGAAAGCCAATCTCATATTTGAAAGACATGCAGTGGCTGTTACTGGAGTGGGAAGCAAGCTCTATGAAACCGCAACAAAAGGCGGCTGGCTCGCTAAATTTCCGATGTGGGATTGGATAGGTGGGAGAACATCAGTGATGTCGGCTGTCGGACTTCTCCCGGCAGCGCTCCAGGGAATAAATATGGAAGAATTATTAAAAGGCGCTGCGCTGTGTGATGAGGCAACCCGAAGCAAAGATACCCGCTCGAACCCTGCGGCCCTTCTTGCCCTTGCCTGGTTCCATGCAACGGGCGGCGCAGGCCGTAAGGACATGGTGGTCCTGCCTTATAAAGACCGGCTTCAGCTCTTCTCAAAATATCTCCAACAGCTTGTGATGGAGTCCCTCGGCAAGGAGAAAGATTTGAACGGCAACGTCGTGCATCAGGGCATCTCGGTCTACGGCAACAAGGGCACAACGGACCAGCACGCGTATGTCCAGCAGCTCCGGGACGGCGTGAATAACTTCTTCGCTACGTTTATCGGAGTGCTTCATGATCATGATGCGCCGTCTCTCGAAGTTGAGCCCAACGTCACCAGCGGAGATTATTTGAGCGCTTATCTGCAAGGAACGCGGAATGCTCTGCATGAAAACGGTCGGGAGTCCATTACGATCACGATCGAGAAGCTTGATGCACAAGCCCTCGGCGCGCTCATCGCATTGTATGAACGGGCTGTCGGTTTCTATGCGACGCTGGTGAATGTCAATGCCTACCATCAGCCCGGCGTTGAGGCAGGCAAAAAAATGGCCGGCGCGGTGATCCAACTTCAGACCAAGGTTCTTGGTTATCTCGGGAAGAACGCAGGCAAATCATTTACCGTGGAAGAGCTTGCTAACGCCATTGGACAAGAAGATGCCGCCGAGTCGATTTTCAAAATCCTTCAGCACGCGAGCGCGAACAGCGATCGTAAGGTGAAGAAGACGACAGGGGAAAATATTCTTGAAGCGAAGTATGAAGTGATCACAGGCTAAAGAGTATTATAATAGGCATCAGCAAAACCGTTCTTCCAGGCTTATCAGGACCAAAAGTTCATTTCCTGCTCTCGCGCGATTAGCATCGCTATGAACTATTTCATATCTATACCGAATGGCATGGCAACACACCCCGCAGTAATTATACAGTATTTCACAGAACCTGCCTAAAGACCGATAGCTTTTGCCATACTCGTCCCTTGATCTGCTCAACCCCCGCGGCATATGCATTATCAGTAATATCAACACACTTCCGTTATCTCGCCATGATGGCATCTTGCTTGCTTTATGTAAAAGTAAATCCGGGCATCCAGACGTGCGTAAACAGCGCATCAACGCGGATCGGACACGATGAACCTTACAAAAAAAGAGACATCATGTGTCTCATATTCTAAAAGGAGGAAGTTAAAAATGGATTATATGCTTGCATTGAACGTGGTATTTTGCACGGTTATTGTTATCTTGGGTTTCAGGCTATACGGTAAATTAGGTGTCAGGGCCTTTGCGTTTATTGCTGTTGCTTATATTTTGTTCGGCTTCTCGCATTTTTCTCTGCTTATGGGATGGACTGCATTGAAACCGATCCTCACGGCGCTAAGAGCTGGCGGCTACATCCTCATGATCATCGGATTGCTCGTGTAACAGCATCTCGACAGACCCGCCCAGCTGCAGCAGATGGTATTGCCAGTGTCTCTAAAGTGGTCTATAATAAGGCCTTAAGCGGATACCATCTGCCATGAAGTATATTGAGATTCTAAACATGCTTAACAATCGAATCCTCTACCGGTTCCTCACTGTTGTTTTGCTGTTCCTGCCGCTCCTTCTTGCTGTATCCGCCCACGGCGAAGGTCTCTCCCGTGAGGGAAAAGTCATCGTTGTCGGCGGCAATAAAGATTATCCTCCCTATGAGTTTCTCGACAAGGATGGGAACGCGGTCGGTTACAATGTTGAACTTACCAAGGCCATAGCGGATGTCATGGGAATGAAGGTTGAGTTTCGGTTGGGCGCCTGGGTTGATGTACGAAAAGCCCTTGATACAGGAGAGGTCAATGTGCTGCAAGGCATGTCGTACTCCGAAGGCAGGGCTAAAGTCGTTGATTTTTCCAATCCCCACACCATCGTGAACCATTCCGTCTACGCAAGAAAAGGTTCGCTCCTCATGACGGCCCTGGAAGGACTCGAAGGCAAAGAGGTCGCTTTTCATAATCGCGGCTTTATCCACGACTTCATTATCGAGAAAGGCCTGCACGCGAAGCTGGTGCTGACCGATACCCAGGCCAGCGCCTTGCGGTTGGTGGCCGCGGGCAAGGTGGATTATGCCGTTGTTGCCAGTCTTCCCGCAACCTATCTTATAAAAGAGTATCAGCTTACCAATGTCGTGCCTGTTGCGCGAAGTATCGCGACCGTGAAGTACTGCTATGCTGTTAAAAAAGGCAACACGGAACTCCTGGCCAAATTCAACGAAGGTCTCGCAATCCTGAAACAAACAGGACAGTATCAGGCAATATACGATAAATGGCTCGGCATTCTTGAGCCCCAAGGCATTGCCCGGGCCAGAATCGTTCAATACGCGTCCCTGGTTGCGATCGTGTTCCTTCTCGCGCTTGGTGGAGCGTTGCTCTGGTCGAGGACCCTCAAAAAGCAAGTGGCAATGAGAACAGTGGATCTTGAACATGAGGTCCAGGAGCGAAAACGCTCGGTGGAAGAGCTTCAGCTTCGGCAGCAGCAGTTGGTTCAGGCCGACAAGATGGCTTCCCTGGGAATCCTGGTGTCCGGGGTTGCCCACGAAATCAACAATCCCAATGCCCTGATCCTTCTCAACGCGCCGCTGGTCATCGATTATGTTAAGGACATTCAACCGATCGTGGAGGCTTACTATCAAGAGCATGGCGATTTTACCACGGCAGGGCTGCCCTATTCACGGATGCGCGCCAAGGTGGCGTTAAAGCTTCTGGAAATGCAGGATGGAGCGAAAAAGATCAAGCGCATTGTGGACGACTTGAAGGGTTTTGCCCGCCGCGACGAAACAGGGTACGCCTGTTCGTTGGATCTTAACGTCGCAGCGCAAACAGCCGTGCGGCTCGCGGAGAATACAATACGAAAATCGACAAGCCGTTTCAACGAAGCGTATGCGAACGACCTTCCAAAAATCAAAGGGAACGCCCAGCGCATCGAACAGGTTATCGTAAATCTGATTTTAAACGCGTGTCAAGCCCTCCGGAATACAGATGAGGGGATATCTCTTTCCACAACCTATGACCGGGACCGAGGCGAGGTCGTTTTGAAAATCCACGACGAGGGGGGAGGAATTGCCCCCGAAGTCTTACAACATCTGACCGACCCCTTCTTTACCACCAAACGAGAACAGGGCGGCACCGGGCTCGGACTTTCAGTTTCGGATGGCATCGTCAAGGAGCACCACGGTACTCTTGAATTCACATCAATTCTGGGGCAGGGCACGACGGCAACCCTTCGTATCCCGGCTGCCCGTGAAGAGGTGAGCGCATGAGTGAGAGAGCGTACCCGACATTCGGTGTCTTGCTGGTGGATGACGAACCGAACTGGCTGGATGCCCTGAGCATGTCTCTCGAACGGAACGCGGGCATCACGAATACCATGCTGTGCGAAGACAGCCGGCAGGTCATGGACATACTTGCCCGGCAAGAGGTCGGTCTTGTTCTGCTCGACCTTACGATGCCGCACCTTACGGGCCAGGAATTGTTGCGGCTGATCGCGGAACAGCATCCAGAAATAGTGGTGATCGTCCTTTCCGGCATGAACCAATTGGAAACCGCAATCAGTTGTATGAAGCTCGGCGCCTTTGATTACTATGTAAAAACCGTTGAAGAGGACCGTCTGGTGACGGGGGTGCTGCGCGCCATACGGATGATCGAGCTGAGACTCGAAAACAACGAAGTAAGCCGCAGGCTCCTCGCCGACTCGTTCGAACACCCGGATGCCTTCTCGGGCATCATATCCAGAAGCAAGGCCATGCGCTCTATCTTTCAGTACAGCGAGTCGATTGCAAGAAGCACTCAGCCCGTTCTCATTACCGGCGAAAGCGGTGTCGGCAAGGAGCTGGTGGCAAGAGCTATCCATACGTTGAGCAACAGACAGGGGCCGCTGGTATGCGTTAATGTCGCAGGGCTGGACGACACCATTTTTGCGGACACCCTCTTCGGCCATGTGAAGGGAGCGTTTACAGGCGCGGATAGTACCCGGCACGGAATGGTTGAAGAAGCCGCGCAGGGCACCCTGTTCCTTGACGAAATCGGCGATTTGAGCCTTCTCTCACAGGTCAAACTACTGCGGATCCTCCAGGAGGGGGAGTACTTTCCACTCGGCAGCGATAAGCCCAAGCGGTTGGCGGCAAAAATTATTGTTGCAACGAACCAAGACCTTCAGGCAAAGATGACTGTTGGCCAGTTCAGAAAAGACCTCTACTATCGCCTCCAGACCCATAACGTGCATATCCCGCCTCTCCGTGAACGAAAAGAAGATCTGCCGCTGCTTTTAGATACGTTCCTGGAAGATGCGGCCCGGGATCTCGGTAAGAAGAAGCCGACAGCGCCCAAGGAACTGGCGCAGCTCCTGGAGAGCTATATCTTTCCGGGCAATATTCGCGAATTGAGGTCCATGGTGTACGACGCGGTTTCTCATCACAAGGGGGGCGTTCTGTCCATGGCGCTTTTTTTAAAGGCGATGGACAAAAAGGAATTGCCTACACCAATCAAAGACGCCGCATCGGCCGGAGCAGGAAATATTTTTACCGGCCTCGACACCTTGCCGACGCCCGAACAAGCGTATCAGCTTCTCGTCGAGGAAGCAATGAAACGCGCAAAGGGCAACCAGTCTCAAGCCGCGCGTCTGCTGGGAATGTCCCAACCCGCCCTGAACAAACGGCTCAAGCGGAAGGCGAAAGGACCATAGTTAGATTAAGTAACAATTCCTCAAAATACGGCTACCCCA
>Ga0209068_10000111_pt1 | contig 49641 bp, 34 predicted proteins | sample ColStrG_CSR_2012_FD_187200 | JGI IMG/M metagenome (GOLD analysis project Ga0209068, IMG submission 187200) | Freshwater sediment microbial communities in response to fracking from Pennsylvania, USA - Cold Stream Run_MetaG_CSR_2012 (SPAdes)... | ecosystem: Environmental > Aquatic > Freshwater >...
GGCTTGTTCCTCATCGCTCATTGCGGCGCGTCTGGTAAGCCCGCCGCAATGAGCGATGAGGAACAAGCCCGCCGCCGTGAAGACCGTCTGTATGCCGATCTCAAAACCGAAGACCTGCTGGATCTGCCGCCCGACCAGCGCATGAAGGCAATCCTCAAAATGTCGCCCGAAGATCAGCGCGCTATCGGCACTTCGCTCAAGGGCGACAAGCGCGACGAGTTCATGGAGGGGATGAAGCCGCAGCAGCGCGAGACGATCATGGCACTCAACAATCCTCAGCAGGTGGTAACCGAAGAGCTGGTCCAGAGCAAACTGTTGCGCGCCGTCTACAGCGACCGCCAGTTGGAAGAAGTGATGACTGATTTCTGGTTCAATCACTTCAATGTGTTTATCGGGAAGGGCGCCGATCGCTACATGCTCACCAGCTACGAGCGTGACGTCATCCGTCCCCGTGCGTTGGGTAAGTTCGAAGACCTGCTGGTGGCGACGGCTCACAGCCCTGCGATGTTGTTTTATCTCGATAACTGGTTGAGCGTGGGACCAAATTCCGATTTCGCCAACGGCATCCCCAAGCGGCCCAACAACTACAACTGGCGCAGGCCGCCGCGACAGCGGCGTCCGCCGCAAGTGAAGCAAGCCAAAAGCAAGCGTAGCGGACTGAATGAAAACTATGGCCGCGAACTCATGGAACTGCATACCCTGGGCGTGAACGGCGGCTACACCCAGAAAGATGTCACCGAGGTAGCGCGCGTCCTCACTGGCTGGACGCTGAAGCAGCCCAAGCAGGGCGGCGGTTTTACTTTCGAAGAACGCATGCACGAGCCGGGTGACAAAAACGTGCTGGGACATCGCATCAAGTCGAACGGTGAAAAAGAGGGTCGCGAGGTGCTGCACATTCTGGCGCGTCATCCCTCTACCGCAAAATTCATCTCCACGAAACTGGCGATGCGCTTCGTTTCCGACAATCCGCCGCCGGCTCTGGTGGACCGCATGGCGCAGACCTTCCTGAAGAAAGACGGTGACATTCGCGAAGTGCTCAAGACCATGCTCCGGTCGCCCGAATTCTGGGCGCCTGAGTCGTATCGGGCCAAAGTAAAAACTCCACTGGAGTTCGTAGTGTCAGCGGTTCGCGCCAGCGGCGCCGAGGTCAGCGACGCGCTGCCCCTGGCCCGTCAACTTCAAACCATGGGCATGCAGCTCTATGGAATGCAGCCACCGACGGGGTATTCGATGAAAGCCGATGCCTGGGTGAACTCCTCTGCCCTCCTGGGACGAATGAATTTCGCCCTGGCCCTGACCGCAGGAAAACTGAAAGGCGTGCAGGTAGACTCCGATCACATTCTCACTGCCGGCAGCGCGCCCGCTGATCCCCAAGCAACCCTGGCAGCGCTGGAAAATAGCTTGCTCGCAGGCGACGTATCCCGGCAGACGCACGATACGATTGCTGCGCAGATGCAGCCGCCGCCGATGAGTGATCCGAAGCCAGGGGTGACGAAAACCGGCCCGCCAGCCACAAGCGCGATCGCAGGCCTCCTGCTGGGATCGCCGGAATTTCAGAGAAGATAAGGAAAGGCGGTCGGCGGTTGTTAGTCGTTAGTCGTTGGCCGTTCGCCCTTGGTCGTTGGCCGTTGGGCTGGAAGGGGTCGAGCTTAGGGAAAGACACTCAAGAGCGATTAGTTTTGGGAAGGGCACGACTTTAGTCGTGCCGTATAACCACCGAATAAGGTTAGGGCTTTAGCCGCTGCGGTACGCTGTTTCGTCCGTAGCACGTTCTGTCGCTAGGTAGGAGTTGCTTTATGTCCATCTCTCGCCGAATATTCCTTCGCAACGGTGCTCTCGCGGTTGTGGGTACAGCCGCGATCCCAAGTTTCCTGACGCGCGCGGCATTCTCCGCGACTGGAACAGGCGCGAGCAACAAACGCCTCGTGGTCATCTTCCAGCGGGGCGCGGCCGACGGCCTCAATATCGTGGTCCCGCACGGCGAGCAGGCTTATTACGCCATGCGGCCGTCGATCAACATCCCACGCAACGCGGTGATTGATCTGGAGGGTTTTTTCGGACTCCATCCTGCAATGTCAGCACTGCAGCCCATCTGGAACCAGCGCCATCTGGCCATCGTGCATGCCGCCGGCTCGCCTGACCCGAGCCGATCCCACTTCGATGCGCAGGAATTCATGGAGTCGGGCACGCCCGGCATCAAAGCCACCGAAGACGGCTGGCTGAATCGGGCGCTACATTCCCTGCCGAGACCCGCTGATAAGTCGGCCTTCCGCGCCATCGGCCTGGGGCCATCCCTGCCCAGAATTCTTTCCGGACAGGAACCGGCAGTCGCGGTAAACAACATCAACGATTTTGGCGTCGGTGGCCGCAATCCGAACGCGGCGCCCGTCTCCAACACTTTCGAAGCCATGTACGCGAACTCTGCCGATTCCGTGATGCATGGCACCGGCCAGGAAACTTTCGAAGCGGTAAAGATGCTGAAGTCGGCCGATCCTTCCAAATACAAGCCGGCGCCGGGCGCGGACTATCCCAAGGGCCGTTTTGGGGACAGCCTGAAACAACTTTCGCAGCTCATCAAGGCCAACCTGGGCGTGCAGGTGGCATTTGCCGACATCGGCGGATGGGACCATCATGTCAATGAAGGCAGCACACAGGGCCAGATTGCCAACGTGCTGCGCGAATTCTCGCAATCTCTCGGCGCCTTCTGGATCGACCTCGGCGATCTCGCGGAAGATACCGTCGTGGTCACGATGTCGGAGTTCGGCCGCACCGCCCGCGAAAATGGCAACCATGGCACCGATCACGGCCATGCCAACGTAATGTTCGTGATGGGCGGCCCGGTTAAAGGCGGCAAGGTCTACGGACGCTGGCCCGGCCTCGACCAGTCCCAGCTTTATGAAGGTCGCGACCTCGCGGTCACCACAGACTTCCGCCGCGTGCTGGGCGAAGCGGTTGACCGCCACCTGGGCAATCACGCGCTCAATCAGGTATTCCCAGAGTTTGACAACCAGACGGGGAAATTTCTGAAGTACTTGGGATAAACGCAGAGGTTTCCGGGATTTTTAGCATCTGGCTAGAAGCTAGGAGCCAATAGCTAGAAGCTCACACCTCAATCATCACATCTCCGCCTTCCACCTTCAGCGGATAGACTGCAACTTTCGCAGCCGCATTGTGAGAAGCCTGGCCAGTCTTCGGGTCCCATTCCCAGCCGTGCCAGGGGCAAACCACTTTGTCGCCTTCGATCACGCCCTGGCCCAGCGGCCCGCCACGATGCAGGCAGACGTTGTCCATGGCAGAAATTGTCCCGTTCACGTTGGCCACGCAGATGACTTTGTCGCCCAGAGGAAATTCCCGGGCTTCGCCTTCGGGGGGAAGTTCAGATTGGGTTGTAAGCTTTACAAAGTTCGACATGGGGCCTTTCGAAGTTTTAATGTAAAATTGCCGAGCTTCGCTCGGCTGGGCAGGTGAGACATCCTTCGACTTCGCTCAGGACAGGCTCTGCCCCTACGTGGCTGTGGTGGTGCATGTGACTTTGCTGAAGGCTGACGGCTGAAAGCTGACAGCTATCTCGGTTGCAGCGTTTGCGCAATCATCACCTGGCGCTTGAAATTCTCCACCATATTCGGATCGAGGCGGACTTCGGTGGGACGCTTGGCCAGTGACATCTGATCGATCTTATCCTGCAGCTTCAGCAGCGCATAAAACAGATTCTCCGGACGCGGCGGGCAGCCAATTACATACACGTCCGTCGGGACAATCTTGTCCACGCCCTGCAGTACCGCATAGGTATTAAACGGGCCACCCACCGAGGAGCAGGCCCCCATAGAGATTACCCACTTGGGATCAGGCATCTGGTCGTAAATGCGCTTCACCACCGGCGCCATCTTTAACGTGACCGTGCCGGCCACAATCATTAAATCGCTTTGCCGTGGGCTGGGGCGAAACACTTCCGAACCAAACCGCGCGATATCGAATCGCGCTGTCGAAGAAGCGATCATCTCAATCGCGCAGCAAGCCAGCCCAAATGTCATCGGCCACACCGCTGACTTCCGCGCCCAGTTGAACACGTAGTCCACGGTGGTAATCATGAAATTCTTTTCGAATTTATTCTGCAGCCAACCCATGAAACGCCCTCGATCTCCGGACACAAATGCCCGAATACCACGTACCCACACTATAAGCGACCGCGCCAGGTCAGGCAAAGGTGAAGACGTTTCAGTCTAGGTGCGAGATCAATGGGTGTCAATCAGGCGCAGGGGAGGGTAGTGGGCCGCCACGAATTTAGAGCGACGGGCGCCCTCGCCCGTCCAACGCTGGAATTCGTCGTGGACGGGCGAGGACGCCCGTTGCTCCATCGAATCTGTTACCGTGGATCGGCGGTCGTGGGGTCGATCAGCTTGCGGATCTCCGAGACCTTGCTGGCAGGAAAGCCGCTGAGTTCTGCGTGGCGGTGGATGAGCGCTTCGTCTGTGGCCAGATACATGCAGTACATCTTGTTGGCAGCGACAAAGGATTCCAGCCACTGAATATCCGGTCCAAGCTGGCGCAGCACCTGGTTGGACTTGGCTGCGCCCTCCTGCAATTGTTCCCGCTCCAGACTCCCGATTTTTGGGATCTCCCGCTCGATCATATATTTCCTCATGATGCCCTCCTTCAGATTTTCCGCGAATCGGCTGCGGAAAGCAGTCGTCGGTCGTCAAAATCTTTCTCATCGCGACTAGCGACCGAGCCTGGGGGAATGGTTGACGACTGAAGACCGACGACTGACGACTTCCCCTTCAACCCTGCAAGATTAGTGGTAAAACACCCTTGCCACAAGATGGCAGATATGCCATTGTAGGTAGGTTATTCGGCCACAATCATTCCGATTCAGTCCCCGGAGGCTCACGATGAAAGAGGTCACAGTCCTGTTTCTGGACGCAACTTTCTCCTCCACCGCCACCGGCCCGATGGAGGTCTTCCGCCATGCCGGCACGCTGTGGAACGTTCTCACGGGAACGCGGCCAGTTCCCCGCTTTCGCGTGACCACGGCATCGACGGATGGACGCGCGGTCCGCTGTGATGGGGACATTCAAATTCAGCCCGACACAGCGCTCGCAAATATCCGCAGGACCGACCTTATCTTCATTCCAACCACTGGACTCAGCATTGACGACGTTGTCGAACGCAATGCGGCGGTTGTGCCCTGGCTACGGCGCTGGCACAAGCGGGGCGCGGCCATCGCCAGTGTGTGCTCGGGCGTGGGACTGGTGGCAGCCACCGGCTTGCTGGACGGCAAACGCGCCACTACACACTGGGCCCTGGCCGAACGCTTCCGGGAGAAATATCCCAAGGTGAAGTGGATGCCGGAATTGATGGTGACCGAAGACCACGGCTTCTACTGCGGCGGAGGAGTGCACGCCGCGCTCGACCTGAGCCTGTATCTCGTGGAGCAATTCTGCGGCCACGAGGTTGCCATGCAAAGCGCCAAAGCGATGCTCATCGAAACGCCCCGGGCATGGCAGGCCGGGTTCGCCATCGTCCCTTTAAAGACCGAGCATTCCGATGACAGCATTTCCAGCGCGCAGGAGTGGCTGCATCAGAATTTTCATCAAACTTTCCCGCTCGAGGCTCCGGCCCGGCGCGTCGGCATGAGCTTGCGCAATTTCGTTCGCCGCTTCAAGCAAGCCACCGGAGACAGCCCGTTGATCTACTTGCAGAAGCTAAGGGTGGCCGCCGCCAAGCGCCTGCTGGAAAGCGACCATCGCACCATGCAGGAGATCAGTGACGCCGTCGGCTATCAGGATGTCGCCTATTTCCGTCAGCTCTTCCAGCGGCACACAGGCGCCTCCCCCAGCGCGTACCGGCGGAGGTTCGGGTTGTAGCGTGCACACGGCTCTGAAACATGGACCAAAAAATCGCTAGGCCGTATTCCAAATAAAGCAGCCTCGGGCGGTACTTTCGGGCCGCCGAAAACCTGTGTATGTCGCTGATTTTGCGGTAAATCTCCCCAATCCGGTCTAAGAAATTCGCCCGCGGGGTGATCCACTACAGCCCAGATTGCCGGATGTAGGCGGTTTTTCCTGCTTTCCAAGTGGGCCGGGCGATGTAGACTGTCGACCGCGACGCTGTAGGCCGAAAACTCCTCCCCCGGCAACTGAAGATCGCGGCCGAATCCGGCCGGTCAGTTGAGCCCGAAACGTCTTCGAAACAGAGTGTGAATTCATGAACGAAATCTCCGGCCCAACCCACACCAACGACCCTCTTACGTCCACGGAACCCGCAGTATTGAAGCCATCTGGTCTGCCAATTCTTTCCGCAGATCTCCTGTTGATGCACGCGCCCGCATTTTTTGATTTTCGCAACCGGCGCGATATCTATTTTCCGTTTCTTGGTACCTCGGGAGATGTGCCGATTACGCCGCTGTACGAGTACTTCCCCATCGGCTTCAAAATGCTGCACCGGCATCTGACCGCCAGGGGCCACTCGGTCAAGATCATCAACCTCAGCACGGTGCTGCTGCGGTATCCGGCGATTGATGTCCACGCCCTGATTGAAGCGCTGGACGTGAGGCTTCTGGGAATCGACTTGCACTGGATGGTGCATGTGCAAGGCAGCCTGGAAGTGGCGAAGCTGGTCAAATCGCTGCGTCCGGATATCCTGACCATCTTTGGCGGAATCTCCTCCACATACTATGCCGATGAGTTGGTGCGCTATCCATTCGTGGACATGGTGATGAAGGGCTATGACACCCTGAAACCCATGGACGAGCTGCTGGTCGCCCTCAAACAAGGAACAGAGGATCTCTCCCAGATACCGAATCTGCTATGGAAATCCGGTGGCGGTGTGCGTCAGAACCGTTATGAGCACAAGCCGGCCAGCTACGGCATTGGGATCGACTGGACCGATTTGCGCCAGGAAGAAGTTTCGCAGAGCATGCCCATTCTCGAATTCCTCTCAACCCAGAATGCGGGGTGCGCCTACCATTGCGGCTGGTGCGGCGGATCGAGAGATGCCTTCAGGAGAGTATTCGAAACCAAACCTTCCATCCTGCGGAAGAGCAAGGAAGAGCTGGCTTACGAATTCAAATCTGTGCAGAGTGTGCCAGGCTGCGATAAGTTCCATTTCTACGCTGTCGGTTCGTACAACGAGCCGCGTTCCGGGATGGAAGGGTTCCTCGATCTGGTTGGCCAAACCAAGCTCAAGTCCATCAGTTACGAACAGTTCTTTCTGACCCCGGAGCCGATCCTCAAGCGGATGGCGGAAGCCAATAAGCACACGACGATTACCCTTTCCCCGGAAAGTCACGATATCAGGGTCTCAAAACTCTCCGGCCGCGGCACGTACACGAATGAAGAGATGGAACGCTGGCTGGTCAGAGCGCTGGAACTGGGCATCCGCAACATTGACGTCTGGTACTTCATCGGCATGCCCGAACAGGATGAGAAATCCGTCATGGAGACGGTTGACTACTGCATACGCCTGGTAAAGATGTTCAAGGGGAAAGGCGTGAATCCGATGCTTTGCCCCATGATTCCATTTCTCGATCCGGCTTCGAATTTTTTTGAGCATCCCGAGGAAAACGGCTACCACCTTTTCAGCCGCACGGCGGAGGAACACCGGCGCGGCATGGAACGCGCATCCATCATCAATCGGATCAACTATGAGACCAGGTGGCTGCGGCGCGAAGATCTGGTGTACGTGGGCTTCAAGGCGGTTCGGCGTTTGATGGAGGCAAAAGGCGAGATGCACGCGTTGCCGACCGGGGTAGTGAAGAACTACAACCGCAAGATTGATGACGCGCTCGACTTGATTCCAAAGGTTCACCAAGCCGATTGCCTGGAGAATGCCGCAGACAGAGCCCTGGCCTTAGCCGAGTTCGGTGAAGAAATTCTGCGCCGGAACCAGTTGATTTTCTTTTCTGGAGTTGCCAACCAGGCGTTTCCAATCAACCGTGGTATCGGCGGGCGGTGGTTTGATGAGATGGGATGGGCACCTGAAGTCCTGGAGAGAGCCGCCAGTCTTGGCAGGCTCGCAAATGGCTTGAATCGGGTAGCCGCTTAGAAATCAGTTTTGATCCGGAGGGCGTAGCGCAGACTGCGCCCGACAACCTTGACCTTGATGGCAACAGCTAAAAGGTTGGGGCTGGGCCGCTCATTTCCATGCGCTACGGAAAACGCACGTCCAAACTGTAAATCTCCTGCGTGCTCTTATCCCGCATCAGGAGGGGCGAGTCATCGGGGGTGAGGCCGATCCAGAATTCCCACGGGTCGAAGCCGCGGGGAACTTCCTTCAGGCCGAACACGCGTTCCACTTTGCCATTGGCCACATTCACGCGCACCAGGTCGTCGGTCTTGTCGGAATAGTCCTCGGCATAAAGATATTTTCCGTCGTGGGACCAGTTCTCGAAAGCGAACCGCGACTCCGCGAGCTGTGCCCAGGTTTTCTTTTCCATGTCGTAGAGCATCAGCTTGGTGGAGTCCGCAGAAAGGGCGGCGATGTAGCGGCCATCCTGCGAGGCGCGGGGGCTAAAAAGGTTTTCAGAACCCGGCACATCCGAAATTTGTGAAGTCTTCAGGTCGACGACGTGAATGTTCGGGCCTGATCTGGTTCCGTATTCCAGCCAGGGCATGCCGGCGAACACGATGGCACCGCCCTTGAGCGTCCAGGACGGGTCACCCTGATTGTGATCGCCCTGGTTGTGGTCTCCCGTGGTCACTTCCTGCGGCGTGCCGCCCTGGGATGGAACTACGAATATCTTCCAGGGTTTTCCCGGACGCGAGCCCATAAACGCGATCTGGGTTCCATCTGGCGACCAGCGCGGCATATGCGCCTGCATTGGCGAATATGTGAGTTGCACACGGGAGCTTCCATCCGGCTTGCTCCGCCACAGCGTAAGGTCCGGATGCGACACATAGGTAATCCATTCGCCATTGGGCTGGATATCCGCCTCGCCCGCCGAGAGGCCGGGAAGGTAAATGGAGAATCCCTGCGACTTACTATCCAGACGGACCAAATCGAACCGGCGCTGTTGGCCGATCACGAACAGCTTCTTGCCGTCCAGGCTCGGGGTCGGATTGCTGAACATGAGCGGTCCCACGGTGAGCCGCGTCGGTTCAGGATTGGCTTTGCGAAAGAAGGAAGCGCCTTCGCGAAGGGCCCAGATGTTCTGCGAGTGGTCGTGAGTCGATTCAAAGAGGAAGTATTCTCCATCGGGCGTCCAGGATCCGCCAAATTCCTGGGCGGGCATGTTCCAGTTCGGCAACACCGGGTGCAATCCCTTCCCGTCGGGCGAAACCTCCCACAGTGAAGAAGAGCGCTGGCTGGTGTCCCGGATGGTGAAGCGCAGGCGGCGGCCGTCGGGAGAAAATCGGGGCGCAAAGGGTACTCCTTGTACCGTGATGAGTTCCCGCGAATCGGTTCCGTCCGCATTGCAAACGTACAGACTGGACTTCCTGGCATACACGATGCGTTGGCCATCCGGCGCCCACGTGGCTGCGTGGGCGAGAATGTCTCCCACGGGCCGCAGCGATCCTGCCGGAACCGGCAAGACCCACACCGGCCACTCTGTCTCCGAACCCTCCGCCACGCCTTTCACCAGCAATTCAGAGCGGGCCGGGTAGAAATCGTAGATGTCGGCGCTGGCCAACGAGATAGGCACGGACGCGGTTTCTCCGCCCGAGGTCGAGACCTGCCGCAGGACGGAGTGGCCACCAAGGTTTTCGGAAAAGTAGAGCCGGCTCCCGTCGGTGACCAGGGAGCGCTTGGAGGTGCCGTCGTTGGTAATCTGCAGCGATGAAATCACCGCGGGCGGGGATTCCGGCGATCTCATGAACAGAATGACTGTCACCAATGCGGCGACAGCGACCATGCCCAGGGCCAGCCATTTCGCGATGCCTGGCCTGGAGGGTGGCGCGACTGCTGTCGTCGCTGAGGTAACGAAGATCGACCGGATTCTCTCCTTCGAATCCGGCGCCTTTGGCCCCGGGCCGGCAGTCACGACTTGCCCTGATTCAATGGCGCGGCGAAGGCGCTGCAAGTCATCCCGTATCTCTGCCGCGCTGGCATAGCGTTGTGCTGGATTCTTTTCCAGAGCCTTCCGCACGATGCGTTCCAGCTCGGGAGGGGTGGCAGGGTTAAACCTCAGAGGCCACTCCGGCACACTGTGAATGAGCGAGTCGAAAAACGCAGCCGTAGTTTGCCCCTGGAACGGCAGAACTCCTGTCGCCATCTCATAGAGCACGACCCCAAAAGAAAAAAGATCCGAACGGGAATCCAGGGCCTGGCCTAAAGCCTGCTCCGGCGACATGTAGGGGATGGTTCCCAGAGCGGAGCCGGGGCGAGCAATCTCATCATCGGCCTGCGTGACCCCTCCGAAGGTGTTGCCACTGACGCTGGCTTCATCCCCCAGGGCAAGCTTGGCCAGACCGAAGTCCAGAATCTTGGCGTGGCCGCGCAGGGTGACAAAAATGTTTGCTGGCTTGATATCGCGGTGAATGATACCGTGCGTGTGGGCGGCATCCAGGGCATCGGCGATCTCGATGCTCAGATCAAGCAACTCCGGCAAGGGCAGCGGACTCTTGGCGATACGCTGCCTCAGAGTCGTACCATCGAGATACTCCATGGCGATGAAGCGTCGCCGCTCCACTTCGCCGATTTCGTAGATCACGCAGATGTTGGGATGGTTCAGACCGGAAGCGGCCCGCGCCTCCCAGCGGAATCGTTCCAATACCACCGGGTTTTGGGCCACCAGCTCAGGCAGGAATTTCAGAGCGACGAGCCGGCCCAGCTCGGTGTCCTCAGCCTTGTAAACCACACCCATCCCGCCGCTTCCCAGTTCTTCGATGATGCGGTAATGCGAAATGGTCTGGCCAATCACGCGTTGAGAGAGATTCTACTGGCCTGCCATGTTAGGGTGCGCGTAAAGGCAAGTCAATGCGGGGGGAGAAGGGAAAGAGGTGGTCCCAGATACACCCCCCTCTGAAAATCATGTTGGACAGGGACTCTTCTCTACTCTGCCTCAGATCAAATCAGCGCAACTCAACTCAATTGCGTCCAGATCGGCGTCCATTTGTTGTCGGGCGCGGGGCGCTGAGTGGAGATGTGTGGATGTTGAGTTGGGGTGAGCGTGTGGGGCGTGCGTGCCGCGTGGGGCGCGCCCGTTCGCCTCCTCACGAGTCACAGTCCGTGTTACCATGTGCCCGAGTAAACTGCTGTGAGATACCAAGACATATTCGTGCCTGGGGGATTTCCCCTGCCATACCTACAATCCCCGAGCCGCCCTGCAACTTGAGGAAAAGCTCAGCGAAGCAAGAGACAACCTCTGCAAACTAGTTACAGTCACAGGGCATACAAAATCAGGAAAGACCGTACTCACCAAAAAGATCTTCCCACGAGAAGACGCCGTGTGGGTCGACGGTGGGGTCGTCTCAACTGAAGACAACTTCTGGGACATCATTATCGAACAGCTGGATTTATTCCAAGCAACGGAAAAGGAAGAAGGGAAAGAAGTCGAAGTAAAGGTTGAAGGCAAGGGGAGCGCAGAGGCCAACTTTCTGGTTGCAAAGGGGTCCGGCGAGGTTGGCGCTGGAATAAAACGCACGCGCAGTTCCGGACAAAAATTAGGCCAGACACTCTCATCGCGTGTAGTTGCCTTACGCGGCCTTGCACGAACCAAGATTCCTCTCATCGTCGATGATTTCCACTACATCCCAAGAGATATGCAGGGCAATATCATCCGAGCTCTCAAGCCACTGATCTTCGATGGCCTTCCAGTCATCATCATTGCTATACCGCACCGGCGATACGACGCAATAAAAGTGGAACGAGAGATGACGGGGCGAATCTCGGCGGTGGAAATACAACCTTGGTCAGAAGATGAGTTGCAGTTCATACCACGCACTGGGTTCAACTTGTTGACGTGTGCCGTTCCCCCGCGGTTGAGCGCTCTGCTAGCGACCGAGTCAATCGGTAGTCCGCACCTCATGCAAGATTTCTGTCGCGGGCTGTGCGGTCTTCTAGCTTTTAGAGAAGATGTCGTCATCAAAGAGCTGGTTGTCACCGACGAGCAATTACAATCGGTTTTTCGGAATGTAGCTGACACAATTGGTCGCCCGATGTTTGAGAAGCTTGCTAGAGGTCCCAGGCAACGAAGTGACCGACTTCCTCGACAACTAAAAGATGGACGCACGGTGGATATCTATGGGCTTGTTCTTCACGGATTAGCGCACATTCGCCCTGCGCTAGTCAGCATCGAATACGAGGAGCTTCGCGCCGCAGTTCGTGAGATTTCAAATGGCCAGATCCCTCAGCTACAGGAGATCGCTCGCGTCCTGAAGCACAAGTCGACAATTGCCGCGACGGATCAGAGTTCGACTCCTGTCTTGGATTTTGAAGAACAGGACAAGAAGCTTCATGTGACGGATCCCTTCTTCGCGTTCTACTTGCGCTGGGGTGAACTAGGCATCGCACCTAAAGAGGCGATATTGCCAGAGCAGCTTAAGCTTGTTACGTCCCTCCCAATAGCATGAACGCGCCACCCACCATAATGCCCACAACGTAGAGACTGTGGGCGGTTAGGCTCCTACTTCTTCGACTTCTTCCCGTTCTTCGCCTGCGTCGAACTGCTTGATGATGTCAGGCAATTTCTTTCAGGAATGCATCGCATTCCTTTCACTCGTAGCGTCCATCCTTGGCGCGCATCCCGGTCGAGCGCAGTATCACGCGCAACCAGCCCAATCAAACGAGCGGGAGATTTATAATTTTTCGGTAGGAGCATGAATATGCATAGGAGATCGACGCGTTGACGAAATAAGGACAATGAAAGCTGTGCTTGCAGGTGCGCAATCTCCAGAACAGCCACTTGATGCCGGCGGCTTTATACAAGAAATCGCGTGACATGACCAGGATGTTCTGCAAGCCGCAACCCGTGTTGCAGGTTTGTGACTCCAGTCACTGACTTTCGGGGCACGAACAAGGTAAAAATGGTTGGTCCCAGGACTAAAACTATGGAGCGACTCAACCATGTGGCGACCAGGCCAACTGTGAAACTGACGCATTATGGACGGAAGTCAGGCAAGCCCTACGAGGTCACGATCTGGTTTGTGGTGAACGGTGACGGCGTGATTCTGGGAACGGCCAACGTCAATCGGCAGTGGGTGCGCAACGTGCAGAAAACCCCAAGGGTCAGGTTGTCGATCGGAGGGGAGACGTTTGAGGGCGAGGCGCGCTTTCTTTCTGATCGCGCTGAGCATGAACGCGCCCAGGCGATGATACGGAAAAAGTACTGGATGTATCGGCCGATTCTTGCGGTAGCCGGGGTTCTCATGGCCATGGGATTGCTGCAGGACCGAACGGGATCGTTCGAAGTGACGTTGAAGGAATAGAGAGTTGAAAGAATAAGAGAGTGGAGGAGTCCGGCAAGCATCTGCTGCTTGCGAAGGAGGAATTATGGCAGCTCAAGGTTCGTCGTTGGAGACTATCGAGGATTTCCTGGCTGAGAAGCGGATTGCGATGGTGGGTATTTCGCGGGACCCTGCGAATTTCAGCGTGAAGCTGTTCGAAGAACTGTGTCGTCGCGGGTATGACGTTGTTCCCGTGAATCCCAACACGGCCGAGGTAGAGGGGCGACGATGTTTCGCTCGCGTACAGGACGTGCAGCCTCCCGTCAAAGGAGTGCTGCTGATGACTTCGCCCGCAGTTACCGAGACTGTGGTACGCGACTGTGCCGAGGTGGGCATACGAAAAGTCTGGATGTACCGGGCAGGAGGAAAAGGGGCAGTCAGCCGGAAAGCGGTTGCGTTCTGCGAGGAGCGGGGGATGCAGGTGGTTCCGGGAGAGTGTCCGTTCATGTTTCTGCCGGGCACTGCGGGCGTCCATCGCTTTCACGGGCTTTTCCGCAAGGTTACCGGACGGTATCCGCATCATGCTCACGCGTAAAACATAAGGCAGGTGCCATCCACAGCACGTAGGAGGCTGAACGCGACTGCTGATGCAGGCTCTTAAAGGGCACTTCAAACGAAATATCCATGGAGCAATAAATGTCTGGACAACAGCGTCTTCTGGCGATTTGTGTGTTTGCGATGTTCTCCACGGTCGCGCCTCTGGCGCAAATGACGACCCAAAGGCACGATATTCCCTTGAATTCCGGCTGGGAATTCCGGCAACTCAGCGCCGGGGATAACAGCGCGGAGTGGCGGCCGGCGCAAGTCCCCGGAGATGTCCACCTGGACCTGCTGCGCAACAAGCTGATCCCCGATCCTTACTACCGCGACAACGAGGCCAAACTGCAGTGGATAGAAAATGCGGACTGGGAATACCGCACGGGTATTCAGGCGACGCCCGACATGCTGAGCCACAAGAACATCGATCTTGTCTTCGAGGGACTTGATGCCTACGCCAAGGTCTACCTGAACGAGCAACTTGTGCTGACTGCAGACAACATGTTTCGCGAGTGGCGAGTGAACGTGAAGCCCGTGCTCAAGCCCGGGGCAAATCAACTACACATCGTTTTCCCATCGCCGATCAAAGCTGCCGCGGAGTTTGCGGCCACCGACAAGTGGCGGGAACAGACCCACACCGCCGAGAAGACCTACATCCGCAAAGCTGCCTACGAGTATGGATGGGATTGGGGTCCGCGCTTTGTCACCAGCGGTATCTGGAGGCCGGCGAAGCTGGAACTGTGGGACACGGCCAGAATCTCGAACCTGCACATTGCACAGCGCGATGTAACAGCGACCGTCGCCCACCTGGTAGCCCAGGTCGAAGTCACCGCGACCGAGGACGGCACCGGAAAAGTCACTCTGGACTACGCACATGCAGAACACAAAATAGAGGCTTCGCGAACGGTTGAACTGCATCCGGGCGTGAACCACATAGATTTCCCGGTGGACATCAAGAACCCGCGGCTGTGGTTTCCGGCTGGATACGGCGCTCAGGCCATCTACCAATTCAACGCGCAACTCAACTTTGGCAACCGTACAGAGGACCAGGCCTCGACGCGTACCGGTCTGCGTTCGATCGTCTTGCGGCGCGAACTGGACCAGTGGGGACGCTCGTTTGAATTCATCATCAACGGCATTCCTGTATTCGGGAAAGGAGCCGATGTAATCCCGTTTGACAGTTTCCCCAGCCGCGTCACCACGGAAGATTATCGCCGGGTTCTGCAATCGGCCCGCGACGCCAATATGAACATGATTCGCCATTGGGGCGGCGGCTATTACGAGACCGATGAGTTCTACAACCTGTGCGATGAACTGGGAATCATGGTCTGGCAAGACTTCATGTTCGGCAATGACTGGCAACCGGGCCCGTACGCCTGGAAGCAAAACGTGGAGAAGGAAGCGGAGTATCAGGTGCGGCGGCTGCGCGACCATCCCAGCATCATCATCTGGTGCGGCAACAACGAGACCGAAGAAGCATTCAAATGGGGCGGCCGGGAGCAAGTACCAGCGCAAGCCCGTCTGCAGATGTGGCAAGACTACCTCACCGTATTCAGCGGCATTCTGGACCGGGTGGTAAGCCGGCTGGTTCCGGAGACTCCGTATTGGCCGAGTTCGCCCAGCGCCGATTACGAGGAGATTTCACCTTCTTTTCAGTCCGGGGATTTTCACGATTGGAGCGTCTGGCACGGGCGGGTACCGTTTAGTGAATACGAGAAACACTTTCCTCGCTTCATGACCGAGTATGGATTCCAGTCGTTTCCCGAGATGCGCACGGTGGAGGCGTTTACCGTGGCCGAAGACCGGGCAAACATCTTCACTCCCGTCATGCTGGTACATCAGAAGAACAACGAGGGAAACTCGATCATCCACGACTACATGCTCCGGGACTATTCCGAACCGAAGGACTTCGCTTCGTTCCTTTACGCCAGCCAGGTACTGCAGGCGGAAGGAATCAAGATTGGCGCGGAGCATCTGCGCCGCAACCGTCCGCGGATCATGGGCTCCATTTTCTGGCAACTCAACGACTGCTGGCCGGTAGCTTCCTGGGCGAGCATTGACTATTTTGCTCGCTGGAAGGCTTTGCAGTATTATGCGCGGCGTTTCTACAACGATTTGCTAGTTTCTCCGCATGAGGAAAACGGCACTGTAACAGTCTATGTAGTGTCCGACCGCACCGCTCCCGTTTCTGGGACTTTGAAAGTCCGGCTGATGGCGTTTGACGGCACTGTGCTCACCGAGAAGACGCAGGCGATCGATGTGCCTGCGCTTTCCAGCAAGGTGTATATCCAGCTTCCGATCTCGGAGTTTCTGCAACTGAAAGGTTTTGACCCGGCTAAGACTTTCATCACGACCGAGCTGGCCGTGGGTAGTAAACCCGTATCGGGCAACCTGCTCTTTCTGGTGTCGCCAAAGGAGCTTCAGCTGCTGTCGCCGAAGATCACGAGTGAGTTAAGCCAATCGGGCAACTCCTATCGCCTGCGACTGACATCCGATGTGCTGGCGAGGAGTGTGTACGTGTCATTGAACAATCTCGATGCGGCGTACTCGGATAACTACTTCAACATATTGCCGGGGCAGACGGTCGAGATTGAGGTGAAAAGTCCGGGGAGCCTCGATCAACTAAGGTCTTCTTTGAAGATTGTATCGCTCACGGATGCTTTCACACCGGCTGCGCCGGCACCCGCGAATATGCCTTAAGTCAGCACCCACGGCTCGGCCCGCGGATCTTTCCCGTACTCCTTGCCGGGCAACCGCCTATTCCAGCACAAGAATATTTTTTCTCGCGCACATCACCTTGAGTATCTCCGGCCACACGGTGACGCTGACCTCCCCCAGATGGGCTTTGCGGAGCAGCAGCATCATGGTGCGCGACTGCCCAATGCCGCCACCGACCGAAAGCGGAATCTGATGGTTGAGAATGGCTTGATGATATGGCAAACGCAGGAAGTCGGACTGACCAGCCATCTGCAATTGTTTTTTTAGCGTCTCCGCAGTAACACGAATGCCCATGGAAGTCAGTTCATGGCGTCGCTTCGTGACCGGGTTCCATACCAGGATGTCACCGTTCAGCCCGTGCGTGGGTTTGCCAGTCTGGTCCTGCGTGTCGGTCACCCAATCGTCGTAGTCGGCGGCGCGCATCTCGTGCGGGTAGCCATCTCGCAAGGGGTGCCCGATACCGATGATGAAAATCGCAGGATGTTTCCTGAGTACCTCGGTCTCCCGCTGTTTGCGTGGCAGATCGGGATACATCTCAAGCAGTTCTTCGGCATGCAGGAAGGTGAGTTGGTCGGGCAGATTGGGATAGCGGGGATCTTTCAATTGTGGGAACATGACTTGAGCATACTTTTCAGCTCCCACCAGCACTTTCCAGATCTTCGCCACCACAGTCCTTAGAAAGGCAAGATTGCGTTGCCTGGGCGTTAGCGCGCGCTCCCAGTCCCACTGGTCGACGTATGCGGAATGGTCGTGATCCAGGAAATAATCCTTTCTCACGGCGCGCATGTCGGTGCAGATGCCTTCACCCGCATTGCAATCGAATTGCCTCAGGGCAACGCGTTTCCACTTGGTGGCGGCCTGCACCACCTGTGCCTCGATGGGGTGAAGATTGTGATCATTTGAGATGTGGAACTGGACCGGCGTGCGCGAACCGTCACGATCCAGCATGTCGTTGACGCCGCTGTCCGCGTCCACGATAAGCGGCACTTCGACCATCATCAGGTTAAGTTCGCGGCACAGGTTGTCTTCGATGTAGCGCTTGACGTGGAAAACGGCCTGCTGCGTCTCTTTTGGAGTCAGCAGAGACTGGTAGTCTAACGGCAGGATTTTTTCGAGCTCGCTGTAATCGCCGATACCCGGTCCAGCCAGGTCGGCGGTCTTGTCCATGACAAAAGTGTTCATAGATTTCTCCCTTTCCATTGCTCACGCAGTTACCGCACGGAGAGATTCTCGATCACCCTTCTGATGCGCTCGAAGGCCCAGTCAATCTCGTCACGTGTGATCACCAGCGGTGGTGCAATCCGTAGAACCCGGTCGTGGGTTTCCTTGCACAGGATGTGCTCTTCCTTCAAGGCCTCACAGTACGGCCGTGCCGGGCTGCGGAGTTCGATCCCGATCCATAGTCCTTTGCCCCGAACCTCCTTCACATCTCGACTGCGGAGGGTCTGTAGCAAGCCCAGGAAGTAAGCCCCCAGTTCGGCGGAGCGCTCGACCAGCTTCTCCTGGGTCAATACTCGCAGGGCAGCACGGGCCACGGCACATGCAAGCGGATTGCCGCCGAATGTGCTGCCGTGATCGCCCGGCTCATACAGCCGCATGATTTCCCATGAAGAAAGCACTGCCGAGACCGGATAGAAGCCGCCGGACAGGGCTTTACCGACAATCAACACGTCAGGCCTGATGCCTTCGTGCATATATGCGAACAGTTTGCCGGTCCTGCCCAAGCCCGACTGAATCTCGTCCGCTACCAGCAGAACGCGGTTCTCGCGGCAGACTTCAGCGGCACGCTTCAGGAATCCCTGCGGAGGAAGAATGATTCCCGCCTCGCCCTGAATCGGTTCGACCAGAAACGCACAGGTGTGCGGCGTGATTGCATCCTCCAGCGCTTGGGCGTCTCCGAAGGGGATGGCTTTAAAGCCCGGCGTGAAGGGACCAAAGCCATCGCGGTATTGAGCATCCGTCGAGAAGCTCACTTCTGTGATGGTTCGCCCATGGAAATTGTTGAAGCACACGATCACTTCTGCTTTGTCTTCGGGGATGCCCTTTACTTTGTAGCCCCACCTGCGTACGGTTTTGATGGCCGTTTCCACAGCTTCGGCCCCTGTGTTCATGGGCAGGACCATGTCATAGCCGGTTAGCTCATGAAGTTCTTTGTAGAGCAGCGCGAGCTGGCCATTGTGGAAGGCCCGCGAAGTCAAGGTCACCTTACGCGCCTGCTCGATCATGGCCTTCAGAATTTTGGGATGGCAATGCCCCTGGTTGACCGCCGAATATGCAGCCAGACAGTCCAGATAGCGGTTGCCCTCAATGTCATGGACCCAGACCCCTTCCGCACGCTCGATCACGACGTCGAGAGGATTGTAGGTGTGCGCTCCGTACTGATTTTCGAGTTCAATAAAATCGCGTGTAAGCAGACTCTCTTCGGTCATCAATGCGCTATGCATAGGTGCCTCTCTCTATTTCAATTTTTCTCCAGCGCCGCCGCTGCCAAGCATCCGCCCCCAAGAATCACCGGCTCCCCACCGGAAGCTCGACTCGCCCATGCACGTCCAGGGCAATGGAACTCTGCTCGAATACGATGTGAGTGCCGGCGGATCCCGCCACTGCACGGCACAGGTTTTCAGGGGAGCTGATGATCGCTTCCCGCCCCTCCCGCGTCACAAACCGCAAGACAGATTCGACTTTTGGCCCCATATTGCCTGGCGGGAAGTGGCCGGCGTCGACATATCGCTGCAGTGCGCGGGGACTCACTAAGTGAAGTGGTCTTTGCGTTGGTTTCTGGTAGTCGAGATACACGCAATCTACATCGGTCGAGATGAGGAAGAGATCCACGTCAAGGCGTGAGGCCAGCAGAGCGGAAGCCCGGTCTTTATCAATGACCGCCTCAACACCCTGCAGTTTTCCGTCTTGCCAGGCCACCGGGATGCCACCGCCTCCACAGGCAATGACCAGCACCCCCTTGGCAAGCAGATCGCGAATTACTTCCAGTTCCAGAATTTCCAGCGGTTCGGGTGAGGGCACGACACGACGATAGCCACGTGCAGCATCTTCGACGATCGTCCAGTCAAACAGTGACCGGCGCTCCACCGCATCGGCGCGCGAGTAGAAGGGGCCGATCGGTTTCGTGGGTAACTGCATTGCCGGATCATCCAGAGCGACAACCACCTGGGTAAGTACCGTTACGACGGGCACGCGCAGGCCAGCCCGCCGGAGCTCGGTATCAAGAGACTGCTGCAACAGGTAGCCGACCTCACCCTGGGTGGAGGCGTCACAGACGTCAAGCGGTTGTCCTGGGACCTGGCTTGCTCCTCGTTCTGAGCGCAGGAGGGCCGCGCCTACCTGGGGCCCGTTGCCATGCGTGAGCACGATGCGATAGCCGTCACGAACCAGCTTGGCGACCTCAGCCGCGGTGCGCCGGGCGTTCGCCAGCTGCTCGGCGGTGGTTCCCTTCTCGCCTGCGCGAATCAGGGAGTTTCCTCCCACCGCCAGCAGCATGGTTTTCATCGTTGTTCCTCGTTATGCGTGCGCAAGTTCCGGTATTTCCAGCCGACGCGTCACGCCAACAGGCACGTTCTTCATCAATTCCAGCATGATCGCTTTCTCAACGTGCAGCCGGTTCTCTGCTTGCTGGAAAACGACCGAGCATGGCGAATCAATCACTTCATCGGTAACTTCCTCACCGCGATGCGCGGGCAGGCAGTGCATGAAAATGGCGTCGCCTTTGGCACGGGCAAAGAGCGCGGAGTTGACCTGGTAGGACCTGAAAACATCACGTCGCCTTCCTGCTTCAGCTTCCTGGCCCATGCTGGCCCACACGTCGGTGTAGATCACATCTGCCCCTGCAACCGCTTCTTTAGCATCATTCGTGATCCGACAACTGCCGCCTGTCTCTCTGGCCCGCTCCGAGGCCCATCGAATCGCGTCTGCCCGGGGTTCATAACCTGGAGGCGTTGCCACCCAAACCTCTGCGCCCAGCTGTGCCCCCGCGAACATGAGTGAGTGGGCTACGTTGTTGCCGTCGCCGACGTATGCGATCTTCAGCCTTTCGACATTGCCTTTTATCTCCCACATGGTGAGGTAGTCGGCCATGGCCTGGCAGGGATGGCTGTAATCGGTCAAACCGTTGATCACGGGCACTCCGGCGTAACGCGCCATTTCTTCCACGGTCTCGTGCGCAAATGTCCGGACCATGATGCCCTGCACCAACCGCTCAAGGTTCTTGGCCACGTCATATACCGATTCGCGCTTGCCGAGGCTGATCTCTGAAGGAGAGAGATACAGCGAAAATCCACCCAGTTGCTGGATGCCGACGTCGAAACTCACTCTGGTTCGTAGCGATGGTTTCTCGAAGATCATTGCCAGGGTCTTACCCTTAAGCGCATCGAAGTAGGCGCCAGGGTGGGCCTTCATCCGCCGTCCCAGCACCAGCAAGTCTTCGATCTCCGCCGCTGAACAGTCTCTGATCGAGATGAAATCTTCCGTATTCATTGTTGCACCCCCGCCGGCACCTGAAACTGAGCGAGAATCTCAACCAGGCCGGGATGAGTGAGTTCTGCCACCTTGTAGGTGACGCGCAGACAAGGCTTGTCGATCCGAATGACTCGCGCCAGGTCGACCGGAGTAGCGATCAGGACCAGGTCGCAGGGCACGCGGTTGATGGTCTCCTCCAGTTCATGACGCTGCATAACGCTGTAGCCCATAGCCGGCAGAAGATTGGTGAGGTGAGGATACTTGTCGTAGGTGCCGCGAATGGACCCAACCGCGAAGGGCTTCGGATACACCAACTCCGCAGCTTCAAACTGCCGAGCGGCTACGACTCCGGCGCCGTACGGCATTTCGCCGTGGGTAAGGGTCGGGCCGTCCTCGACCACCAGGACGCGCCGTCCTTTCACCAGTTCGGGAGTGGGCACCGAAACCCGGCAGGCGGTTTCAATGATCCTTGCTTTGGGATTGCTTACGTGGATGTTATGCCGAACGGTCTCGATGTCTTGTTGCGACGCGGTATCCACCTTGTTGATCACGACCACATCGGCGCGCCGAAGATTCACTTCTCCCGGGAAGTACAACAGCTCGTGTCCGGGACGGTGCGGGTCGGCCACTACGATTTCAAGATCGGACACGTAGAACGGCGTGTCATTATTCCCCCCATCCCAGAGAATGATGTCCCCTTCTTTCTCTGCGCGACGCAGGATCCGCTCATAATCCACGCCCGCGTATACGACGGTCCCGTCATGAATGTGCGGTTCGTACTCCTCGCGCTCTTCGATGGTGCACTGCTGGAAGTCCAGATCCTCCACAGTGGCGAAGCGCTGTACGGCCTGTGACGCCAAATCCCCGTAAGGCATGGGATGACGGACCACGACCGGATTCCAGCCTTGCTGCCGCAGTTCAAAGGCCACCAGCCGCGACACCGGACTCTTGCCACAGCCAGTGCGCACGGCGCAAACGGACACCACGGGGACCGAGGACTTCAGCTGGGTATGCTCGGTTCCCAGAAGCCAGAAATCGGCGCCGGCAGCCACGGCGCGCGATGCCAGGTGCATCAGGTTCTGGTGCGAGATGTCGCTGTAGGAGAACACAACCGCATCCACACGCTCTGTGGCAATCAGCCTCTCCAAATCCTTCTCTTCGAAGATTGGAATCCCGTCGGGATACTGCAGAGCATCAGCCAATTCCGCCGGATATCGGCGATTCGCAATGTCGGGAATTTGGGTGGCGGTGAAAGCCACTACCTGGTACTCAGGATTACCGCGAAAGACCACGTTGAAATTGTGAAAGTCCCTGCCAGCCGCGCCTGCAATGAGGATCCTTTTCATGAGATCACCTCAGGACTGCCCCTATTTTCCCGCCAGGCGGGAAGGGGCGGCTGTGCGGGTTGTCACCCGGGGGTGTGACCACAAACACAGCGGCGCAGCCGCACCGAAAGAGCGGCCAGGTGTTGCGGCCCATCGGCGATTTTCTTGGAAGGATTACCTAAGTCCCATTACGAAGGTTACTTTCGCCCGGTCCTCATCAGCCTAGACAATAGAGTTCGATGCGGGGTCGTTGTAGCGCCCAACGCATTGATGGCAAAAGTCTTACACGCCGCCTGGCGCCACAGGGATGGGTTAAACCGAAGCACTACAACCATCCCAACGGTTAGGACAATCTTAAGAGGCTGGTTTCGAAATTCGAAGCTCGCAGAAGACAAGGAGACGGTTTGTTGTTTCGTAATTCATCGCCATATCCGACGCCAGCGAGGGCAGCATCGGCCAGAGTCTGGTTCGAACCGCTCCGACTCAGACTTGTGTCTTCATTCGCACTTGCGATCCTTCTTGTCTGCCTGACCGGTCCGCGGGCTTACGGCGACGTAGGAGTCATTCTCAACGAGTCGCTGGACACCAGCGTGGCCAGGATCACCGGTTCGGGACACAGTGCCGTGTATTTTTCTCACATCTGCCCCGAGTCACCTGTGAAGCTCCGCCTGTGCCGCTCCGGTGAGCAGGGTTCGGTCATGAGCAACTACACGACGCTGGGCGAAGATCAACCGTTCGAGTGGAACATCGTGCCGCTCAATGTGTACCTGTACGGCGTGGAGAACGCACACTACCAGCCCCTGGTCGGGTCGGCGCAAATCAAGCGTGCGCTGGAAGAGCGATATCGCGAGAAGTACCTCTCGGCTTACTGCGAGAGCGAATCCTGCCGGACCAGCAACAAAGCGGAGTGGCGGGAACTGGTGGGCGCCACTCTGGAGCGCAGCATGTACATGTTCGTGGTCGAAACCACGGTCGACCAGGACCGCAACCTGATCGAACAGTTCAATTCGCTCCCCAATGAAAATCATTTCAATGGCGTGACCCGTAACTGTGCGGATTTCACCCGGCGGGTGATTAACGCCTATTTTCCGGGCGCGGTCGGGCCCGACTACGTTAACGACTTCGGAATAACCAGCCCGAAAGCCATTGCGCGATCCCTCACCCGCTATGCGCATCGCCATCCGGAAACGCATTTCCGGGTTTTGCATTTTGCGCAGGTGCCGGGCACGATCAAACGCAGCAGCGAGTGCCGTGACGGAACCGAGCAGCTCTATCACTCGAAGAAGCTGGTGGTCCCCATGATTCTGCTGGCGCACTACGTATTGCCGGCGGTGGCGGCATCCTACGTGCTGACTGGGCGATTCAACCCGCAGCGCGAATTGGAGAAGCATCCGAGTGTCGAGGCGACCGAAGCCGAGCATCAAATACAGCTTGTAAAATTCCGGGAGACAAAAGGCGATGATGCGAAGTCCGAGGAAGACGACGCACGCGCCGAGCAGCTCGAGTCGGTGAGGAATCAGGAACGCGCGAAAATCGTCGGCACTCCCGAGGAGTGGAAGAGGTATCGTGCCGCGTTCAATTCTGTGGTGGCGGAAGCTGCCCGCGAGGACAGCATCCCGGAGCCGCGCCGCCTGAGTCATTTTTTCCAGCGCCTCGATGAATCCGGGACCCCGATCACCGACCACGACGGAGCGTTGTGGATGGAATTCTCGGATGGCGGCAACTTAACCCAGGTGGGCCTGAGCGCGAACAATGTCTTTAGCGCGGGTTCGGACCCGGAACTGGCCTATCAACTGGTTCTGGCACGCATCGGGCGGGTTTTGACTAGTCCGAAACACAGCCGAGAGAGCATCGTGGACTTCAAGAGTGATTGGGATCTTCTACAGCGAGTCCCCTCGTACAGCGCAGTCTCTGCGGAAAACTCGGATACGCTTACCGCTGGCACCGGCAGTATTTCTCTGAATCGCAAGTAGCGAATCCCCAAACGGGCAGCCAGCACGGCACCCTGGGGGGCCCGGTCCTACTGCAAAACATTTCTCATGTAGCGCAAATAATTCGCCATGCGATCGCGTTCCGGTTGCGCAATTTCGTCCGCCCGGCGGCTACTTTCTTTGCTATCATTCCTCTCCTGTCATGCGTTGTATCCGGATTTCACTCCTCGTTGTCTCGTTCTTCCTGTCCTTAGCCTTTGTCTTTGGAGAGGCCGGGTCACCGGGCCCGGTAACAACCACTGCGACAACGGCGGCGCCGACAGCCATTGTCATCGGATTCGTGGGCGGGTTCGTTAAGCACGACAATCGCGCGCACAGTACGGTGCAGGTAGTGGAGCATCTTCGCAACGAGCATCCTGCCGGCGTGTACGTGCAGGCCTTCGAGAATCGTCATCGGGAAAAGGCCCACAAGGAGATTCTGCAGCGGCTGGATCTGAACCACGACGGCGTGCTTTCGACCGAAGAGAAACGCAAGGCTCGAATCATCTTGTTCGGCCATAGCTGGGGAGCTTCGGCAGGCGTAAGTCTGGCCCGGAAACTCGAGAAGGAGGGCATCCCGGTTCTGCTGACCATCCAGGTCGATAGCGTTTCCAAAGTCGGACAGGACGATGCGGTCATTCCTGCCAACGTTTGCCAGGCGGTAAATTTCTACCAGCTCGACGGAATTGTTCACGGCCAGCCGCAGATTCGCGCCGCTGATCCGGATCGAACCGAAATCGTGGGAAATTTTCGTTATGACTACAAGGCGAATCCAGTTCACTGTGAAGGGTATCCCTGGTTCGACCGCGTCGTGGTAAAGACTCACACAGAAATTGAATGCGATCCAAAAGTATGGAACCAGGTGGAAGCCCTGATCTATTCGAAACTGTCGCCGGAAGCGCCCAACGCTGCGGCACGATGAGCGATTCTGGTTCCTCCCGCCCCTTAGGATTATCAGCATTCACTTCTTGTCACTCTGCGTTCGGCTGAATCTGACTCTGCTGTTGCTGGTCTCGGAAGGATCAGCTACAAATGGAACTGTCTCGGAGTCTCACCGGGAGCCCATGGCCGATGCTGTCACCAATCCCTCTGCCGCAAACGCTTCCTGGGGCCCCTTCCGCCGATGGTGGGTCGAGGCTCGCACGTCACCATTCTGGATAGCGTTTCTCGCTTTCTTGCTGCGTGTGATTTGGATCTTGGCCGCCCACACCTACCGGTTCAAGACTCTGGATGACAACTTTAGCTTTGGCTGGGAAATGGGCCGCATCGGGCGTTCGCTGGCGCTGGGCCAGGGCTTCAGCAATCCATTTAATCAAACCACGGGACCAACCGCCTGGGAGCCGCCGCTCTATCCGTTTCTCATTGCCGGAGTGTTCAAGCTCTTTGGAATCTACACCCACGCGTCCGCCCTGGTCCTGTTGTGCATCAACAGTTTATTTTCCGCGCTTACCTGTGTCCCGATTTTCCTGATCGCCAAACGATGTTTCGACAGGAAAGTGGCGATCTGGACAGCCTGGATCTGGGCGGTATTGCCGTCGGTGATGTTCTGGTGCACGCGCTGGGTGTGGGAGACAAGTCTGGCAGCGCTGCTGCTAACGCTCATTTTCTGCCTGGCGCTCGACCTGGAAGAAACAGATGGGCTGAAGCCGTGGCTCGCGTTCGGGCTACTCTGGGGAATCGCGGCGCTTACCAATACTTCCCTACTGGCGTTTCTCCCTTTCTCCGGCTTGTGGGCGTGGCACCAGCGCAGGAAACGCGGTAAACCTTCGCTGGCAGGAGTGCTGCTGGCTTCTTTGCTATCCATCGCCTGCATCGCACCATGGACAGCAAGAAACTACCGGACTTTTGGACGATTGATTTTTCTGCGCTCGAACTTCGGCGCCGAACTGCGCATCGGGAATGGTCCCGGCGCCGATGGCACCTGGCGAGAATACCTTCACCCCACGCAGAACGTTTACCAGATGCGCCTCTACCAGCAGTTGGGCGAGATCGCCTACGTTGACCAACGTAAGCAGGAGGCGCTGGCCTTCATTCGCGAGGACTATCCCCGCTTCATGAGTCTCTGTGTAAAGCGCTTTATTTACTATTGGGGAGGAGTTCCGCGAGCGTCTGAGACCCCGGCTCTGGTTCTGATAAAAAATTCAGTCTTCCTGGCTTCGTCAGTGCTTGCCCTCTGGGGCCTGGGACGCGCCCTCAGAAAGCGGCGACCGGGAGCGTGGCTGTTTTTCTGGTTAATTCTCTGCTATCCGGCCATCTATTATGCCGTCTTCCCTCATCCACGCTATCGTCATCCTATCGAGCCGGAGCTTGGAATCCTGATCGTATACGTGATTTCGGAGGCGGAGAAAAAAGCGGCCTGAGATCGGGCTAAGGAACGTAGAGTGAACTTATTCGGTCGCTTCGATCTCCAACAGGGCTTTGGGGAAGGGCACGACTTCGAGTCGTGTCGTAAGTCGTGGAGAACAAATTCGGCTTTAGCCGCTGAGGTTCGCTCTTACATCGAGGATCGGGTTTCTTCGGCCTGTGCGTTCAGCTCTGTCAGCTTCCCTCGGGCCATATAAGGAGCGTCCCCCAGCGGCTGAAGCCGCCCGGAATTCGCGCTTTTGCGGCACGGCTGAAGCCGTGCCCTTCCCGATGATCCTCCTGGCACGGCTTGAGCTTTGTCCCTCCCGAACCCCGGGGCCACGGCTGAAGCCGCGCCCTTCCCGGATTCCCGCGCGACCGACCGGTCGCGGGCGAGTCGCCCGCGACCACACATGCTTTGTGATTTCGAAAACTACACGTGCGCGGGCTGAGCAACATCTTGCAGAGCTGCGGCAAAGGCATCGATCGCCCGATCAATCTGCGGCCGGGAGATGATCAGCGGCGGCTGGAACCGGATGACGTTGCCGTACACCCCGCCGACACCTACCAGCACACGTTGACGAAGCAATCCATCACGAATGGCTTCGGCCTCAGAGGTTGCCGGCGTGAGCTTTTCATCCTTCACCAGTTCGACACCGATCATGAGTCCCAAACCACGAACTTCCCCGATGAGGGGATTGTGCTTCTGCAAGTCGCGCAATCTCGCCATGGCGTAGTTGCCGGTCTCCGTGGCGCGAGCCGCGAGATCCTGCTTCTCAATAAACTCAATGTTGGCCAGCGCGGCCGCACACGACACTGGATTTCCGCCAAAGGTAGAAAGATGATCGCCGGGCTTGAAGGAGTCAGCGATTTCCGGCCGCGAGGTAAATGCGCTCAGTGGGAAGCCGTCCGCGATCCCTTTCGCGGTCACCAGAATATCGGGCTCGACACCGTAGTGTTCAATGGCAAACATTCGGCCGGTGCGGGCAAAGCCTGACTGGACTTCATCGGCGATAAAAAGGATGCCGTGCCGGTCGAGAACCTTCTTCACTTCCTTGAAATAATTGCCTGGCGGCACGATGATTCCACCTTCACCCATGACCGGCTCCGCGATGAATGCAGCTACGTCGCCGGAAGTTGTGAAGCGGATCACATCTTCGATAGCCTGCGCGCACTGGCGTCCGCACTCCTCCGGATTGTTTCGCCATTGCGAACGATAGGCGTAGGGAGCCGGCGCAAAGCTCACCCCCGCAGCATAGGGGCCTCCGCGCTTTTTGCGTCCCATGTTTCCGGTCACGCTGAGCGCTCCCCAACTGCGTCCGTGAAAGCTGGCGTGGAGCGCGATGAACTCATGCTTGCCGGTGTAGAGCCGGGCCAGCTTCATAGCGCCTTCGATCGCCTCGGCGCCGCCGTTACCGAAGAAGGTCTTGGTCAGGCCCCGGGGCGCGATGTGGGCCATCTTTTCCGCCAGGTCGGCTACCGGCTGCACGTGGTAGATGTAGGAAGAACAGTGGACCAGTTTCTCCATCTGCGCTTTCGCCGCCGCGATGACATGCGGGTTGCAGTGGCCCGCGTTGACCACGGAGATGCCCGCAAAGCAGTCGAGATATTCGCGGCCATTGATGTCAGTGACAACCGCCCCGCTCGCTTTGTCGATCACGATAGGCACAACTGACTTCATGAAGCCAGTCATCACGTAGTCTTCGTACTTCTGGATGGTATCGGACATAGATGCCTCTTTGAGGTTTGCGGAGCCCCAGACGTCCCCGTCTCGGCGGGCCAAGTAAGGCTCGCCAGTGTTCTCGTCAGGCCAAAACTTCGCCGGGGTTAGCCCGGCCGGGCAGGCGGGAAACCTGTTCCTGCGTGGTTCTCGCTAACTCTAGAATTTCCGCGAGTGCTCTTTCGCCCAGCGTTCGACCACGATTTTCTTTTCGGTGTAGAACTCGACTGCGTCGCGGCCCTGAGCGTGCATGATGCCGAAAAAGCTATCCTTCCATCCGCTGAACGGGAAGTACGCCATAGGCGCGGCGACGCCGATGTTGATGCCGATGTTTCCCGCGGGCGCCTCGTAGCGGAACCGCCGGGCCGCCGACCCGCTTGACGTGAACAGCGACGCCTGATTGCCATAGGCACTGCGCTCTAGAAAAGCCAGCGCTTCGTCCATGTCATTGGCATGGACAAGGCTCAATACCGGACCGAAGATTTCGGTTTCGGTCAGCTCGCTGGTGGCGGGAACGCCGTCGAGAATCGTAGGCTTCACGAAGTTTCCCGCTTCGTGCTTCGGAATTCGCGAGTTGCGACCGTCGAGCAGAACTTTCGCACCTTGCTTTTCGCCGGTAGCAATCAGCGACTCGACCCGTGCCTTGCTCTGCGGCGTGATTACCGGCCCCATCTGAACGCCTTCGTCCAGACCATTCCCCACTCGCAGTGATGCCGCCGCCTCGGCAATGGAATCGCGGAAAGTTTTTTGCGCTTCCCCAATCGTAACCGCCACGGAAACGGCCAGGCAGCGTTGCCCGGCACAGCCGAACGCGCTGTCACCGATGATCTGCGTAGTCATCTTCATGTCCGCATCAGGCAGGACGATGACGTGATTCTTGGCCCCGCCCTGGCACTGGGCCCGCTTGCCATGTTCACCCGCGCGGGCGTACACGTACCTGGCCACCGGCGTGGAACCGACAAAACTGATGGCCCGAACCTTGGGATGATCGAGCAGCGCGTTGACCACAGTCTTGCCGCCGTTGATCAGGTTCACCACACCGTTGGGCAGTCCGATGTGCTCCATCAGTTCAAACGCCCGCCGCATGGTGAGCGGCACGCGCTCCGACGGCTTCAGCACGAACGTATTTCCCGTCGCAATGGCGTAGGGCAGAAACCAGAACGGAATCATCCCGGGAAAATTAAACGGAACGATCGCAGCCACCACGCCCAGCGGCTGCCGGATCATCATCTCGTCAATGCCACGGGCCACGTCTTCGAGGTTGTAACCCTGCATCATCATCGGAATGCCGCACGCAACCTCGACGTTCTCGATGGCGCGTCGCCATTCCGCTTTGGCTTCGGTAAAGGTCTTGCCATTCTCCTGCGTGAGGATACGGCTGAGTTCGTCAACGTGTTCTTCAAGAAGCTGCTTCAGCTTAAACAGCGGCTGGATGCGGTCTTCCGGCGGCGTACGGCGCCAAGCGGGGAAAGCGGCGGCGGCGGACTCAATCGCAGCGGCAGTCTCGGCAGCATCCGCCAACGGGGTCTGAGCGATAACTTCGCCGGTGGCCGGGTTCGTAACGTCGATCCACTCGGTTGCGCTCGAGTCAACCCACTGGCCGTTGATGAAGTTTGACACTTTGGTGAGAGTCGCGGTAGCAACAGTCATAAATTTATCTCGCAAGATATTGTAGCGGTTTCCGATTTTCGTAGCGCCGGCGTCCCGCCGGCTGTCCGGAGGGCGAGTCGCCCGCGACCACACAAAACGCAACCCTAGACCGGTTGGGCTATGGCACCCTTTTTTTCATACACCATCTGCAGGGCCGATTCCAGGACGTCCAGGCCCTCGTCCATCTGGGCGTCGGTGATCACCAAAGGAACCAGCACACGCACCACGTTGGAATACGAGCCTGCGGTAATCGTGATCAAACCATGCTCATAACAGTATTGTGTGATCTGTTTGGTTTCAGCGGCGGCGGGTTCCCGTTTCTCCGATGACTGCACCAACTCGATCGCCTGCATCCCGCCCAGGCCGCGAATGTCTCCGACGATCGGCCACTGCTTTTGCCACTGCCGTGCACGCCTCTGGAACTGTTCTCCCAATTCGTTGGCACGGGCGAGCAGGTTTTCGCGCTCGAAGATATCGAGCACAGCCAAAGCAGCGGCACAGGAAAGCGGATTGCCGGCAAACGTTCCGCCCAGGCCGCCGGGGCCGGGCGCGTCCATGATTTCCGCGCGGCCCGTGATGGCCGCCAGCGGAAGGCCGCCGCCGAGCGACTTCGCCGTCACCACGATATCCGGCTCGATGCCATAGTATTCACTGGCAAACATCCGACCGGTGCGGCCGAACCCGCTCTGCACCTCGTCGGCGATAAACAGCACCCCATGCTTGTGACAAATCTCGATCAGCACCCGAAAGAAGTCTCTAGGCGGAACGACAAATCCGCCCTCTCCCAGAACCGGCTCCGCAATGACTGCCGCCACATCTTCCGATGCGACCACGCGCTTGAATGTGTCCTCCAGGTGACGGGCGCAGAACAGATCGCAGGACGGATACTTGAGGGAATACGAGCAGCGATAGCAGTAAGCATAAGGGATGCGATACACATCGCCCGGAAATGGGGCGAAGCCCGCTTTGTAGGGATGAGTCTTGCTGGTCAGCGCCAGCGTCATCATGGTGCGTCCGTGGAAAGCGTCTTCGAAGGCGATGATGCCCGACCGGCCGGTGTGTGCACGCGCGATCTTGACTGCATTCTCCACCGCTTCGGCGCCGCTGTTCACAAATAAAGTCTTCTTTGGGAACTTGCCCGGCGTGGCCTGATTCATGCGCTCCGCGAGACGGATGTAGCCCTCATAAGGCGTGACCTGGACACAGGTGTGCAGGAAGCGATCGAGCTGGGCCTTCACTGCATTAACCACCGGCTCGCGCCGATGGCCCACGTTGAGGCAGCCGATGCCGCCGGCGAAATCCAGATAGCGGTTGCCGTCGACGTCTTCAAGCCAGGCATCTTCGGCCTTGGCCACGTATACGGGCGTGCCGATCGAGAGCCCGCGCGGTACGGCGTTGGCGCGGCGCTCGGCCAGCGCTTTTGATTTAGGGCCAGGAATCGCAGTTTTCAGTTGAATCGTTGCCATGTTGATTCTCAGTTGCTGGTCGTTGGCCTGGTCCTTTGTCGTCGGGGCGTCTTACCAACTTGACGCTAACGACCCAATGACCAACCACGGTATAAACAGCCCAGTTTCCAGTCTTCAGTTCCCGGTTCTCAGTACCAGCCTATGGGCGCTTCGTTCAGATTGATGTGCACTTGTTTGGTCTCGAGATACTCTTCGATGCCCCACGGCCCCAGCTCGCGCCCGAAGCCGGATTGCTTGTATCCGCCCCACGGCGCTTCGACATACGTCGGTTGCATATGGTTGACCCACACGATGCCGGCCCGCAATGCTTTTACCGCCCGGAAGGCTTTGAAGATATCGCGCGTCCACACCGCCGCGGCCAGCCCGTAGGGAGAGTCGTTGGCGATTCGCACTGCATCTTTTTCGTCTTCAAATGGGATCACGGCAGCCACCGGACCAAAAATTTCCTCACGTGCGATACGGGCGCTGTTATCCAGATCGTAGAAAATGGTGGGCTCTACGTAATAGCCCTTGGCGAACTTCTCGGCGCGTCCGCCGCCGGTGGCGAGCTTTGCTTCTTTCTTTCCCACTTCCTGATACGAGCGCACGCGATCGTACTGCTCTTTGCTGACCAGCGGGCCCATCTTGGTGTCGCGATCAAGCGGCGCCCCCAGCTTGATGTTCTTTGCCTTGGCGACCATGGCGTCGACAAATTTCTTGTAGATCGTCTTTTGCACCAGGATGCGGCTTCCGGCAGAGCAGACCTCGCCTTGATTGATGAAAACGCCGAAGAGCGCGCCGTCGATGGCGGATTCGAAATCCGCGTCGGCGAAGAAAATATTGGGCGATTTGCCTCCGAGTTCGAGAGTCACTCGCTTGACCGTATCGGCCGCCTGCTTGACGATGATTTTTCCGACAGCAGCGCTGCCGGTGAAGGCGATCTTATTGACGTCAGGATGCTGTACCAGCGGCGCACCACACGTTTCTCCAAAGCCGGTGATGATGTTGACGACGCCTGGTGGCAGGCCTACCTCCGTCAGCCAGTTCGCCATTTCCAGCGCGGTGATCGGGGTCTGCTCGGCTGGCTTCAACACGCAGGTACAACCCGCAGCCAGCGCCGGCGCCAGCTTCCAGGCTGCCATCAGCAGGGGATAATTCCACGGAATGATCTGCCCTGCGACCCCGACTGGTTCCTTAAGGGTGAGGCTCACGGCGTTGTCGGGAACCGGATTTACGTATCCGAGAACCTTTGTCGCCAGCCCGCCGTAATACTCAAAACAAGTGGCAACGTCGTTGATATCGTATTCCGCCTCCACAATGGGCTTGCCGGTGTTGCGGCATTCCAGTTCCGCCAGCATGCCCGCGTTTTGCCGAATTTTGTCGGCGAGGCGGAAGAGCACGCGGCCACGTTCCTGCGCGGTTGTGGTTGCCCACGGACCATCTTCAAAAGCGGCTTTGGCGGCGGCAACGGCGCGGTTGACATCTTCAGCATTCGCGTCTGGAGCCAGCGCGATAACCTCTTCACTGGCGGGATCGTAGACCGGAAAAGTCTTGCTCGACTTGCCCGTGACCCACTCGCCGTTTATGTAAAGCTGATAAGTTCGTACGTCGGTTTTCACTCCGCCCGGCATGCGACCTCCTGTCTGAATCACGCTACTGTAAAGGCGAGACGCCCGCGCCCACTTCGTTTACCTTGTTTCGCGCTTTTCGGCCACCATACACGTAGAAGAAAAATGCGGCCAGACCGATAAAGAACAACGTGCCCCCAAACATCCACAATTCGTATGACCACAACGAACTGATCTGTTGCGCCGGGAAGAACACCAGCACAATTCCAAGAATTGTTGTAATCAGGCCGCTGATCCCAGCCAGGATCAGGGTTGTCTTGCTGTAATGTCCCTGTCCGGCGGAATCATTCAACGCCAGCTTCAGCAGCGCTCCGAACATATAAAGAAACGGTATCAACTGCAGTACCACCGCCAGCGACAACATTTTTTGAAACGTTTCCTGCACTCCGGCACCGGCAAAATTCATCACGATCAGGATCATCGAAACCGCGGCGTGGACGATCAGGGCGGCATAAGGAGTCGCGTATCGCGGATGCACCTTCGCCATCCATGCCGGCATGTAGGAATCGAGTCCAGCGACGAAGGGAATACGCGCGGAGCCGCCCAGCCATGCCGATCCGATTCCGGCGATAGAGAAACTAAGCAGCAGGGCGAACGGCGCCACGATCCATCCCACTCCTACGCGCTCTGCCATATGGCCCACCGCCTGCACGATTCCTTGCAGCACGCTGATCTCGTCTTTGCTCACCGCGATTAGCAGGGTGAGCGTGGCTCCAATGTAGAGCAAACCGGAAAGCACGCCTCCCCAGGCAACCGCGCCGGGCAAAGTGCGCTGCGGATCGCGGATCTCATCTCCCATGACCGAGGCCAGTTCCAGGCCGACCAGTCCAAAGCAGATCACACCAAAAGAATTCAGCACAAAACGGGGATTGGCCGGAATCCGGAAGTCGGCCACACTCACCGTCGTGCCGAAGCGAAACCAGATGACGAGTCCCAGACCAATCAGAGTCGCGGCAGCAACTCCGGTGCCAATACCGCCAAGATTATTGACCCACTTCCCTACTCCCAGGCCCACGATGTTGAGCACGACCAGCACGATCAGCAGCAGCAACGACGCGACCAACGCGAACATCTTGTTGTCCGCCAGCGCCTGATGATTCGGGCCCAGAACGAAAACTGACACGCCGACAAAGTACAGCATCACGGTCGGCACGTAGAGCATGTTGTTCGTCCAGTAGCACCAGCCGGACAAGAAACCGTGGAAGTCCCCGAAGACCTCCTTGGCCCAGAGATAGACGCCGCCTTCCCCGGGATATCGGTGAGCCAGTTCGATGACGGCGATACCTTGCGGCCAGAAGAACAAAATCAGAGAGATGATCCATAACCAGACTGTGACCCCGCCGTTTGCAGCGATGGACGGGACTACGTTCAGGTTAAAAATTGCCACCACGAACAATAGAACCAGGTCCGCGCGTCCGAGCACGCGTTTGAGATGAGGCTGGTCAGGCTCGTTCGCGGACAATCTGGCTCCTCGATTTGAGTTTTGTAGCGCCGGCATCTTGCCGGCTGTCGCGAGGGCATCCTGCCCTCGCTATGGGGGCGGGACGCCCCCACGACAGCCGCCGGGACGGCGGCGCTACAAGAACCTTAGTGCGCTACGGCCACCGCTTCTCCGATGCGCTCATGCTGCGCCTTGGCCAGGGCCGGGGCCACATCTTCGAAAGCGGACAGGTGCTTATCGATATCGGCCTCGGTATGCTGCACGGAAATGGTCCACTGTTCATCCCACCAGTAAGGCTGGGCCATCACCCCGCGATTGACCATGGCGAACCAGTAGTGCCGCCACAAGTCGACATCAATTGCTTCCCAGTCGCGGTAGGTGCGAATCTCCTTGGGATAGAGCATCAGGGCGCCATTGACTCCGGCGCTGGCAATGTAGCCCTGGATTCCGGCCTTGGCGACGATCTTGCGATAACCCTCGGTTAGCTTTTTGCTGAGCTTGTCGACGTGCGCATAGTTTTCGCGGGTGAGCACCTCGCGAAATGTCGCCAGGCCGGCAGCCATGGAAACCGGATTGGTGTTGTAGGTGCCGCCGTGAAAAACCTTGTGCTGCGAAATCAGGTCCATCACCGACTTGTGGGTGCCGAACGCCGCCAGCGGCAGGCCGCCGCCGATCGACTTCGCCAGGCAGATCATGTCGGGCTTTACGCCAAAATATTCGGAAGCGCCGCCCCAACCCAGTTTCGCGCCGGTCTTCACTTCGTCAAAGATCAGCAGCGCGCCGTTTTTGGTAGCGATTTCACGCAGCCCTTGCAGGAAGCCGGTCTGCGGCATGCACAGGCCAACGTTCATCATGATGGGCTCGAGGATAATGGCCGCAATCTCGCCAGGATTTTGCTTGAACCGAAGCTCAACGCTGGCCAGATCGTTGAACGTAGCGATGACCACGTTGGCTACCGCAGACTTGGGAACTCCCAGCCCACCCGGAACGGAAGCAGGAGCGTTGATATCGCCGTAATCCGGCGCGTGAGGCTTTACGCTGACCAGTGCGGAGTCGTGCAGGCCGTGGTAGCCGCCCTCAAATTTCACGATCTTGTCGCGGCCGGTGGCAGCGCGAGCCAGGCGTACGGCGTGCATGGTCGCCTCGGTGCCGCTGTTGCCGAAGCGGCACATCTCGATCGGAAAGCGGTTGCAGATTTCTTCCGCCAGTTCCCACTCCATGTCGTGAGGCATGCCGAACATGGTGCCGGTGCTGAGACGCTTTTCTACCGCCTTCATCACCGCGGGATGGCAGTGGCCTGCCATCAGCGCGCCAAAACAAAGGTTGTGGTCGATGTATTCATTGCCGTCGAGATCGCGGAACTTGCTGCCCTGCCCTTCCTTCACAAAAATCGGGTAGGGATCGTAAGCGCGGTAGTTGCTGGCCACTCCCAGCGGAATACGCTTGAGGTTTTTCTTGTGAGCGGCGGCGGATTTCGGCGTGCGCCGCTCGAAGGTATCGAGCTCTTTCTGCAGTTCGGGGTACATCCGGGTCTCCAGGAAACTCAGGCCGATGCGGCCATTAGAATGCCGGGCGGCCGAAGCCGCCCGGGCTTAGAGCTAGAACGCGAACTTCAAGGCAAACTGAATATTTCTCGGATCACGGGCGCGTTTGATGCGGCCGAAATCCGCTCCATCGCTGATGTTGCCATCGGGGTTCAGGAATTGCGTGTGATTAAAGACATTGAAAAACTCGGCCCGGAACTCGAAGTGTTTATTTTCCCCGACCGGCAGCATTTTCTGGACGGAGAAATCGAAGTTCGAGATGCCGGGTCCGCAACAGATGGTCCGTGGTGCGTCGCCCAGCAACTGCAGCGGGGTCGAACTGTCGGATTGCACCGGAAGGGCGAAGGAATTCGGGTCAAAATAGTAGTTGTTGTTCGTTCTCGGATTCATAGTGCGGAAGGGAGCAATGAGGTCCGGCTTGCCGGGAAGTTCGAAATCAAAGCTGTTCTCAAGCTCTGAGTCATTGCTCGATTGAATCCGGATCGGAAAACCGGTCTGGAAACTGGTGATGCCCGAGACCGCCCATCCGTTAAGGAATTTGCCCTTGGCTCCCTGGTACTGGGGAACGGGAAGCTCCCAAAGATAACTGATGACAAGGCGCTGCCGGGCGTCAAACAGGGAAAGCGCACGATTGCAGCGATCGCAGATCGGTTTCAGGATGTTTTCAAAGCTGGAAGCGTTGTCGATCGATTTGCTCCAGGTATAGGCCACCTCGAACTGCAGACCGCGTGAGAATCGCTTTTCCAGCGAGGCTTGCAGCGAGTTGTAATTGGAGTTCGCAATCGTGTCCTGGGCGAAGATGCTGGAGAACACCGGCACGCCGTCTGACGGGCAACCGTTGCCAGTGTACGGATCGCAGCTGGGGGATGAGTACTGTCGCAATCCCACCAGGGTGATGGGCGTCGGATTGGGACCGGTCACCACTCCCGGCGAGCCGTAGGGCAAATGCAATGTCACGCCACTGGGAATTTCACCCGCTGCAATCGAGAATGAGCTGTCCGCAAAAAATGGGCCGCAGGCGAGATTCCCGTCTCCGGTCAAATCGGAAATATGCTGCAGATCGAGGCAGGTTTGCGCGTTGCCAAAATTCAGGTCCTTCGTAGCCAGCAGGCGGTGTCCCTGGGAACCCACATAGCCTATGGAGAAAACCAGGTCCCTGCTAAGCTCGCGCTGGATTCCAAAGTTGTACTGCGACGTGTACTGCGCGCGCAGGTGAGGTTCCAGTTCACCGAACAGAAGAATGGGACGGAACGACGACCAGTCGATGTTCGTCCCCGGCGTCGGAGTCAGGATGCCGTTGAAAGGGTTGGGGGCGGTGTTTCCGTTCTGGCTGACAAACGGTGTATTGAACAGACCTTCGGAAAGCAACGAACTTCCGCCGAAGGGGGGCTCGCCCTGGAACTGCTCTAGCACCAGCTGCTCGATCGGATTGTAGAAAAGCCCGAAGCCGCCGCGGATCGTAGTCTTGCCGTTCTTCCACGGATCCCACGCGATTCCGATGCGCGGAGCAAATGATTTGTAGTAACTGTCGGTCAGTCCACGGGGAACGCCTTTGTCGCCGGGCACGACCAATCCCAGCGGAAATACCGCTGCAGCGGAACCTCCCGGATTGCAGTTATTGTCAGGATAGAAAAGCGACGCCTGGCTCGCAGCGCTGAGCTGGCACGGGAATGTAGTCGTAGCCTGACCCGGCCGGAACGTCTGATAGCGCTTGCCGGCATCGTAGATCGGCTGGTTGAACTCCCAGCGCAACCCGTAGTTCAAGGTCAGATTGGGTTTGATCTTCCAGCTGTCCTGGGCGAACAGATAAAGTGAATTGCCGCGGACATCTTCGGTTTGCGCCGATCCCTGCAAGTACGAGTCGGGAAGTCCCAGCAGATAGTTGGGGAACAAATTCTGGTTCCCATTGGCATCCAGAGCGAGCGGATCGTTCGGCCCGCCGCCGGAATAAGTGAAGTCGCCGTTCACGTCGAAGTACAAAGTCTGCAGGAAGCGTTGGTTTCTGAAATCGACGCCAAATTTAGTGGTGTGGTTCCCGATAATCTTGGTCAGGTTGTTGCTGAATTGATAGGTATTGCCCTTTTGCGGCAACTCACCCTCGAAGTTGTTGCCGAGCGTGAAGCCGCCTCCAATACTGATGAAGGGCACACCTTCGCGGTTTGCTCCCAAATTCGGAGTGATGCCGATCCTGGGATCGGTTGGAATCACGCCTGGAGTATCGCTGGTACCGGTAAAGCAAACCGCGGCAGCAGTGGGACCGCACGAATCGGTCACCAGGTTAGTCCGCTGGGGATGCAGAAACGTGCCCTGCGCCTCGCGGAAATAAGTGAATCGGGCTTCGTTGACCGTAGTGGTGCTGATCGTCCAGGTATGCGACAGGTTCACCTGCTGCGAGCGAGTCGCGTTGTTGTTGCCGAAACCGGGCAGCAGATTGGGCGTGGCCGCCTGAAACCGGGTGAACGGTTGTCCATCGAAGCCGTCATTGAAGTAGTAGTAGAGACTCAGGTTCTGTTTATCGTTGATCCGATGATCGATTTTAACCGTGAACTGGTTTTCGTGAGAATCATCGTTGGGAATGGCGCGGAAAAGGTTGTCGACACTGCCGGGATTGGAGCATGTGGGATCGGCATTGGGACAAGGCACGTAAAGCTGCATGATCCCCGCTGCCGCCGGATCGAAACAGTTGGTCGGGATCACGTTATTGGGAAAGAGCGAATTGTAGGTCGCGCCAACCGTAGCGCCCACGCCGCAGCGTGCGTTCAAGATGTCCGCGAAGGTTTGCGTTCCGATCACTGCGGACGGATCAAAAGGGGTCGCCGAAAAATCTCCGGTCCGCTCGGCTGCGGTGGGGACGATGACCGGGTCGGACGAAATGCCATGGACCACGCGGCGACCTTCATACGACGCGAAGAAAAACGTTCGATCCTTCTTGATCGGACCGCCGAACGTACCTCCGAACTGGTTCTGCTTGTCATCGGCGCGGCGCAGATCCAGGTAGCCTTTCGCGTTGAGCGATTGATTGCGGATGAATTCGTACACGCTGCCGTGCCAGCTGTTGGTGCCGGACTTGGTGACGACATTAATCACGGCGCCGGAGTTGCGTCCGTACTCTGCGTCAAAGGTATTGGAAAGCACCCGGAATTCGGCAATGCTGTCGGGCGTGGGCTGGATGGCGGGAGAGTTGACGAACAGATCGTTGCCGTCACCGCCGTTGACGTTGAAGTTATTGGAGCGCCCACGTCCTCCATTCACCGATACCGCTCCGGACTGATTGCTGCCGTAAAAAAGGTCTGACCCGCCCACACCCTGCACTCCCGGCTGCAATTGCAGTAGCTGGTAGGTATCGCGGGCGTTGAGCGGAAGCGTCGATACCTGGCGTTGATCCATCACGGCTCCCAGCTGGGTGCTGGTGGTGTCAACCAGCGGAGCCTCGGAGGTCACTTCCACGGTTTCTTTGGTTTCGCCGATTTGCAGGATCACATTCAGAGTAATGACCTGGTTAAGATCCAGCACGATTCCACGTTGCACCGATTTTTTGAAACCAGCGAGGTCCGCCTCCAGCCGGTAGGTGCCAACCGAGACTTGTGGAAACCCGTAGTCGCCGGTGCTGTTGGTTTGCGTTTCCTGGCTTCCGCCGGTGGCTTCGTTGACCAGCACCACCTTCACGCCGGCCAGGACAGCGGCGCTGGGATCGGCCACGCGGCCCAGGATTCTGCCGCCCGTGCTTTGGGCCATCAGCAGCGTGGAATTCGCAAGACAAACCAGGACAACCAGCCAACTCGCCATCCGATGCGCCGTCAACGAAGGCATGGGGGAAACCTCCAGGCTACGGGTGAAGTTTTGCATTCGAAAAACACAGATTGCGGGTACGGCAAACCTTGCTATAATCGCGCAAGGTTAGTGGCCTCTCTGCTGTACTGTCAAGCGAAAAATACTTCTTGGCTCCATCGCAAACCCGGGTGGAGATGGCTGGCTTGGGGATGAAGCGGCAAGACGTGAAGGGCTATTTGAAGATCGGGGATGTCGCCCGCCAGGTCGGGGTTTCGCCCTCCGTGATCCGGTCATGGGAAAGCCTTGGGCTCACGCGTCCACAGCGCAGTGCCAGCAAGTACCGCCTGTACGGAGCAGAAGACGTCAAGCTGCTCAAGCGCGCACGATTCCTGCGCAAGGTGCGTGGACTGAACGCGCCCGCCATCGTGCAACTACTCAAGCGGGAAGGCCGGGTCCGGCCCGCGCCCCACGATGCCGCCCGCGCCATCGGGGTGCGCCTCCGCCAGCTCCGGATGCGGCGCGGCCTTTCCCTGGCGCAAGTGGCCAAGGCGGTTGGAATCTCCCTGGGGTTCCTGAGCGCGCTGGAGCGCTCGCACATGAGCGCGTCGGTTTCCACGCTGCGCAAGCTGGCGCGCTTCTACAAGACCAATATCCTTGATTTTTATGATCCTGCAAAATCCGACAGCCGCCTGGTGTCGGCCGACACCCGCAAAGTGCTGGAGGCGGGTCCGGGGGTGCGCATGGAATTGCTGGCCTGGGGCAACACGGTCATGGAGCCACACCTGTTCCGCATCGCTCCCCAGGCCGGCAGTGGCGAGTCTTATACCCACGAAGGCGAGGAGTTTCTCTATATCCTCCAGGGGGAATTGCAGATTTCGCTGGAAGAAGATGAATACCGGCTGCAACCCGGGGATAGTTTTTATTTCGAGAGCGCCACGCCACACAGTTGGAAGAATCCCGGACGTGGAGAGACTTGGGTGCTTTGGGTAAACACTCCGCCGACGTTCTAATGTGCCGGTGTTGCGGATCAAACGGGAGGAATCTTTGGTTGAGTCCGGGCAAATCCGGAAGCGGCGCTTTTGGCTTTTCCCGATTGCCCTCATCTCCCTGCTGGCCAGCGCGTGGCCGCAGGCGACGCCGTCATCCTCTTCAGTATCATCCTCATCAGGATCAACCTCATCAGTGTCAGTCGCGGACGCCGTGATCGTGAATGCGCGCATCTATACCGTCAATGCACGGCAGCCCTGGGCGGAAGCCCTGGCTATCCGCGGGGACAAAGTGATTGCCGTCGGGAGCACGAAGCAGATCGCTGCATATCGCGGGCCTTCAACCCAGGTGATCGACGCTCAGCAACATCTCGTCTTGCCGGGATTCACCGACTGCCACATCCACTTTCTGGACGGATCGCTGAGCCTGCTGCAAGTCAACCTGGATGAAGCGACGACGGTAAGTGAAATCCAGAAAAAAGTGAAAGCGTTCGCCGACAATCATCCCGATTTGCCGTGGATTCTGGGCCGTGGATGGAACTATGTGGTCTTCGGGGCTTCCGGCATGCCGGACAAGAGTTACCTCGACCAGATTATTCCCGATCGCCCCGCGTATCTCGAAAGCTTTGACGGGCATACCTGGTGGGCCAACAGCAAGGCGCTGCAGCTTGCGCAAATCACCCGGACAACGCACGACCCGCCGGGCGGCGAGTTTGTACGTGACCCAAAATCCGGCGAACCTACAGGAGCAGTCAAGGACGACGCGGCCGACGAAGTGGTCCGGAAGGCAATCCCGGAACCTAGCCACAAGGAGGTCGTGGAGGCGTTGCTCCAGGGAATGCATGAAGCCAACCGGGTTGGCCTGGTACGCGCCATCAGTCCGGACGGCACCCACGTGCAGGGCGGAGATTTTGGCGTGCTCGAAATTTACGATGAACTGCGCCGTCAAGGGAAGCTCAGCCTGCGTTTTCAGATAGCAGCGCGCATGCATCCGCCCACGGTCAGTGATGCAGAAATAAGGAAGATTGAAGACGCCCGCGACCGCTACCACGACGAGTGGATCTCGGCAGGCGCGGCCAAGTTCTTTCTTGATGGAGTCATCGAGTCGCACACTGCGGCCATGCTGGCGCCCTACACCGACGACCCAAAGCAGAGCGGGAGTCTGCTTTGGACTCCGGAGAACTACAAACGCGCCGTGGCAAAGTTGGATGCCGCCCATATCCAGATTTTCACTCACGCCATCGGTGACCGCGCGGTGCGCCTCGCGTTTGACGCTTACCAGGAGGCGCAAGAAACAAACCTCACTCAAGACGCTCGTCCCCGCATCGAACATATTGAGACGATCAGTGCGGAGGACATTCCGCGCTTCGGGAAGTTGGGCGTCGTTGCCAGTTTTCAACCCCTGCACGCCTACCCCGACGATGATCTGCTTAAGGTGTGGTTGCCCAAGGCCGGACCGGAACGTGCCCAGCGCGGATTCGCCTGGCATAGTGTGGCCGATGACGGCGGCGTGCTGGCGTTCGGGAGCGACTGGCCGATTGTGACCCTGGATCCCTGGCCCGGAATGCAAAATGCGCTGACCCGGCAAACCAAGCAAGGAGATCCTCCCGGCGGCTTCTTGCCCCGCGAACGGATTCGCCTGGAAGACGCCATCAGGGCCTATACTCTGGGCGCGGCGTTTGCCGGGCATCGTGAAAAAACAGAGGGCTCGGTCGAGCCGGGAAAACTGGCCGATTTGATCGTGCTGTCTCAGGACTTGTTCAAAATTGAATCTGATAAGGTCGCGAACACGGAAGTGTTGTTAACCATGGTTGGCGGAAAAACGGTGTACCAGGCGCCGGGATGGCCGCCAGCGTCAACTGCTGCGGGGGTGAAATGATGATTCGGCGTTTCTTGATTTGGCTTTCACTGTTTGCCGCAATCCTTTTACTAGGCTCTTGCAGCAAGAAGACGCCCTCGCTGAATCTGCTGGTTTGGGAAGGTTACGCCGACCCATCGTTCGTGCGTGGCTTCGAAGAGCAGAACCACTGCAAGGTCTCCGCTACTTACATGGGATCGAGCGATGAACTGGTCTCAAAGCTGCGTGGCGGCAGCGCGGGAAATTATGATGTCATTTCGCCTTCGAGCGACGTCGCCACTTCGATCGCAGCAGCCGGGCTTGCCCTTCCACTCGATCTCTCCAAGATTCCCAGCTACGGCCAGCTCTCGCCCCAGCTCACTTCCCTGCCCCTGGTCCGCGTAAAAGGGCAGGTGTATGGCGTCCCTTTCATGTGGGGGCCCGATCCGCTGATTTATGACACCACGGTTTTCCCCAGGAGTCCGGAAAGCTGGGCGGTTCTCTGGGACCCGAAGTATCGGGGCAAGATTTCAGTGTGGGATGATTTGTCCACCATGTATATGGCGGCGCAGATTCTCGGTTACGACAAGCCTGATCCTTCGCAGCTTTACAACCTCACCGATGAGCAACTGGAAGCGGTCAAGAAAAAAGTTCTGGAGCTCAAACCAAACATCCGCAAAATGTGGTCAACTGCGGGAGAATTGACCAACCTGTTCCAGAATCACGAAGTGGTTGCCGCTATGGGCTGGCCGCTGATGACCAACCAGCTCCGCAAGATCAACTTTCCCGTGGGCGAGACCATCCCCAGGGAAAACACAACCGGCTGGATCGATCACTTGATGATCACCGCGGGCAGTGAGAATCAGGAACTGGCACACAAGTTCCTGGAGTATATGGTGCAGGCTCAGACCCAGAAGAAGGTCACGGACATCACGGGCTACACTCCGGCCAACCCGCAGGCCGGACAATATATGACCCCGGAGGAAATCAAGAATCTCCACCTCGATGACGTGGACGAATATCAGAAGCGCCTTTACTTCTGGCAGGATGTGCCACGCCGCGGCAAGTACATCGAAATCTGGAATGAAATAAAAGCAGCACAATAAAGTAGCGCCGGACGCTGAAAATCGTAGCGTCGGCGTCCCGCCGGTTGTCCCGAGGGCATCTTGCCCTCGGATTCGGTGGCGGAACGCCACCGAGACAACCGGCAAGATGCCGGCGCTACCTGGACCAGAAAACAATTGGCTACCCAAAGCGAACCCGCAATTACCGATTCGACCCAAGCCCTCCCTCTGCTCACCGTCCGCAACATCGCCAAATCGTTCGGGAAAAATCACGTATTGCGTGACATCTCGTTACAGGTTGCCGAAGGCGAATTTCTTACCATCCTCGGCGAAAGCGGTTCGGGCAAGACTACGTTGCTGCGCATCATCGCCGGATTCGAGAGCGCCAGTTCGGGCGAGATTCTGATGGGCAGCGAACACCTCGACAACTTGCCTCCCTACCGGCGCCGGGTGAACACCGTATTCCAGCACTACGCGCTGTTCCCGCACCTCACGGTCGCTGAGAATATCAGCTACGGATTGAAGATCGCCAGGCTGCCCAAACAGGAAGTCGCAACCCGGGTCGAACAGGCGCTGGAGATGGTAAAGATGACTCCTTATGCCGGTTCCAAGCCGTCGAAAATCAGCGGCGGACAACAACAGCGTATCGCTCTCGCCCGTGCACTGGTAAACCGTCCCCGCCTGCTGCTGCTCGACGAACCTCTCTCCGCGCTGGACGCTAACCTCCGCCGCCAGATGCAGGTAGAACTGAAATCGCTGCAGCGCGAAGTTGGAATCTCGTTCGTATTTGTCACCCACGATCAGGAAGAGGCCATGGTCATGTCGGACCGCATCGCCCTGTTGCGCAAGGGCGAACTGGAGCAGGTGGCGTCCCCGCGAGAAATTTATGGCCGCCCGGCAACCGCCTACACTGCCCAGTTCATTGGCCATACCAATCTGCTGCGGGGTGAAGTGAAGGATGGAGTGGCGCGATGCCATTCGCTCTCCTGGCGAACCGGATTGCGCGATGGCCCGGGACTTTTCTCACTGCGTCCCGAAAATGTCCGGCTGGCTGAAAACACGCGGACCGGTACGACGGTACGCTTTCGCGGCAAGATCGTGCGCCAGGCATTTCACGGCGCCACCGAACTGTTGCAAGTCGAGTGTCCCGACGGACTCGTGTTGTCGATTCGCACCGCAAGCCGCGAAGATCGGAACGGAGATGTAGACCTGGAATTCTCGGCCGCAGACGCTGTGCCGGTCCGGGAATCCGAGGTTCCGCAACCGTAGTGTGAATGTGTAGGGCGGGCGCCCTCGCCCGCCGCTTTTGACCTGGATTTTAAATCTATGTTCTCCCGCGCCTATCGCACTGCAATTACGGTTCCCCCGCTGCTGTGGGTAGCGCTGTTCCTTGTCGTGCCATACGGGCTACTTTTCTGTTACAGCTTCTGGTCGGTTTCGCCGTCGCAAGTAATCGTCCACTCCTGGACGCTGGACAATTACCGCCAGCTCTTCCGCGTGAACGTTTACCTGCAAACTTTATTTCGTTCCATGTGGATCGCAGCCCGGGTAATGAGCTTCTCTCTCCTGCTTGGCTATCCCCTGGCCTATTACCTGTCGTTTTACGCCGGCAAGAGAAAAGATCTCTTGTATCAGCTTGTGATCATTCCCTTGTGGGTCAGTTACCTGGTTCGCGCCTACGCCTGGAAGACGATCCTGGGCAGTGACGGTGTCCTCAATACGTTGCTGCAGTATGTGCATCTGACCAAACATCCTCTGGAATTTCTGTTGTACAGCCCTTTCGCCGTGGTGCTGACGCTTACTCACATCTATACGCCATTCGCGTTCTTGCCGATTTATGCCTCGCTGGAACACATCCCACGGAACCTGGTTGAAGCGTCTCATGACCTGGGCGCGTCGCCTTTTCAAACTTTCTGGAGAGTGGTCTTTCCGCTTTCCGTCCCCGGAGTTCTTGCGGGAGCGACATTCGCATTCGTGCTCAGCCTGGGAGATTTTCTTGCGCCGCTGCTGTTGGGTGGCCCCAGCGGCATCATGATTTCCAACATCGTGGTCAGCCTGTTCGGTGCGGCCTACAACTGGCCCTTGGGAGCCGCCATTTCTTTTTGCATGCTGGCGCTGGTGCTCGCACTGCTCTTTCTGTCGGAGAGTCTGGAAAAGAAATGGAGCTTTCGATGACGGGCACGCGCAATGTACCGGTCTCGCGATGGCTGCCCTGGCACGCCATGATCGTCTTCGGTTTTCTCTACCTTCCTATCGTGACCCTGATCGTATACTCGTTCAACGGTTCAGGTGTGGGGGGATTTCCTCCTCGCGACCTGACCTTGAACTGGTATCGCCTGCTCGCCGCCGACGAGGCGATCTGGACTTCGGTCCTGAACAGCCTGCTGGTGGCGCTCGTGGCCATGGCGATTTCGCTGGGGTTCGGGATCCCGGCTGCGCTGGCTCTTGATCGCGCCAACTTCCCCGGCAAAGCTTTATTCCGTCGGTTAGTACTGTTGCCGCTGATCCTCCCGGGAATCATCACCGGACTTTCTCTGCTGATGCTGTTTCGCGTGGGCGACATCAAGTTGAGTCTGCTCACTATCGTTTTGGGTCATGGCACTGCGCTGATTTCGGTGGCGACTACGGAAGTATTCGCAGGCCTGCAAAAGCTCGACCGGGCACAGGAAGAAGCTTCCCTCGATCTGGGCGCGAACTACTGGCAGACGTTCTGGCACGTAACCCTGCCCAACCTGCGTTTATCGATCATCGGCGCCGCGCTGCTGATTTTCACATTGTCCATGGACGAAATCGCAGTCAGCTTTTTTCTCATCGGTCGCGACAACACGCTGCCGCTGGAGATCTGGGGACGTTTGCGCCGCGGGATCACACCGGAAATCAACGCCATTTCCACTATCATCTTTATTTTCTCCCTGGTCGCCATCGTGACCTGGTATCGCCTCAGAACCAAGACCGAAACGGAACTGGTGCTGTAGCGCCGGCGGCCCGCAACAAATTTGTCATCCTGAGCGAAGTTGCTGCTTCGCGACGCGAAGCAGCAGCGCGGTCGAAGCACCCCTATATCCTTCGCAGAAGTCGGTGCTAATCGGAATTCTAATCGGGGACGCCTCGGCTCCATCGTCCGTCCGCAAGATGCAGGGGTCCTTCGACTTCGTCTTTCCATTCGCGACGCGAAGCAGCAACTTCGCTCAGGATGACATTACGATGGGGGAAACTAGCTCGCTGCGAAACGCCCAATACATAGTAAAGTAGGTACTAGAGCCCCAATACTTCTGAAAGGCGCCTGACTTTTGAATTCCAGCATTCGCAATATCGCCATCATCGCCCACGTCGACCACGGCAAGACCACTCTGGTGGATGCCATGCTGCGGCAGAGCGGCACATTCCGCGCCAACGAGCACCTGATCGAGCGCGTCATGGACTCCAACGACCTGGAGCGCGAGCGCGGCATCACCATCCTGGCCAAGAACACCGCCATCTTCTATCACGACATCAAGATCAACATCGTGGACACGCCCGGCCACAGCGACTTTGGCGGCGAAGTAGAACGTGCGCTCAAGATGGTGGACGGCGTCATGCTCCTGGTGGATGCCAGCGAGGGCCCTCTGCCCCAGACACGCTACGTGCTGAGCAAGGCGCTGGAAGCGCATCTGCCTCCGATTCTCGTGATCAACAAGATTGACCGTTCCGATGCGCGTCCGCAGGAAGTGTTGAACGAAGTTTACGACCTGTTCATCGACCTCGACGCCAAGGAAGAGCAGATCGACTTTCCTGTCCTATACACGAATGCGAAAACTGGCACGGCTTCTACCGACATCAAGGGCGGCGGGGAAAACCTGCAGCCCCTGTTCGAGGCAATCGTCAAAACGATCCCGGAACCCAAAGGCGATCCCGCCGGTCCGCTGCAAATTCTGGTAGCGAACCTCGACTACAGCGATTACCTCGGCCGTCTCGCCATCGCCCGCGTGTTCAACGGCACCATGCACACCGGCGAGGATGTGGGCATCGCCAGGCTTGATGGCACGTTGCACAAAACCAAAATCACCAAACTGTTCTCATTCTCCGGCCTGAAGCGCGTTGACATCACGGACACTACGCTGGGCGACATCATTGCGGTAGCGGGCGTAGAGGGCATCACCATTGGCGAGACCATCACAGATGCGGAGAACCCTTCCCCACTTCCTCACATCGCGATCGACGAACCCACTATCGCCATGCTATTCACGGTAAATACCTCGCCCTTCGCCGGCCGTGAAGGAACCTACGTCACTTCCAGAAATCTTCGGGAGCGACTGCAGAAAGAGCTTCTGACCAACGTCTCATTGCGCGTGGAAGAAACCGATAGCACGGATTCCTTCACCGTTATGGGGCGAGGAGAGCTTCAGCTTTCGATTCTCATTGAGATGATGCGCCGCGAAGGCTTCGAGCTCATGGTAGGCAAGCCTGAAATCGTCACCAAGCGCGTAGACGGCAAGCTTATGGAGCCGATCGAGAAGCTGACCGTCGATGTGCCGGAAGAGTTCGTCGGCGTGGTCATGGAACAACTCGGGGCGCGCAAGAGCGAAGTCCTCAACATGCACAATCACGGGTACGGGCGGGTGCGCATTGAATTCCGCGTGCCCAGCCGCGGGCTGATCGGCCTGCGCAGCCAGTTGCTCACCGACACCCGCGGGACAATCGTGATGAACTCCCTGTTCGATGGCTATATCGAATGGCAGGGAGAGATCCCGCACCGGCTCACGGGTGCGCTGGTGTCCGATCGCAACGGAGTCACCACGCCCTACGCTCTGTACAATCTGCAGGAGCGCGGCGAACTCTTTGTCGGTCCGACCATCGACGTGTACGAAGGCATGATCGTCGGCGAAAATGCCAAGGATAACGACCTCGACGTAAACGTAGTGCGCGAAAAGAAGCTGACCAACATGCGGTCCTCGACTTCGGACATGGCCATCCGCCTGGTCCCTTTCCGCAATCTGAATCTGGAACAGGCCATCGAGTTCATCACCGATGATGAATACGTCGAAGTCACGCCAAAGTCGCTCCGTCTGCGCAAGAAAGTCCTCCAGGCCAACAAACGCGGCAAGAAAAACTCGATGGTCGCGGTCGAAGAGTAGAGAGGGTGCCCCTCGCATTTCGTAGGGGCTCGGAATTGTATACTGCTGCGGAATGTCCACGCCCGACGACAAGCCGCTAAAGATGTTTCTCATCCCCTGCAGTTGCGGCACTACGTTCACCGTTGCCGAGAACTATGATCGCCAGGGGACTGCCTGGAGCCGGTATCTGACGTGTCCTAACTGCGAGAAGCGGCACGACCCTAAAAACCGCTTGTTGCAGCTCGGCTATCAGTCCGACGGATTTTGGAAGGTAGACAAGTGCTAACCGACCACCCGCGAAATCTCCAGCAAGGATTCAATTGCTAAAGTGGAACTTGAGCAATCATGCGGCTCCGCGCCGTGAAACTGCGGTGCAAAACGCATCCCGCCGGAAGCACTTCCCATAATGAAAAGACCTGCTATACTTCCCCACGCATTTGACTGTTCGCCTGCTCCGGCTGTAAGACGGCCAACCAGCCTTTGCTTCTCCGCCGAAGTCAGTCACTCTCAGATAGCTCACATAGAGGCCACTCGCTTGAAGAATATTTTCGTTGGGAACCTCGACTTCAATACTTCGGAAGAGGAACTGCGGCAGATGTTCGAGGCGCACGGGCAGGTAGACCGCGTCAGCATCATGACCGACCGGGACACCGGGCGCTCGCGCGGGTTTGGGTTTGTGGAAATGACCAACGCCGAACACGGCGACAAAGCGATCGC
>Ga0209068_10000112_pt1 | contig 49545 bp, 48 predicted proteins | sample ColStrG_CSR_2012_FD_187200 | JGI IMG/M metagenome (GOLD analysis project Ga0209068, IMG submission 187200) | Freshwater sediment microbial communities in response to fracking from Pennsylvania, USA - Cold Stream Run_MetaG_CSR_2012 (SPAdes)... | ecosystem: Environmental > Aquatic > Freshwater >...
ACCGGAACATCACCCGGATCGCCGAATCCGAACGTCCGCTCCGCCGCCCCCGTGCCCAGGTTGTCGCGCAGATACCAGGTGCCGTTGCGGAACACGCCGAGCCCCGGCGCCCGGTCGCCGTTCCAGTCACCGATGACCGGCACGTCGGTGGCATCACCGAATCCCGCCGTCAGGTTGGCGGCGCCGGTGGTGAGCGCGGTGCGGAAGTACCAAGTGCCCTTGCGGAACACGCCGACGCCGTCGAGGACCGGGGTCGGGATGACCGGGTGCAGGCAGGCGGCGTCGTGAAAGCGAGTGTTGTTGTCCACCAGAACGTCGGTCGTACATGTGGGGTCAAACTGCCAGGGAGGAGTGCACGTCACCACCCGGCACATGATCGGCCCCACCTGGGGGACCTCTTGGTGGCATTGGCCGTAGCGAAACTGGGTGCAACACGTGACCCGGTGGTTGCAGTCATTGAGGGCGCACTTGCACGAGCATGGGTTGAAGCCCGGAGCCACGTTGCAATCGATGTAATACCGAGGCCCACCGCAGAACCCCGAGCCGTCGGCCTTCCACCAGCCACCGGCAATGGTGCCGCCGGGGCAGGTGTTGGTGCCGATGAGCGTGCAGCAGAAGTCGGTATAGCCATCACAGCAAGCGGTGCCACACACGCAGGGCTGGTTGCGGCACTGGCAGGTGGCGGCGTAGGCCGACGTCGGTCGCAGGACGTAGTCGACCGGATTGGTCGCCAGGGCCGAGCCAACGACCGCGGTGCGGGCCAGGAACCCCCGTCGGCTCGTCCGGGCACCCAACAGCTGGGTCGTTCGTTCCTGCAGCCAGCGACTCACGACGCGGCTCCGCCGGAGATCCCTACGCCAACCCGGCCGGGCACCCCAGCCAAGGGGAGAACAGCGATGGCGAGGTACACCAGGTACACCGTCACCGCGCCAAGCATCACGAACGGCACTCCGGCCGCCGGTTGATCGCCGAGCACCGTCGCCAAGGGGGGGACTCCCACAACTGCCGCCGTCAACGTCACGGCCGCGAACAGGAGGTTCACGGCCACGTGGACGACCGAGGGCGGGGTGTCGATCGTGCCGAAACAGCCACAGGATTGGATGTCCGTGCCGGCCCGCTTCGCCGCCACCACGAAGATGGCAAAGGCCAGGTACATCGACCCCACGACGGCCAGTAGTGGCGATGCCCCTGTGAGGACGGCCACCACCCCGACGATCAGTTCACCCAGGCCCAAGCTGCGGACGCCGAGCAGCGGTCCGGGAAGGTGCAGCGCACGCAGGGCTCCCGCCGTAGGAATTGGACGCACCAACTTGGCCAACCCGCCCAGGCTGAGGACGGCCGCGGCCACGGCTACCGGTCCACAGAGTGCATCCACCCCCCGGATCATAGAGAACTGGAGACCGGTGAAGTCCCGCCGGGCGGACTCACGAGGTCGAGCCCCGTCAGGAGCCCATCCCATGTGCAAGATTGACGCCATGCTCGAACGCTTTTCCCTCACCGACAAGACCGTCATCGTGACCGGCGCTGGCCGCGGGATCGGGGCCGCATGCGCCCGAGCAGCAGCCGAGGCGGGCGCCGACGTCGTCCTCACGGCACGCTCGCTGGATCAGCTCGAAGCGGTCGCCGCCGACGTGCGGGCCGCGGGTCGACGGGCGGTGGTCCTACCCGCCGATGTCAACGATCTCGATCGGCTCAAGGAGTTGGTGGCGTTGACGGTCGAGGAGTTCGGTGGCATCGACGTCGTCATCAACAATGCCGGCGGGACGCCCCCCCGCCCGCTCCTCGACACCACACCGGGCTTCCTTGAGCGCTCCTTTCACTTCAACGTCACCACCGCGTTCGAACTGACGCGGACGGCGGCGCCCCACCTCCTCGAACGCGAGGGAGCCGTGGTGAACATCTCCTCGGCGATCGGACGACTGCGAGACCGGGGGTTCGTCGCTTACGGCACGGCCAAGGCGGCCATGACCCACATGACCCGACTCCTGGCGGCCGATCTCGCCCCCAAGGTGCGGGTGAACGCCATCGCCGTCGGATCCACGGCCACGTCGGCTCTCGACACCGTGCTGGAGAACGATGAGATCCACGCCGAGATGGTCGGCCGCACCCCCCTTCGTCGGCTGGGGGAGCCCGACGACATCGCCCTGGCCGCGATCTTCCTCGCCTCTCCGGCCGCGTCATGGGTCACCGGAAAGATCCTCGAGGTCGACGGCGGGCTCGAGGAAGCCAACCTGGCTCTCGGCTTGCCCGATCTCTAGGCCCGACCTGCTTGGCCCTCCGGTCGGCGAGCCGTCTAATCGCGCATAGGCCGTTTGACTCAAGAGCGGGGGGGTTCCGGCCGATGGATTGGGGTTCGATCCCCACACCTGACGCACGGAAGGCACCACCGGCATGGAATACGACGGCTGGCCACGCGCCCCTCGCACGATCGACGAGCTCGGCATCCCCTCCGCGCTCGTGCAGGACCTGACGCTGCGTCGCGCCCTGTTCGAGGGGCGAACCTCGACCGTCCGCCTCAGCGAGGGCCTCAACCTCAGCCTGGCCGTCATGACCGGCGTCATCGAGGAACTGCGCGATCTGCGCCTGATCGACCTACTGGGCCTGAACGGACGCGACTACATCTTCGAGCTCACCGAACTGGGCCGCGACAACGCCCGCGAGCGCATGGGCCTGTGCCGCTACGCCGGCTCGGCGCCGGTCAGCGTCCGCGACTACAACGCCATGATCAAGGCGCAGCAGGCCCCGCCGCCTGTGACTCATGAGTCCATGCGCGCCGCCTTCGGCGACCTCGTCGTCAGCGACCGCCTCATCGACGAGCTGGGACCCGCCTTGCTGACCGAAGGCGCCATGTTCCTGTACGGGCCTCCCGGTACCGGCAAGACCAGCGTCGCCGAACGACTCATCCGCACCCACAGCGACCCCGTCCTGGTGCCGCGCACCGTTGAGGTCGACAGCCAGATCATCACGGTCTTCGACCCGGTAATCCATGTTCCGGTCTCGCCCCAGCCTCGCGATCTCGATCCTCGCTGGGTGCTGTGCCGGCGTCCCAGCGTCGTCGTCGGTGGCGAGCTCACCCCGTCGATGATGGATCTCACCTACGAGGCCAGCAACGGCGTCTACCTCGCCCCCATCCAGATGCAGGCCAACAATGGTCTTCTCGTCATTGATGACTTCGGCCGCCAGACGGTCCAGCCCGAGGCGTTGCTGAACCGCTGGATCGTGCCGCTCGACCGGCGGGTCGACTACCTCTCACTCAGCTACGGGGTTCGCTTCGAGATCCCGTTCGACGTGAAGGTGGTGTTCTCCACCAACCTCGACCCCGCCAGCCTGGGCGACGAGGCCTTCTACCGCCGCATCCAGAACAAGATCCTCGTGTCATCGATCAGTGACGTCGAGTTCGACACCGTGTTGCAGCATGCCGCCCACGGTCACGGGATCACCATCGTTCCCGGGACCGAGGAGCACCTGCGTCAGGTCAGCCGAGACCTCGGCGACGGCGACCTCCGCCCCTACCTCCCCAAAGAGGTGTGCAAGATCCTCCGGGCCGTCTGCGAGTACAACAACACGCCACTCATCCTCGATCGAGAATCAGTGGATCGAGTGGCCTCGATCTACTTCACCCGGGCCGGCACATTGCGTTCGGCCGAAGCAGAGACCGCGGCGGCGGCCGGCGCGTTCAATGCCCCCGAGTTGGGCGGCATGGCGGGTTCAGAAACGCCCAACTGATCCACAGCGTCGGCGATCGAGAGCGCGTGCCTAGCATGCGCTCATGACCTCGCCGACCCTCGATCGTTCTCGAATCACCGCCCTCACCGAGCGCGAGCGGGCTGCGTTCGTGGACGACCATCCCCAGTCACTGGCGCTACACCGCCAGGCCGCCGGCTCGCTTTTCGGTGGCGTCCCCATGAACTGGATGAATCGCTGGCCCGGCGCGTTCCCGGTCTTCGTGGCGCAGGCGCAGGGGGCCCGCGTGACCGATGTCGATGGTCACGACTATGTCGACCTGTGCCTCGGCGACACCGGAGCGATGTGTGGGCATGCGCCGCCCGCAACCGTGGCGGCCATCGCCAACCAGGCCGCCCGCGGGATCACCACCATGTTGCCCACCGAGGACGCCGCCTGGGTCGGCGCTGAGCTGGTCCGGCGCTTCGGGCTGCCGCTCTGGCAGATCGCCGTGTCGGCCACCGACGCCAACCGCTTCGCGCTCCGGTTCTGTCGGGCCATCACCGGCCGGCCGAAGATCTTGGTCTTCAACTGGTGCTATCACGGCACCGTCGACGAGACGTTCGCGGTGCTCGGCCCGGACGGAACCGTTCAGCCCCGGCCCGGCAACCTCGGCCCCCAGGTGGACCCGGCGCTGACAACGAGCGTGGTGGAGTTCAATGACCTCGAGGGACTGGAACGGGCGCTGGCCACGGGCGACATCGCATGCGTGCTAGCCGAGCCCGCGCTGACCAACATCGGCATCGTGTTACCCGACCCGGGATTCCACACCGAGCTCCGACGCCTCACCCGCGAGGCCGGCACCCTCCTCATCATCGACGAGACTCACACGCTGTGCGCCGGCCCGGGGGGATACACCGCCGTCCACGGACTCGAGCCGGACCTCATCACCCTGGGCAAGCCCATCGCCGGCGGAGTACCGGCGGCGGCGTACGGCTTCACCCTGGAGGTGGCCGAGGCGCTGCGAGGCCCCGTCATCGAGAGCCCCGACGCCGACGTCAGTGGAGTGGGCGGCACACTGACGGCGAACGCGCTGACCTTGGCCGCCATGCGAGCAACCTTGGGCGAGGTACTGACCGACGACGCCTGGGAAACGATGATCCCACTGGCCGGGCGCTGGGCCGAAGGGGTGAGCGAGGTGATCGCGGCCGCGGACCTCCCGTGGACGGTCCAACAACTGGGGTGCCGTGCCGAGTACTGGTTCTGCCCTCCTCCCCGCAATGGGGGGGAGGCGGCCGCCGCCGTGGACCACGACCTCGATGCGTTCATGCACCTGTACGCGCTCAATCGCGGGGTGCTGTTGACGCCGTTCCACAACATGGCGCTGATGTCGCCGGCCACCACCATCACCGATGTCGATCGCCACACCGAGGTGTTCTCGTCGGCGGTGGCCGAGCTCATCGCCTAGGTCGACTCGGCCACCCGGGAGCTAGACCATCGTGGGGCGGCGGCTGGCGAGATAGGCCAGCGCCGCCTCGTACAGCCCGATAATCAGGATGGTGAGGAACAACCCCCACCAACCGTTGATCACGAACAACAGGGCCAACACAGCCAACACCGCTCCGGCCCAGCGCGCCTCCACCACGTGAGCCTGCAGCCACGTCAGTGCCTTGGGCTGGGAGGCGGGGTCGGCGTTACCCGTGATGGCCCGGAATAGACGGGCCGTCCCTCGGCGGATGGCCACCGCCGGGCGGCTCCCCCCCGTCAAGAACGCGATGATCGCAACCGCCAGGCCAACCGCGACGAGACCGTCCGTAATGAGGCGCAGGCGGCTCACCAGGGTGGTAACCGTCGTTCCCACAGCCGCACGGTCTTCCGGGTTGGAGATCAGGTCCAAGACCTGACCCTTCACGGCGCTGATCACAGCCGCGGCCAAGGCGATGGCCACCACGGTGCCCAGGCCCAGCACGATCAGGATGCGCCGCCGGTCGAGCGCCAGCGCGATGGTGGCGATCAACAGCACCAGCGTGGCCACCACCAGACCAATGGTGACCTTGTCGAACAGCGACACCGCGTCCTGCGCGGCCTTCAGCTTGTCGCTCTGAAAGACCGTGATGACCCCGAAGTTCGCCGGGGCCGTGCGATTGAGGGCGGACTCGAGCTCGGTTCGAGCCTGGTCCGGTGGGGTGTCGAACGTGATGTTAGGGATGGTGGAGGCGCTTCCCAATAGTCCTGGCGCCTTGCCTTGGATGAACCGCAGCGCATCGGCGATCAGCGGCAGCAGATTCAACTGCACCGTTCCATCCTGCGTCCGGACGATCTTCGTGTCGCCGCGGAGCACCTTCACCGCCGTCGAATGCACCCGGCGGTTCGCCTCGACCCAGAACGTCTTGAACTGGTCGGTCTGCAACAGCTCGGCCACGGTCCGTTCCACGAATTGACCGACCGCCTGCGTGAGCGGCGCGGCCAGCACCTTGGCCTTGTCAGGCAGCGCCTCGGCGGCCAACTCCTGAGCGTTGATCAGCATCAGTAGCTGGGTGGTCACCTCCTTGGCCACGGCGTTGGTCACGTCAGGGTTGTTCGCCAGCGGAGCGACGGCGTTCACCCAGGAGTCGGTGTTCAACAACGTGCGGTGAGCCCACACCCCGATCGACGTGGTCAGGATCGATATGCACGTGAGCACGGCGAGGACGTAGACCAGCACCCGCCGCCACCGGGGGCCAACACCAGCGGGGGCCTTCTCACTCCGCTTCGGGGTGGAGGCGGTCTCCGACGCATCGGGCGGGACAGCAGTCATCGGATACCACCTGGGGGTCGAGGCGTGCCAGCGCACGCGACGGAGCCAGCGTAGCCATCAGCCTCCCGCTGATCGGGGCATCGTCTCGCAGTGAGACGCGCCGCGATCAGATGGTGAGGACGGTACGGACCCCTCGGCTCGCCCGGAGATCTTCGAAGGCCTCATTGATCTCGTCGAGGGGTCGACGCCTGGTGATGAGTGCCTCGAGATCGAGGTGTCCACTCCGCCACAGGTCGATCAAGCGGGGAATGTCGCGAAGCGAGTTGACCCCGCCCAACAAGCAGCCAACCAGCTTCTTCTCGGTGAAGGCGAACAGGGTCGGCGAGTCGATGACGAGGGACTCGGTGATCGGCGGCACTCCGACCATCACCGTCATCCCCCCCGAGCGGGTGGCGGCGAGCGCGTCAACCACCAACGATGAGCGGCCCACCGCATCGAAGGCCACGTCGACACCGACTTCGGTGATCGCCTGCACCTGGGCCAGCAAATTCTCGGTCGTTGGATCGATGCTGTGGGTCGCCCCGAGCGCAACCGCCGCCTCGCGACGTTCGGCCACCGGGTCCGACACGATGATCGTGGTCGCCGCGGCCAGGCGCGCTCCCTGGACCACCGATAGGCCCACGCCACCGAGGCCCAGCACCAGGACGGTGTCGCCGGCTTGAACGTCGGCGGTGTGGAGCACCGCGCCCACCCCGGTCTGGACGGCGCAGCCGATCACGCAGGCCACGTCCAAGGGAACATCATCGGGAATCTTCACGGCCCCGACCTCTTGGGTGACCACCCGCTCGGCGAACGCCGCCACCCCCAGTCCCCGGTAGACCGTGGCCCCCTGACGACTCAAACGGGTGCCCCCGTCCGGGTGCGTTGAGGTGGCCAGAGCCAGGCTGTTGGTGCAGATGCTGAACTCACCGCGCAGGCACCAGTAGCAATGACCGCAGGGGGGACAAGGCGTGAGCACCACATGATCGCCAACCGCCAACCGGGTCACTCCCAACCCGACCGCCTCGACCACACCCGCCGCTTCGTGCCCCAACACGATCGGGGTCATGGCCGGCATGGCCCCGTCCACCAGGCTGAGGTCACTGTGGCAGACCCCACAGTGGGTGACCCGAACGGCGACCTCACCCGGGCCGGGCGCTTCCACCTCGAGGTCGTCGACGACCCGGAACGGCTCCCCTGGTGCTTCGAAGATTGCGGCTCGCATGGTTCCCCCCCGACGGTCTGTGCGGGCAAGATAGCCGGGCCAGCCGAGCCCCACGCCTGCGGCCGCGGTCGAGGGGCAGAACCGTTGCCCCGCGTGAAATGATGCGGCCGTGACCTCGATCGATGCCTCCCTCCTCGACCTAGCCGTAGACATGGTGCGCGAGGCCGGCGAGCTCACCCTGACCTGGTTCCGTTCAGGGTCGATGGAGATCGAGCGCAAGTCCGACGGAACGCCAGTCACCCAGGCCGACAAGGCCGCCGAGCGTTTCTTGCGCGAACAGATCCAGGGCCGGTTCCCCGACGATGCCATCATCGGCGAGGAGGAGGGAGACGTCGCCGGATCGAGCGGCCGCACCTGGATCATCGACCCGATCGATGGCACGAAAGCCTTCACCCATGGCGTGCCGCTCTACACGAACCTGCTGGCCGTGGATGACGGCGAGGGACCGGCGATCGGTGTGATCAACATGCCAGCCTTGGGCGAAACCGTCTGGGCTGGGCGAGGCCTCGGTTGTTTCGCCAACGGCGAGGCGGCCCGGGTGAGCGGCCGCGCCAAGGTGGCCGGCTCCTATCTGTCGACCTGTGGCTTCGACTACTGGAGCGACGCCATGATGCACGCCGCCCGCCAGTCGGGCGCCGCCCTGCGCACGTGGGGTGATGGCTACGGGTACGCGCTCGTGGCCACCGGCAGGATCGACGCCATGTGCGACCCCTCGGTAGCGCTCTGGGACGTCGCCCCCATGCCCATCATCTTGGCGGAAGCGGGAGGACGCTTCACCGATCTCGATGGGCTCGAAACCGCCGCTGGGGGGTCAGGCCTCGCCACCAACGGGTTGGTGCACGACGAATGGCTCGGTCGATTCGCCGGCTTGCCCCGCAGCTGACCCGGCACTAGGAGCTTGCGCCGCTCCCTCGACCAACGTCGCCATCGTCGGCCAGCGCGGTCACCAGATCGGCGCGGGCCCGAGCCACGCGTGAACGAACCGTCCCCAATTCACACCCACAGATCGACGCCGTCTCGACATAGCTCAACCCCAGGACCTGGGTCAGCACGAATGCCTCGCGCCGCTCCGGGCCAAGGCCGGCCAGGAGGGAAGTGAGCGCCAGCTCGCCGGAGGGATCAGGGACGACCATCGCGCGATCTGCCGTCCGCGCCACGATGCGTTGCATCAGGGCCCGTCCTCGTCCTCGGCGTCGGAGCTCGTCCATGCAGGTGTGCCTGGCGATGGCCAGTACCCAGGTTCGTGCTGAGGATTCGGCCCGGAACTGCGCCAACGCCGGCAGCGCCCGCAGGTACACCTCCTGGGTCAGGTCGTCGGCCGAAGCTGCCTCCACCAGATGGGCGCAGAGTCGCCACACCGCACCCTGCGTCTCCCGTACGAACACCGCGGTCGCCTCGCGGTCACCACCGGACGCGCGAAGCGCGGCAGCGGTGACGGCGTCCATGGGGTGAGTCTCGCTCCAATCCTCCGCCCGGACCAACCCACCACCGGGAACCATTGCGGGGTGGGCGACGACTACCACCCCATGAACTGCGATCAAAGCCGCGACGCGATCTCCGCCCGAATGGATGGGGAGGATGCCGGTCTTACTGAGGCTGCACTGGACCACCACCTCGCCGGGTGCCGCGGGTGTCGGGAATTCGCGCTCCATGCCGGGGAGCTCCATCGCGTGCTGCGCGTGCGCCCGGCCGAGCCGGTCCCCGATCTGAGTGCGGCCATCCTCCATGCCGCTGCGCAACCAGAACCTGCGCCGCGACCGACCTGGATGATTGCATGGCTGCGCTACGGCCTCACGGTCGTCGGACTCACCATGTTGGTCCTGGCCATGCCGTCGCTGATCCTTCATGACTCCGGATCGGCCATCCATCTCACCCGCGAGCTCAGTGCCTGGGATCTCGCCTTCGCCGCCGGCCTGCTCTTCGCGGCGTGGCAGCCGGCCCGAGCCCGTGGGTTGCTCCCCATGGCGGCCGTCTTGGCTGGGGGTCAACTGATCGGCTCGATCATCGACGTGGCCAGTAGTCGAGCACCGGCGTTCAGCGAGGCCCACCACGCCCTTGAACTCGCGGGCGTCGTCCTGTTGTGGCTTCTCTGTCGGGTCGCGGGAGGCGCTCATGGTGACCGCGTGCGCGCCGCCGGGGCAACGCCAGGAGCTCCCACGGTTTCGGGATTGCGCCCGGCATGAACGCCTCGCTCCCGCGCCGGTTGGCGCAAGGCCTGCTCGCCGTCGGCTTGGGTCTCGGTGTCGTGGCCGCCTGGACCGGCACCGCCAGCGCCCACGCCGTCGTCGAGTCATCCTCGCCCTCCGACGGCCAGCGCCTCACGACCGCCCCCTCACAGGTGAGCCTCTTGTTCAGCGAACCGGTGACCACAGATCTGGGCGGACTACGCGTGGTCAATGCCAGTGGCGAACGCGTCGATGCCGGTGAGACCAACGGCTCCGGGTCCTCAACGCTGGGTGTCGGATTGCGTAGCGGCATCGGCGACAACACCTACGTCATCTCCTACCGCGTGGTCTCGGCCGACAGTCACCCCATCAAGGGATCGATCGTGTTCACCGTCGGGACCGGGGCCACAGCCGACGTGCGGGCGCTGGTCGCGGGCGGAGCCGGAGGCGAGAAGTCGTTCGAGGGGCTGGGCTGGCTCTCGCGTTTCGCGGCCTACGCCGGTGCCCTGACCGCCGCCGGCCTCGCTTTCTTCTTGTTCTTCATCCACGACGGCGGTCCCGAGGCCGCCCGGCTCGCCCGATTGACTCGGATCGCGGCATTCATCGGCGTGGCCGGGGCTCTGGGCACGGCCGCGGCGCAGGCGGCCCTGGCCACCGGACGTGGCTGGTCGGGGGTATTCGATCTCGGGGTGTTGCACACCGTGCTCACCGAGAACCTCGACTGGGCCACCGCCATGCTCATCGGCGGGCTGGCCGTGGTCCTGCTCTCCCTGGAGGTGACCGGATCCACGGCGCAGCGCGGACTGGCCTTCTACGGCGGCCTGGGCGCGACGCTCTCGTTCGTCCTCAACGGTCACCCCGACGAGGCCTCGAATCGTTGGCTGGCCATCCTCACCGATGCCGTGCATGTCACCGCCGCTGCGCTCTGGCTGGGAGGCTTGGTCGGGCTGTTGGTCGTTTTGGTCTGTCGTGAACGACAGGTCGACCGGTTGGCCGATACCGAAGCCGGCCCCGACGGCGATGACCGTGACCGGCGACTTGATCGAGATCCCGTTGGCGGGGCCGTGGCGCTCCAGGAGGTCACGGCGCCGACCGCCGCGCTGGACGCCGTTCGGGGAACCGCGAGCATCGTGTCGCGCTTCTCCACCCTTGCGGTCGTCTCGGTGCTCGCCCTCTGGGCCGCCGGTGCCACGCTGGCGTGGATCGAGTTGGGGAGTCGTGAGGCTCTGACCGGCACGACCTACGGACGCCTCATCCTGATCAAGGTCGGCATCGTGTTGGTCATCGCCACCGCCGCCGCCTACAACCGGTTCCGGCTGGTTCCCACCATCAATGAGGAGCTGGACCTCGCCGCCGCAGCAGGCGAGGACGAGAAGACCGGCGAGGCCGGCGACGACGGCACTGGGTCCGTGGCCCGTCAGGCGCTGGGGGTGGCCCGCACCGCACTCCGTCATCTCCGCACCTCTGTCGCCCTGGAGGCGGTGGCCGTGGTCGTGGTCCTGGGTGTGACCGCCGCGCTGGTCAACACCCCACCAGGCACGTCCGCCTCAGCCACGGTCGCGGTGATCGACCAGACGCAACCCATCGCCACGGGGACGCCGGGCACGAGTCTCAACCTGGTAGTCGCCCCGGCCAAAGACGGTCTACGAACCCTGCACATCAGTTACTACGACGCCGATGGTCACCCCTTCGCCGTGAGCGGGCCGGTCACGGTGGAGTTGAGCCTCGCCGCCGATCAGATAGGGCCCATCAAGCGCGACACCGCCAGCGCAGGGTCCGGTCACTTTGTGCTCGAGTCCATCCTGATCACGCCCCCGGGCACCTGGCAGATCGACGTGGTCACCCGGATTGGCGATTTCGACCAACAGCGGAACACCTTCACCGTGCCCATCACCTGACCGTGGCGGGAGCCAACGGCCATCCAGTCCTCCCACCCCGCCATGCCGGGGTGGGTGCTCATCCGTCCGGCATCGTCGGGCGGCCACTCATCACCACATCTGGGGGAAATGCAATGACTGCCGTAACCCGCTCCACCCGACCACATCGGTCGTCCCGCTGGCGCGCGCCTTTGGTGGCCACGACCGCCGCGCTCGCCGTGCTGGTGGCCCTGGCCTCACCGGCGTGGGCTCATGTGGAGGCCGCGGGTGAGACCAATACCAGCGGCATCACCACCGTCACGTTCTCCTTCACGCATGGCTGCGCGGGTTCACCGACCACCGAGTTGACCATTCAGTTGCCCGAGGGCGCCACCGAAGTGACGCCCCAAAACCCGGCGGGCTGGACCTCGACGGTCTCCACCTCGGTGCTCGACTGGAAGGGCGGCCAGATCCCCGATACCGAAAAGGGGGAGTTCGTTGTCTCCATGCGGGCCGTGGGGACGAAAGGCACCACCGTCTTCCTGCCCACCAAGCAGATCTGTGTGGTCGGCGAAAACGACTGGCTCGAGAAGACCGACGATCCTGAGGCCGACAACGCCGCCCCGCGCATCGTGCTGACCGAAACCGTGGCTTCCGACACGACCGTCACCACCGAGGCCCCGACAACGACCGAGAAGAAGGAGCCGTCCACGACCAAGGGAGTGACCGCCACGACGAGCGCGACCGCTACGGGGGTACCGACGCCGGATGATTCCAACAACAACACCGGACTGATCGTGGGTGGCATCGCCGTCCTCATCATCGTGGTTGGCGCCGCCGTCCTCTATCTCCAGAATCGTCGGCCCAAGACGTCCGCCTCGGGTACTCCCGAGTCCGATGACATCGGCGCTGACGGCCCACCCGACGCATCCCCGCCTCCAACGTCGCCCTGATGCATCGGTCGGTCGGACGTAGCGCCCGCACCCTGCTGATCGCCATCGCGCTCGGCGCCGGGATGCTCGCCTGGGGCTCGGCCCCGGCCGAGGCCGTGGCGGTGCGTCCGACCGATATGCGTTCCACGGTCCTTTCCGTGGAGCCCGACGCCCCGATCACGGTGCGGGTGCTGGGCGGTGACGCCTTGCTCGAGCTCACCGTCGAAGGCGGCCATGAGGTCATCGTGGAGGGGTACAACGGCGAGCCCTACCTCCGGGTCAGCCCCGATGGAACGGTGGCGACGAACCTCCACTCACCCGCCACCGCGCTCAACCAGAGCCAGAATCCCACGGGATCCGTGCCGGCCGACTCGGGGGCAGGGGCCGCGCCCGACTGGAAGGTGACTGGCTCAGATGGCCACGTCATCTGGCACGACCACCGGATCCACGCGGGGTCCATCACCGAGCCCCTGCCGTGGACGATCTCGTTGACGGTGGATGGCATACCCACGGCGGTTCACGGTGAACTCCGACGGATCTCTCCCCCCTCGCCGCTCCCATGGCTGATGCTGGTCGCGGCTAGCGCGGCCACGGCGTGTTTTCTGGGCCATCGCCATCCGCGGGTCGGCGCCGTCGTCGCCATCTTGGGGGCATCCATGTTGGCCACGGTCACCGGCTACCTGGAGTGGGCCAGCGTGCCCTCCGGAGCGGGGCGAACCATCGGAGTCGTCGCCCTGCCCGTGGCTGCGGCCGTCTCGACTCTGGCGGCAATTCCGGTGCGCCGCCCCACCGCCAAACTGATCCTCATGCTGGCCTCGATCTCGCTGCTGGCCGGCTGGTTGGTCTTCCGCTGGTCGATCCTGACGAGGAGCGTGCTCGTCAGCAACCTGGCCCCGGCTCTGGACCGGGGCGCGTTCGCCGTTGCCGCCGGGCTTGTCGTGGCGGCGGCTGGACTCACGGTGGCCGCAGCGGGCCGCGACCTGGGGCCGGCCGAACGGCCGACCCTGGCCGCCGACGCCTGAGATCAGATTCGATCGGGACCGTCGGAGCGAACCTGCTCGACGTGAGCCATGGCCGAACGGAGCTGGTCGATCCACTCCCCTTGGTGCCGACTCACCAGGCGAACGCACCACGCCAGCGCCTCACTTCGGCTCCGGGCCACGCCGGCGTCAATCAGCGTCTCGAGCACGGCCCGCTCCTCGAGACGCAGCCGGGTCATCACCGGCACGCTCTGCGTGGTGAATCGTTCCTCGGCTTCGCCACAGCCGGCTCCCCAGGAGACCTTTCGCCCCCACAACAGCTCAGCTTCGTCGGCGATGCGCATCCGCTGCTCACGGGTGTCCTCACGGAAGCCGGCGATGCGGGCCTGACAGGCAACGGCCATCTGGGTTTCGTCGTCAACGTGGTCTGGTTCGGGGAGCGGTCCCACCACCAAGATCTCGTCTCGGTCGGCCCACACCACTGGGACTCCCGAAAACCAGGAATCAGGCAGGCGCCCGACGAACCAACTCTGCACTTCGCTCAGCGACCACGTCGTTTTCTGCTTCATCCATTACAGGATTACAGAATTACGTTGGCTTGGCAAGGGATCAGACCCCGACCCGACCCTTCTTGTCCAGACGGTTCTGCCAGGGGCTCGCCTCGGAGATGGCGCAGGCGTAGGTGGCCTTGCGTCGGGCAACCCGCCCAACCGTCTGCTCAGGAGCGGCCACGGGGCCGGCGTATTGCGCCTCGATGCCTTCCTTGAGCATGGCCAAGGCCTCAGATCGGAGCTGGGACACCCGAGACTCGGTGACCCCAAGGAAGCGGGCAAGCTCCTGTGAGGTCCGGTTCTCCAAGAAGTACCCGACGACTACCAGGCGGTGACGCTCGGGCAGGAGATGCACGGCGTCTCGCAGGTAGGCGTGGAGCTCACGGGTCTCCAACTCCTCCAGTGGCTCCACGGCGCTGCGATCGCACAACACGTCGATGAGCGTGAGGTCTTCTTCCCCGGCGTCAGTGACCTCGTGCTCCAGTGCGAGCACCACCGAGCGGAAGAGTCGGTCCTGCAGCCGGGCCAGTTCCTGGCGGGTCATCCCCAATGCTTCGGCCATTTCGGCCCCATTGGGAACACGACCCAACTCGGTCGCCAGGCGCTGCTCGACGCCCTCCAACTTGCGGGCCAGCGTCCGCACCGAACGCGGAGCCCAGTCGGCCGCTCGCACCGCGTCCAGGATCGCCCCCCGGATACGTTGCGCCGCAAATCGATCGAACGGTACCCCTCGAGACTCGTCGAAGCGGCGTGCCGCTTCGACGAGACCGAGCGCTCCGGCACGGGCCAGATCGTCCCGATCGACGTGACGAGGAAAGTGCACGGCCACCTGAAACACGATGTGTTTCACCAGTGGCAGGTGCTGCTCGATGAGCTGTGAAAGCTCCTTGTTCTCGGACTTGGTCGTGCTGTTCATGGCATCGCCCTCCCTTAGACCAGCGAACGAAGTTTTCGTCCAGGGATCCGCGAAACTTTAGGGAGCAGAGGCAATTAGGGCCGAAATATCCTGGGATCTCACCGTGCGTGATTGTGCCCCTGACCTGCGGTGACGCGGGGCGCGCAGACGTAGGCCGTTTGACCCACCGCGTTGCCTCAGCCCTGGTAACCGCCACCAGCATCACGTTGGAAGACCGCGGCCCGCACCCCTCGTCGCCGCAATTCGGACAAGAACGGCACCGGCTCCACCATCGCGGCCAGACCGGCGGCACCGACGGTCAGGTGCCGCCCCTGAGTCAGCCACAAGGCGGTGAGCCCGGCGACCGCACCCGACGCCACCGCCGGGCGGTCCATGGCTCCCATCACGGTCACGTCGCGATTCGATCCTCGCTGACCCCGGACTTCGACACGAATCGCCCCGGGGCCCCCTTCGGGGTGCGGCGGCCGCAGCATGGGTAGGCGCGCCGTGAAACGGTCCCGCCGGTTCGCCGCCACCCGGGCCGTCACCCGGCTGACTCCCGGGAAGGCAGGCACCAGCAGCAGGGCGTCGGCCAACGCAGCCCGATAACAATCCTCGGCGCCCAACGGATCCGGGAACCAGCACAGCTCGCGCCCACTACCGGCCGGGCGCTGCACCCAGCCCCCGTCCCGCCAGTCGAGTGATTGACCGGCGAGGGCACGGTGATGCTGGCGCGCACAGGCAGGACCGCCGGCGCCCACCTTGGCGACATGGATCTCGTCGACGACATCAAAACGGGCGGCGGCATAGGCGGCCAAGACACAAGAGAGGCCTGGAGCGAAGCCGGCGCCGACAGCCACCGGCACTCCCCGCTCGCGGGCCTCGATATCGAGGTCCAACAGGCCCCGGACATCGGTTATGGAGTCGGCTGTCGAGACCACCGCCTGCCCACGAGCAACTGCCGCTCGTGCCATAGCCACGTGGGTCGCCGCCGGACCGGCCAATACAACGACATCAGCCGCGATCGGATCCCCGTAGGAGCCGCTATCGACGACGGCCCCATCACCCAACGAGGCAGCGATGGTAGCAAGGCGATCGGTCTGATCGTCGCGTAACAGCACCTCGTCGACGCCCTCCGACGACAGCAGCTGGCGTGCGACCCGCGCCCCCACCGCGCCGACCCCCAACACCGCGATCCGGGTCATGGCCGTAACCGGAGGGACTCGGGCACCGAGACCGGTGCAACCACCACGGTGTCACCCATGGTTCAGGGTTGGTCGACGTCGGTCAGCTCACGCCACCCGCCGCCCTGCGGTGGAACGCCGCCGCTTCCCCGTATCCGTAGTACCGCGGCGATCGCCCCCGCAATCCCAAGGGCGACCAGTGCCCGACGAAGCATCTTCATGATGACCTTCCAGACTGCGGCGCACCGCCGACGACGGCTTGTGGGGCTAGTTGGAATCGAACCAACGACCTCACCCTTATCAGGGGTGCGCTCTAACCGACTGAGCTATAGCCCCGCTGCGGAGAGCACGGACCGTAGCGTGCCAGGGCCGCGGCAGGCCACTCCAACTCGGGCCGGCGATCACCTCCCGGTGAGGTCGACTGATGGCTCAAGACGGGCGGTGGCGGGCCGTCTCCATCTCGATCACCCGGAGACGAAGTCCCCCGGTGAGCTCACAGATGAGGTTGAACAACAGCGCCAGGAGCACGGTGAACGCGGTACCGGCCACGACCAGCACCACGCCACTGATGGCCGAGGCCCGCAACAACTGACCGCCGTCGACGGTAAAGGACTGATCGGCCAATAGTTGGGCCATGAAGCTCTCGACGTGTCCGATCGCGCCGGTCGCCGACGCCACCTGCCAGATGATGACGGAGGCGACGACCAAAATGAGCCAGAGCGCGAGCGAAAACGCGAACGCCACCCGGGCCACGGACCACGGCTCGATGTACCGGATCACCCGTGTCACCTGACGCGCCTCCAGGACCTCACCGACTCCTGGTCGAGCCCACGCGGCGGGCGGCGGCGAACGATCGGCTCCGGGCGAGGAAGCCGTCAGCCCATCATCGGCGGCCTCGACGGGATCGATTCCCAGGAGGGCGCCGACGGCAGCTGCGGGCGAGACATCGGCCTCGGGTGTGCGCCGCGCACCGGTAAGGGGCTGCTCCATCGTCACGCGACGAGTCTAGGAGACACCCCCTGCTCGATTGGACCGGCAGGACCGGGTCGAGCTCGGGCTGTGGCGCGGGCCCGACCGATGAGGACCGTCACCTCGACATACCCGTCACCCGCGGTCCAGCGCTCCAGGGTCCCGTGATTGTCACGGGACGCTCGCTCGGCGGCGGCACGGCCGCCTTGAGCTCCGGCCAACGCGGCCGCGTCGGCCGCGGTTCGGGCTCGGGCGCGGTCAACCAGGGTGCCGCCAAGATGGGCAACGAGAAGCAGCGCGACGACCGCCACCGCCATGACCAGCGCTACCAGCGGCATCGCTTGTCCCCGCTCCGCCACGCGGGAACCCGGGCGTGTTCGTTCTGAATCCATGAATGCTCCTCACCTACGACAACAGTCACGGGGAAGAGTCAGGGAAGCGTTGTCGACCGAGACCTGGGGGAAGGCTCTGCTTGGGCCGATCAGTCCTCGTCAGCCTGCAACACCGGGGCCACAGATGCAACGCTGCCGTCGCCCACGTTCATCACCCGAACTCCGGTCGCGTCGCGGCCCTGGGAAGAGATCTCGCGAACCGACATACGTATGACCACCCCACCGGAGGCGATCACGAAGATGTCGTCATCGAGACCCACCATGAACGCGGCGACGACCACTCCCTTACGGGCGGTGATCTTGATGCCCCGGACACCTTGGCCACCGCGACCCTGCCTGTTGAACTTGTCGAGCTGCGTGCGCTTGCCGTAGCCACCGTCGGTGACCATCAAGATGGCGGCGTCGTCACGAGCCACATCACAGGACACGACCTCGTCGTCGGGTTTGAGCTTCATCCCCCGCACACCGGCCGCCGCCCGGCCCATGGCCCGTACTTCATCTTCCGCGAACCGGATGGTCAGGCCACCCCGACTCACCATGAAGATGTCGTCGCCCCCATTGGTGGGGATGACCTTCACGAGTTCGTCCCCATCACGGAGGTTGATGGCAATCAGGCCGGCCCGCAGTGACGAGTCGTACTCCGTGAACTTTGTCTTCTTGACCTGACCCTTTCGGGTGGCAAAGAACAAAAAGCGGTTGGTCTCGTAGTCCCGCGTGTCGATGACGGCCTGCACGGTCTCGCTGGGCTGCAGAGGCAACAGGTTCACGATTGCCGTGCCCCGGGCGGTGCGGTCCTTCATCGGGATCTCGTGCGCCTTCAGCCGGTAGACCCGCCCGAGATTGGAGAAGAACAACAGATAGGCGTGCGCAGACGTATGGATGATGTGGTTGACGTAGTCCTCGTCCTTGAGTTTCGCACCCGCCACCCCACGGCCACCCCGGCCCTGCGTGCGGAACGCGTCAGCCGCCACCGTCTTGATGTAGCCCTTCGCCGTCATGGTCACGACGAGATCTTCATCGTCGATGAGATCCTCGATGTCGAGGTCGCCCACGTCGAAGGTGATCTCCGACGAGCGGGCCTGGGCGTACTCGTCGCGCACCTCGCTGAGCTCTTCGCGAATGACCGCGCGCAGTCGTCCCTCGTCGCCCAGGATGCCCTCGAGTTCGGTGATCGTCTCCCGCAATGCGGTCAACTCCTCGTCGAGGCGACTGCGACCGAGACGGGTGAGGGTCGACAACTGCATGTCCAAGATGTGCTCGGCCTGGACCTCGGAGAACTCGAAAGGTGCGGCCATGAGCGCTTCGCGGGCGCCGGCCTTGTCGGCCGAGCCCCGAATGGCGGCGATGATCTCGTCGATCAGATCGAGGGCCTTGATCAGACCTTCGACGATGTGGGCCCGGGCCAGCGCCTTGTCCAACCGGTACTGAGAACGCCGGGTGATGACCTCGACCTGGTGGTCGATATAGGCCACCAGCGCGTCACGGAGGTTGAGCGTGCGGGGAACCCCGTCAACGAGAGCAACCGTGTTCACGGAGAAATTCGATTGCAGAGGGGTGCGCTTGTAGAGGTTGTTGAGGATGACCAGAGCAGGGGCGTCGCGCTTGAGCTTCAACACGATGCGCATGCCGGTCTTGCCCGACGACTCGTCGTTGAGGTCGGCGATGCCATCGAGGTCGTGATTGTCCACCAGTTCCTTGACCTTGGTGATGAACTGGTTCGGGCTCACCTGATAGGGCAACGACGTCACCACGATGTAGTCGCTGCGCTGCCCCTCCTCGATCTCGGCCTTGCCCCGGAGACGGATCGAGCCCTTCCCGGTGCGGTAGGCATCGAGGATGCCGGCCCGGCCCATGATGAAGCAGCCACTCGGGAAATCGGGACCCTTGACGAACTGCATCAGATCATCAGGGGTGGCCTCCGGATTGGCCAAGAGGTGTTGGGTGGCGTCGATGATCTCACCCAGATTGTGGGGAGGGATGTTGGTAGCCATACCGACAGCAATACCTTGACTGCCGTTGACCAACAGGTTCGGGAACCGAGCCGGAAGGACAACCGGCTCCTGCACCTCGCCGGAGTAGTTGTCAATGAAGTCAACGGTGTTCTCGTCGATCCCGTCGAGCATCCGCATGGCGATAGGAGCGAGGCGACACTCGGTGTAGCGGGCGGCGGCGGGCGGGTCGTCCAACGACCCGAAGTTGCCTTTGGGATGAACGAGCGGATGGCGCAGGCTGAAGGACTGGCCCATACGGACCAGTGCGTCATAGATGGCGCTATCGCCGTGAGGGTGGTACTTCCCCATTACGTCGCCGGTGACCCGGGCGCACTTCATGGTCGGACGGTCAGGGCGCGCACCCATGTCGAACATGCCCCAGAGGATGCGGCGATGGACCGGCTTAAGACCGTCGCGGGCGTCAGGCAACGCCCGCGACACGATGACGGACATGGAGTAGTCCAGGAAGGACCGTTCCATCTCCTCTTGGATCTCGATCGGCTGAATCCCGCCGAAGTCGCTGCCGATGCCCCCACCGTCGTCGGGGGGATTGATGTCGCTCATGATGTCCTCGCTGCGGTTCCTCAGATGTCGAGGAACCGCACGTCCTTGGCGTTGGTCTGGATGAAGTGTTTGCGGGCCTCGACGTCGTCGCCCATCAGCCGGGAGAACACGTCGTCGGCGATGGCTGCGGCCTCGACCTCGACTCGGAGGAGGGTGCGTTTGGTGGCGTCCATCGTGGTCTCACCCAATTCGTCGTAGTCCATCTCGCCGAGGCCCTTCAGCCTCTGGAACTCGCGCTTGTGGTTGGGGTTCTCGGCCAAGAAGACATCTTTGGCGGCATCGTCTTTGAGATAGATCTTCTCGCGCCCCACGACGGTCGAGAACAACGGTGGCTGGGCGATGTAGACGTGCTCATGCTCCACCAGGTCCTTCATCTGACGGAAGAAGAACGTGAGGAGGAGGGTGCGGATGTGGCTGCCGTCCACGTCGGCATCGCACATGAGGATGATCTTGTCGTAGCGGATCTTGGTGACGTCGAACTCCTCACCGACGCCCGCTCCGATGGCCGAGATGAGGGTCTGGATCTCGTTGTTCTTGAGCATCCGGTCCATGCGGGCGCGCTCGACGTTGAGAATCTTGCCGCGGATAGGCAGGATCGCCTGTACACGCGGGTCGCGGGCTTGGGTGGCGGAACCGCCGGCGGAGTCACCCTCGACGATGAACAACTCGCACTCATCGGGGTCACTACTGCCGCAGTCCTTGAGCTTCTCGGGCATGCCCGCGCCCTCGAGCGCCGACTTGCGCCGGGTGGCATCTCGAGCGGAACGCGCCGCGATGCGGGCGTGGGCGGCTTGCGTGGCCTTGGCCACCAATTTCTTGGCCTCGGCTGGGTTCTCCTCGAGCCAGTCGGCCAAGCGGTCGTTGGTAGCTCGCTCGACCAGGGACCGGATGGAGACGTTGCCCAACTTTGCCTTGGTCTGACCCTCGAACTGGGGCTCGGCCATCTTTACGCTGATGATGGCGGTGAGGCCCTCGCGAATGTCCTCGCCTTGAAGGTTCTCTTCCTTCTCCTTGAGGAGCGTCTTGGCTCGGGCGTACTTGTTGACCACGTTGGTGAGCGCCTTCTTGAAGCCCTCCTCGTGCATCCCGCCCTCGATGGTGTTGATGCCGTTGGCGAAGGAGTGCAGACCGTCAGTGTTGAAGCCCGTGTTCCACTGGAACGCGACCTCGACCTCCTGGTTCTCCTCGGACTGCTCGAAGTACCCGACCAGCTTGAACAGCGCCTCCTTGGAGGCATTGACGTGACGCACGAAGTCGACGATGCCGCCGTCGTATTTGTAAACGGTTGGGGTGGGGTCAGCACCGACACGGTCATCACGGAATCGGATCTCGAGACTCCGATTCAGGAACGCCATCATCTGGAACCGCTCGAGCAGCGCCTGTGTCCGGAACTCCGTGATCTCGAAGACCGCCGGGTCAGGCCAGAAGCGGATGGTGGTGCCGGTCCGGCCCCGTGGAGCATCGCCGACCGGCGCCAGCTTCGTCTTGAGCTTGCCGCCTCGTTCGAATTCGATGTAGTAGCGCGTGCCGTCGCGATCGACCTCGCACTCCAGTCGGGAGGAGAGCGCGTTCACAACCGACACGCCCACCCCGTGGAGCCCACCAGACACCTTGTAGCCCTTGCCTTCAAACTTTCCACCGGTGTTCAGTTGGCTCAGGACGGCCTGAACTGCCGACATACCCTTGAGCTTCGGGTCGGTCATCTGGTCGACGGGGATGCCGCGACCGTCGTCGATGACCTCGCAGCCACCGTCGGCGAGCAGGGTGACCTCGATGTGGGTGGCATGCCCCGCCATGGCCTCGTCTACCGAGTTGTCGACCACCTCGTAAACGAGGTGGTGAAGCCCGCCGAGCCCAGTGGAGCCGATGTACATACCGGGGCGTTTTCGGACGTGCTCGAGACCCTCCAGCGCGGTGATGGAACTGGCGTCGTACGAGTCGGTGGTCTGGGCCAAGACGCGGCCTTTCAGGAGGTACTGCAGCGGGCGCGGACGAGGTGGTTTCCGGCGTCAACCGACAGGAAAAAGTGCAGGTCAGGAGCCGGAATCACGATAGGAGCAGTCTACCAGCTGGGTGAGACATCCCAGACCATCCCGGGGGGCTCTCCAGGGCCTGATCAGCGGCCGGCGGCGGGGTCGACAGCCCGCACCCGGACCTCGATTTTTGTGACCTCGTCCGACCTGGTTGCGGTGGCGATCCGCCCGACGATCTCGGTCTCCAAAAACCGTAATTGGGTGGCCCATCCCGGGTCGGTCACGGTTACGACCAAGACTCGGTCGCGCAGAGTCGTGGGTCGACAATGGGCTGCCACTTGCGGGCCCACGATGTCGGCCCAATCCGCAAAGATCGACGTCGTCACCCCTGCCGAGGGAGCACCCAGACTACGAACAAGCCGCTCCAGGCTCTCGGCCATCGCCTGAGGTTCTTCACCGGATGAGGGGAGCGGCTGCCACGGCATCGCCCGAGTGTGCCATTGTCCGCCGACGGCCGGCACCTTCCCTCGCTCAGGCCGGTCGGACAATCCCGCCCTCCACGACCAACACGGCATCGGGGTGCGCCTCCAGCGGGAGGCCGGCGGCCGAACTGAGCAGCGTCTGTCCCGACGGAAGACTGGCGAGCAGGGCCGCGGCGCGGCCTTCATCCAACTCCGAAAAGACATCGTCGAGAAGAAGCACCGGGGGGCTGCCGGCCGCCTCGGTCACGACCTCGTGCGACGCCAGCCGTAACGCCAACGCCAACGACCGTTGCTCACCTTGAGACGCATGGGTCCGAGCGGGAAGGCCACCCACTGAGAGCTCCAGCTCATCTCGATGCGGGCCGACCAGCGTCACCCCTCGGCGCAGCTCATCACGGCGAGCCCCTACCAGTGCGTGGTGCAGGCCCGATTCCATCCAGGTGGACGCGTAGCGAGCGCTCACCTCCACTTCCCGGTGGGCCACCTGGCGATAAGCGGCCGCGAGCGCGGGTGCAAGTCGTTGTAACAACTTGACTCGCTCAGCAGCCAACGCCTCACCGGCCGCTACCAGCTTGGTATCCCAGACTTCGAGCGTGGATTCGATATCAGGCGTGAGCCGGCCGCCGGCCTGGCGTAGGAGCGCGTTGCGTTGACGCAAGACCCGGTCGAGCTCGGTGCGCACCTGATCAAGTTTGGGATGGCTCGAGACGAGTGTGTCGTCGAGGTAGGTCCGGCGCTCCCCTGGCCCTCCTTTCACCAGTTCGAGATCATCCGGCGCGAAGACCGACACCCGCAGTGCGCCGAGTAGGTCGCGCGCTCGCGCCAGGCGCTGGCGATTCACCTGCACCCGGCTCCGTCCACCGGGCACGATCTCGGCCTCGATCAGCAGCTCGCGTCCCTGACGGTCCCCTTCGGCCCGAATCGTGGCCGCCGCGGTGCCCGACCGGACGAGCGCGTCGGCCGGGGCCCCGCGAAATGACCCGAGGGTGGCGAGATAGCCAACTGCCTCCAACAGGTTGGTCTTTCCCTGGCCGTTCTCCCCGATGATGGCGGTGAGGCCGTCCGAGAAGGTGACGTCGGCCTCGCGATACGACCGGAAGTCGGTGAGCCAGAGGCGTCGGAGCAGCACTCCGACTAGGAAACCCGGACCGGCATGAGTAGGTAAAGGAAGTCGTTGCTGTCGATCGAACGTAAGAGAGCCGGCTTCATGGCATCGGTGGTTTCCAGGGTGACCTCGTCACCGGGAGTGACCTCGATTCCGGCGATGAGGTACTCGGGATTGAACGCCACGGTGAGCTCGGTCCCCTCGTACTTGGCATCGAGGCTCTCATGGGCTTGTCCGACCTCCTGGGCAATAGCCACCAACTCAAGGCCGTCGCCACTCATCACCAGCCTCACGGGTGTGGCATCTGTCGCCAGGAGACGCATGCGGCGAACCGCCTCGAGCAGCGCCTCGCGGGCCACGGTCAGTCGATTGGGCTGACTCGCCGGAATGAGCCCCCGGTAGTTGGGGAACTCTCCTTCGATCAGGCGGGTGGTCAGGCGATCGTTGCCGACGGTGAACGTGGCATCACGCTCGCCCAGGGTCAGCCTCACCTCGTCGGCACCACCCAACAGCCGTCCCAGCTCCTTGAGGGCGGAGGAAGGCACCAGCACGCTCTGGCCCTCACTCAACACCGAGGTCCCAGGAAGATCTCGCACGGCGAGTCGATAGGAATCGGTGGCCACCAACCGCAGACCACCGCTTTCGGCACTCATCTGAACACCAGTCAGGATGGGGCGCGTCTCCTCAGTGCTGGCGGCCACCGTCACTTGGCGAAGAGCTTCCGCGAATGCCGCAGCTGGGATCACCACGGCTTCGTCACCCGGTTCTGGAAGCCGCGGAAACTCCGTGGCTGGAATCGTCCGCATCGTGAACTGCGCCCGGCCCGCGGTGATCCGAGCATCGTCGCCCTCGACGACGATCTCGACCTTGCCGGGAGGCAGCGCCCGCGCGATATCACCGATCAACTTCGCCGGAATCACCGCCACACCGTCTTCATCGCCGGTCACCGTTTGGTCGACCAGGATCGTCGTATCAAGGTCACTGCCGGTCAGACGCAACTGACCCCCGACGAGCTCAAAGCGAATACCACTCAAGACAGGGAGGGAACTTCCGCGACTGGTAACCGCCCGTCCAGCTGCCGAGACAGCCTCAACCAATTCGTCTCGTTCGCATCGGAACTTCACGTCGTGCTCGCTTTCCCTACGTCTCTTGAACTAGGAGATCTTTGGGTAGTAGTGGTGATAAGGGCTGTGGATTGTGGATAACCAACCGAGTACCCAGGTCAGCCGGGGTGCAGCTGTTCGCGCGTTCTCCCCAGTGGTGCACAGATTGTCATGCGATTCGGAGAGGTCGTGGGATAAGTCGGTGCCCGTCCACTGGTTGGCGCGACCCTCGACCCCCATCGTCCACTGGGTTGTCCCCTGGTCTTTTTCGTCATTTACCCGCCACTCCGGATGATTTGCGTGAGTTCGGTCACCTGGTCGTAGATCTGGCGCCGTTCCTTCATCAGCGCACCGATCTTTTCGACGGCGTGGATCACGGTGGTGTGGTCTCGGCCGCCGAACTCGCGGGCGATGGCCGGGTAGCTCAGATCGGTCAGATTGCGAAAGACGTACATGCCGACCTGTCGGGCCGTGACCAATGGACGTCGTCGACTCTTGCCCTGGATCTCTTCGATGCTGAAACCAAACATGTCCGAGGTGGCCTGCAGAATGACCGCGGGGGTGATCGGCCGCGGCTGGGAATCCGTGAGGATGTCGGCGAGCACCCGCTCGGCCAGCTCGACTGACATTTCCTCCTTGGTCAAGCTGGCGTAGGCGCAGACTCGGATGAGTGCCCCTTCGAGCTCTCGGATGTTGTTGGTGATGTGGGTGGCGATGAACTCGAGCACATCGGCCGGAGGTTGAATCGGTTCGGTCTCAGCCTTCTTATGGAGAATGGCGAGGCGCGTCTCGAGGTCGGGAGGATTGATCTCGGTGATGAGCCCCATCTTGAAGCGGCTGCGGAGCCGGTCCTCGAGCGTCGGGATCGCGTCAGGGGGCCGGTCCGATGAGAGCACAATCTGCCGGTTGGCCTGGTGGAGGGCGTTGAAGGTGTGGAACAGCTCTTCCTGGAGACCCTCGCGGCCCTCGATGAACTGGATGTCGTCGAGCAGCAGGACGTCGACTTCGCGATACACCTTCTTGAACTCAGCCGGGGAGTTAGTGCGGATGGCATCAACGAAATCATTCAAGAAGGTCTCAGTTGACACGTAGCGCACTGTAAATGCAGGGTAGTTCTCGTTCACGTAGTGCGCAATGGCCTGGAGGAGATGGGTCTTGCCCAGGCCCGCGTCCCCATAGATGAAGAGCGGGTTGTAGGAGCGAGCCGGTGTTTCCGCGACCGAGAGTGCCGCAGCGTGGGCAAACCGATTCGAAGTACCCGTGACGAAGGCCTCGAAGGTGTAGCGAGGATTGACGGGCAGGCTCTCCGGTTGGACGCGACCGACCCCGTCGATTGCGCCCAACCCGTCATCGGTTGCAACGGGCCCGGCGTTGCGCTCGTGAGCTTCGGTCTCGGTCTCCCCCGAGACCGCTCCATCGGTATGGACCTCGAGGACGAGATCGAGATCGCCCCCTCCCGCGTCGGCGAGCGCGCTGCGGACCAGCGTCAGGTATCGGACCTCGATCCGCTCACGAACCACCGAACTGGGGACTCCCAGAACGAGCGTCTGGTTCTCGAGCCGCACCGCACGTGTGCCGTTGAACGATGTGAGCCAGACCGCTTCAGATACTTGCTCCCTGAGCATCTCCGCACAGGCTGTCCACAGGATCTCAGCGTCATTCACCTGCTTGAACGCCTCCCGACGTGCTGCGGAGTCCACAGCGACGTCCACACCTGTGGAAAACGTCGATGTCGCCGGGACGGGCGTCCCGTACGCTCCTGCCGCTCAGTGATCAGACCCCCTCAAGAGGGGCCGAAGTGGAGCGGGTCAAGCACCGTATCACCGGTCATCTCGTCACGCACGGGGCACAAATCGTGCCGGGCGAGGAGCCCTACAGGAGAGGATCGTCGGGGCTGTCCGCAACAAATCGGGAGCATCGAGACCCATGGATCCTTCGGTGATCCGGTCCCCGGTTGCTCCGTTCGTCGCGCACCCTCTACCCTGGGGCCACGCCCGGCGGCGCAGGTTGCCGCGCGGACATCTATCTTTGGTCGCCAGGGCACTCCCATTTGACCGGCGACTTGCTTCCCGCACGACGCGGGGAGGACGAACGAGCCGGGGGCCAGGAGGCCTCGTGGTCCAGGAGGAACATCGTGAAGCGCACATTCCAACCCAACAACCGCCGGCGCGCCAAGCGCCATGGGTTCCGGCATCGGATGTCGACCCGCGCCGGCCGAGCGGTGCTTCGCTCGCGGCGGGTGAAGGGTCGGGCTCGGCTGTCCGCCTGATCGGGCGCGTCCAAGACCGCCGCACGTTCATCGAAATGCGACGTTCGGGGCTGAGGCTCCGTTCGCCGTCGGTGAGCCTGAGCTATGTGGGTGCGCTGGATCAGGGCGCGCAGCCGCCCCGATTGGCGCTGGCGGTCTCGAAGAAGGTCGGGAACGCGGTCGAACGCAACCTCCTTCGCCGGCGCATCCGCTCAGCGTTCCGGGAACTGGCGGGTGATCCAACCGTGGATCTACCCCCCGGTGCGTATCTGCTTTCGGCCCATCCCACCGCTCTGACCAGCACTTTTGAAGGATTGACGATGGAATTGCGACAACTCGTGGTGCGCCTCGAGGCGCTCGTCGCCCGTCAGTCGGCGCGGCCCACCGATGGCTGATCGACCGGACCGCCCCGTCGTCGCTCGGGCGCTGCGAGCGCTGATTCGTGGCTATCAGTACGCCTTCTCGTGGCGGCCCTCGCCGTGTCGTTACACCCCAACGTGTTCGACGTATGCGATCGAGGCGCTCGAGTCCCACGGGGCATGGCGCGGCAGTTGGCTTGCTGTTCGCCGGATCGCCCGCTGTCATCCCTGGGGTGGTCACGGCTTGGACCCGGTGCCTGGACGACCCCCAGCAACCCCCCTCGGAAGGTAAGGCATGTCCGTTTTTAATGTCTTCTTCGTCCTCATCGCGCAGGCCCTGGCATTCGTGTACGCGATCCACGCCAACTACGCCTTCGCCATTGTTGGTCTGACGCTCATCATCATGGTCATCCTCACGCCGCTGACGCTCAAAGGGACGCGGTCGATGATGGTCATGCAGCAGTTGCAGCCCGAGATGAAGAAGATTCAGACCCGGTACAAGGACGACCGTCAGAAGCTCAATGAGGAGCTCCTGAAGTTCTACAAGGAAAATGACATCAGCCCGCTCGGTGGATGTCTTCCCTTGCTAGTTCAGATGCCTGTATTCATTGTCTTGTATCAGGTTCTACGTGGACTTACCCGCCGTGTGAGCTCAATGGGCTTCGATTTCGGATGGGTGAGCGGTCAGCTGGGCACGGGGGCAACCCCAAGCAAGGTCCCAGCCATCAGCCCGGCGCAGAACTTCGACCCGGCGTTCCTGAACCACCACTCGAAGATGTACCAAAGCCTCAGCGATACGAACGTCATGCAGGCGTGGGGGATGGACCTTTCCGAGAGCGCCAGCAAGGCACTCCAGTCGGGGATCGTCCATGCCATCCCCTACCTGTTGCTGATCGTGATTGTGGGCGTCACGGGCTTCGTCCAACAGCGACAGATTCAAGGCCGCACTCCCAATGCGCAGACGAATCCCCAGCAGCAGATGATCATGAAGGTGATGCCCATCTTCCTGCCGGTCATCTCGTTCGGGCTGCCAGCTGGGCTGGTCATCTACTTCGCTGTCTCAAACTTGTATCGAGTTGGACAACAATGGTTTATTAGCCGCAGCATCTACGGGATCAAGGGCGGAGCGGTTCCTCCGAGTGCGACGCCGGCTCCTGAACCGACTCCCAGCGGCGGAGGCGGTGGGGGCCTGCTGGCGAACCTCAAGCAACTGGTAAGTGGGCCGGCTGGGAGTTCCGACGCTCCGTCGGGGAACTCAACGAAATCTAATGGTGGTTCATCTCGATCGAAGTCAACGGCTGCGAAATCGGGTACCTCCAAATCCACCGCCACCAAGTCAACGCCCGCCAAGGCGACCTCGGGGCGGGCCCAGCCATCCAAGAAGGCGGCGGCCGCCAACACATCGACAAAGTCGACAAAGTCGACAAAACCGCAACCCGATCCCAAGTCCAAGTCGCCCTCGAGTGCACCGGCCGGGGACACCCTCCAGCCTCGCGCCCGCAAGAAAACAGAATAGGTAGGTACGGCGTGGAGTGGGTCGAGACAACAGGCAAGACGCTCGAGGACGCAAAGGACGCCGCGCTCGATCAGCTCGGGGTGGACGAGGCGGATGCCGAGTTCGAGGTGGTTGACGAGGCCAAAGGGGGGCTCTTCGGACTCACGCGCCGGGAGGCGAGGGTGCGGGCTCGGGTCAAGCCGACGAGCCCTCGGCCGAAGGTCGAACGCCGTGATCGCCGGAGACGCAGCGGGTCAAGAAACGGGTCAACTGATGCCTCGGGGTCGGATGCGGAATCGCGCCCGGAGGTGCCCGCCCGTAAGCCGCGAGCGAAGTCGAGCACCCCACGCAAGGACAAGACCGAAAAGGTCGACAAGGCGGGGACATCAGACAAGAGCGACACCAGCGGTGACCGCCGCCGTAAGAAGGAGCAGACCCCATCCGTGGCTGCCGGAGCGATCGGCGACACGCCGGAAGGAATCCCCATGACCAGTGACGATGCAACCGTTGAAGACCAGGCCGAGATCATCTCTGAGTTCCTACGGGGACTTGTCGATGCCTACGGTCTCACCGGAGAGATCGAGCAGGAACAGATCGACGACGAGACGATCGAGCTCCAGGTGGTCGGCGAGGACCTCGGCCTCTTGATTGGCCCCAAAGGCCAAACCCTCATGGCGATTCAAGACCTGAGTCGGACGGTAGTTCAGCGTCAGGCCGCCGGTACTCACCACGGACGAGTCCGACTCGACGTGAGTGGCTATCGTCAACGCCGCCGTGAGGCGCTGGCCCGGTTTGCCACGTCGATTGCTGACGAGGTGAAGGCGAGCGGCGTGCAGAAAGGGCTTGAGCCCATGAACGCCGCTGACCGAAAGGTCGTGCACGATACAGTCAACGAAATCGAGGGCGTCCGCACCGTCTCCGAGGGTGAAGACCAGCGCCGTCGCGTCGTGATCCTCCCCGAGGGCTGAGCCCTAGAGGCGACCGTCGCCCGATGAGCGATCTTCTGACCGTCCTGGAACGGTCGAGGCACCTCGGTTTTCTCGGGCCCGGTCCGGTCGACGAGCACGTCGTTCATGCCGAGCGATTCGCCGTGGCCCATCTGGGTCCGCCACCCGACCGGGCGGTGGACCTTGGCAGCGGCGGCGGGCTCCCCGGCTTGGTTCTGGCCGGCCTCTGGTCGAGTAGCCAGTGGTGGCTCGTTGATTCCAATGAGCGGCGTACGACATTCCTGGCCGAGGCCGTCGACCTCCTTGGTCTAGCCGATCGTGTCGCGGTGATCCGTGGGCGGGCCGAGGAGATCGCCCGTGGGGAGTTGCTTCGCCACCGCACCGATCTCGTGACGGCCCGGAGCTTTGGTCCGCCGGCGGTCACGGCTGAATGCTCCGCGGGGTTCCTGCGGGTCGGAGGCCAACTCATCGTTAGTGAGCCCCCAACCGCAGGTGGTCGGTGGGACCCTGACGGCCTGGCGGCAATCGGGATGGCGATCGGCCCAAGTATCGCCGGCTGCCAGGTACTCGAGCAGACCACACTGTGTGGTGACCGCTACCCACGGCGGGTGGGCATCCCGGCCAAACGACCATTGTTCTAGGTCAAAGTCGACCCGTCGGCGATGTTTCACGTGAAACATCGGCATTCCAGCCCTCGTGACCTTGACCTCGTGGGAGCCACCGGGAAGGATGGCGCAGTGACATCAACGTTTGGTGATGCGGAACCACCGGAGGGCGTACCAGTGTCGTCGTTTGATGCCCCCGAGCAGTCCGGGAGTCCGACCCGCGGTGGGGATGCGTCCAGCTCTGAGCTGCGGGGCGACGTTCCCGGTGAGCCCGAGATGCCGACCGACGGAGCCGGTCATCGGCCCCCTGAGTCGGCTGACTCACCCGGGCAGCCCCAAGGAGTGTCGCCGGTCATGGATCTCCCTCCGGATCTCGACCAAGCCGAGCGCGTCATCGATGTCGGGCCAGCCGCTTCCCATGTCCGGGAGTTGCCTCGCGTTATCGCCGTCGCCAACCAGAAGGGTGGCGTGGGAAAGACGACAACCGCCGTCAACCTCGGTGCCTGCCTCGCAGACCTGGGCTATCGAACCCTGGTGATCGACCTCGACCCGCAGGGCAATGCCAGTACCGGCCTAGGAATCAATCCGCGGGCGCTTGAGTCGTCGATGTACGACGTCCTGCTCCACGACGTTCCCCTTGAGGACTGCATCGAGGGAAGTTCGATTCGCAACCTCTTCGTCGCTCCGGCCAGTCTCGACCTGGCCGGTGCCGAGATCGAGTTGGTCCCTGCGTTCAGTCGAGAGCTGAAACTGCGTACGGCCATCAACGACGTGCTCGACGACTACGACTACGTCTTGATTGACTGCCCACCGTCGCTCGGACTGCTCACGGTGAATGCCATGGCTGCCGCTACCGAAGTTCTCGTGCCCATCCAGTGCGAGTACTACGCGCTCGAGGGGCTCGGTCAACTGCTCCGGAATGTCGAACTGGTCCAGAAGAGCCTCAACCAGCGGCTCGAAGTGAGCGCCATCGTGTTGGTGATGTACGACGCCCGGACGAAGCTGGCAGATCAGGTGGCGACGGAGGTCCGCACCCATTTTGGCGACAAGGTCTGCCGAAACGTTGTGCCCCGCACCGTCAGACTTTCGGAGGCGCCATCGTTTGGGCAGCCGATAATCACATTCGACCCAAGCTCTCGCGGCGCTATCGCGTACCGAGAACTGGCGAAGGAGGTCAGTGGTGGCACGGCGCAGCGGATTGGGTAAGGGGCTGGGAGCACTGATCCCCACCGGCGAGGTGGTCGACAGCGGTTCGACGGCTCTGCAAGAGATTCCGGTCGGCCAGATCCGCCCGAACCAGCATCAGCCGCGAGCGTACTTTGACGAAGAGGCCCTGGTCTCGCTGAGCGCGTCGATCCGCGAGCTCGGCGTCTTGCAACCGATCCTCGTTCGTCCTGGAGCGCCAGGGGAGTTCGAGATCATCGCGGGAGAACGTCGTTGGCGGGCGGCCAAGCGTGTCGGCCTGCAGACCGTTCCTGCGCTGGTTCGGACGGTCGAGGATGCCGGTGCGCTCGAGCAGGCGTTGGTCGAGAATCTCCACCGCGAGGATCTCAACGCTCTCGAGGAGGCTGCCGCCTACCAGCAGCTCATGGAGGATTTCGGTCTCACCCAGGAGCAGGTGGCCATCCGAGTCGGCAAGAGCCGATCGGCTGTCACCAACACCCTCCGCTTGTTCCAACTCCCCCCGTCGGTCCAGAAGCTGGTGGCCGAACGCAAGCTGACCGCCGGGCACGCTCGAGCGCTCCTTGGTTCGCCCGATCGTCTCTTCCAGGAGACCCTCGCGCGTCGAGTGGCCGCTGAGGATCTCTCGGTTCGCCAAGTCGAGGAGGAGGTGCGACTACACGAGGAGCAGGAAGGCGAGCCCGACGAGGATGCGACGGCCCCACGGCCCGTTTCATCGCTCCGGCCGGCCGGCCTGTTGGAGCTCGAGGATCTGCTCTCCGGCTATCTGGATACTCGGGTGGCCGTGACCATGGGTGCCAAACGGGGCCGGGTCGTCGTGGAGTTCTCCACCGTTGAGGACCTCGAGCGCATCTATCGAGTGATGACGGAAGGCCGCGAGGCCGACAGTTAGGTAGGTCGCGTGCGGGGGTGTGAGTTCCCCCTCAACCGGACCAAAACTGGACCTCGACCGCAGGGTTGACGGTCTCTTCACGCCATCCACACCCTGTGACCAAACCTGTGGTTAACGGTTGTGGCCTCCGTCACACAATTCCAGCTTCGCCGGGATTTGGACAGTCAACCTCAGGGTTGGAACGGCGATACACACCATCGGGAAAGCGCCTCGTGAGTGGCCTCCGCGAAGTCTGCCGTCCGCTCGACCACAAGGGAGGGCGGTCCCAGCGCACAGACCACCGCCGGCATGCGCGTCTCTCGGAGAATGGGGAGCCACCGTCCCTGGGCCGCAGCGACCTCAACGTCTTGAATACGCTGGAACGAGGTCGTGAGAAATTCCGCCAATCGCCGGCCTCCGGCGGATTCGAACCCTGACGTGGCGTAGTAGGTGATCTCGCATCGCGGATCATCCGACAGGACGAAGCCGAGGTAAAGATCGGCCCCGAAGTCGTTCGCTTCCACAGCCTGCACCGACGGATGAGGATGGTGGAGTCCAGCGACGATGGCTCCAGCATCTTCCAGGGCGCGGTCCACGGCCCCGACGAGGGCGTCGAGGCCGCCGCCCTCACCGACGACGATTCGTCGGCCTGTGAGCACGGGAGGTTGTGAGCGGAGGAACTCGCGCTCGCGGACGCCGGCCACGTTGGTGGACCGGCCGGGAGAATGGCCCAGCCGCTCGAGGCTCAAGATGACCTCGCGGCCGCACACCCTGTCGGTGGTCAATCCCGCATTTCGCTGGAAGTCGTAGAGCGCTCGTTCGGTGTGAGGTCCCAGTATTCCGTCTACGCGGCCCGCGTCGAATCCCAGCGTTCCGAGTAGACGTTGGAGGTGGGCGACGTCGTCACCCCGCACCATCGGACTCTTGAGATAGAGCAGGCGATCACCGAGGCGATACCCGGCCTCGACGAGAGCCGTCCACGTGGCCTGATCGCAGACCCCCGTCCCGGGGAGACCCCGCTCGGCCTGGAAGGCGCGAACCGCATCCTCGGTGGACTCACCAAAACAGCCACGGGGCTCGACGGACGCGTCGAACCCCAAGGCAGCTAGTCGCTGTTGTAGATCCCGGACGGCGTCGCCCTCATCACCGGGGTGGAGTGGAAGAGCGTCCATGAACGCCCCATCGTACTGGCTCCGGCCAGTCCGACAGGAATGCGACCTACAGGTAGTCGCTGAGTTCTTCGAGGATCTGACCCTTACCGCGGGCGCCGACGAGCCGCTTGTCGGGCTGGCCGTCCTTGAAGACAATCATGGTGGGGATGCTCATCACGCCGAAGCGACGGGCGATGTCGGGGTTGTCGTCGACGTTGAGCTTGGCGATGCGAATTTTGCCGAGCTGCTCATCGGCGATCTCGTCGAGGATGGGGGCGACCATCTTGCAGGGACCACACCATTCGGCCCAGAAGTCGACGAGTACCGGCTCATCGGCGGCACCGATCTCCTCATCGAAGGTCGAGTCCGACAGGGCACTCACGTTTTCACCCATGGTGGCAAGTTCCTCTCCGCTGGCGCCTGGGTGGGCGCCGCCGATTGTTGGTGAGCGGGTTGCTCACTCGGAAGGTAGAACCACTTTTGACCCCTCGGCATTCCGCTCCGTGGGCCGGCCTCGTGGTTGGACCGGTCAATGATCGTCCTGCGCCTCCAACCAGCGCTCGGCGTCGATCGCGGCGGTGCAGCCGGAGCCGGCGGCGGTAATGGCTTGGCGGTAGGTGTGGTCCTGAACGTCACCACACGCAAAGACGCCATCAACGTTGGTGTAGCTGCTATCTGCTTTGGTAACCAGGTAGCCGTTCTCGGCTAACTCGAGTTGGCCCTTAAACAGGTCGGTGTTGGGCTTGTGACCGATCGCCACAAAGACGCCGGAGACCGCCAGGTCAGCGCGCTCATCGGTCAAGAGGTTGCGGAGTACGACCCCCTCGACCACGTCTTGACCCTTGATTTCCTCGACCGACGAGTTCCAGATGAAGCGGATCTTGTCGTTGGCTCTCGCTCGGTCCTGCATGATCTTGGAGGCGCGGAGCTGATCACGGCGGTGCACGATGGCGACCGACCGGGCGAACTTTGTGAGGAACGTGGCCTCCTCGATAGCTGAGTCCCCACCGCCTACCACGATGATGTCCTGATCCCGGAAGAAGAACCCGTCGCAGGTGGCGCAGGTCGACAGACCGTGGCCGATGAGTCGCTGCTCAGCCTCTAGGCCGAGCATCAGGGACTGAGCTCCGGTGGACACGATGATCGACTGGCCCCGGTAGGTAGGTTCAGCGGCGTCAGGGTCACCGATCCACACGCCGAACGGGCGGCGGGAGAGGTCGACGCGGGTGACCTTCTCCGTCCGGATGTCGGCTCCGAACCGGGTCGCCTGTTCTCGGAATCGCATCATCAGCTCCGGGCCCATGATGCCTTCGGGGAATCCGGGGAAGTTCTCAACCTCGGTGGTGAGCATGAGTTGGCCGCCGGGCTGGTCGCTCGTGGATGAGGGCTCGCCCTCGATGACCAGCGGAGCCAGGTTGGCCCGGGCCGTGTAGATCGCTGCCGTGAGGCCCGCAGGGCCTGACCCGATGATGATGACGTTGTGGATGTCGGACGTGGTCATGGAGAGCTCCAGGGGTGGCGCCGGGAAGGCGAGTGGTGTTCGACCCAACCCGCTCGCGGCGATGGTGATTCCCACCAGATCGGGTCGATGAGCGAGAGGTCAGATTTCTGCAAGACGGCGGCGACGGAACACGAACCATCCCGCGACGACGAAGATCACACCCACGATCAGGTAAGTGATCCAGATGTTGGGCGGATCCACGCCGAGACTGACAAGGGCGTCGACTCCGCGGATGAGGCTGATGATGACCAGCACGGCCACCATCGAACCAAGCACGAGTGCCAGCACCCCGTACACGACGCCTCGGGCGACTGTTTGCAAGGGTCCGGTGGTCTTGTCGCGAACCGTGTCGACTGCTCGGACGACGGCGTCGGTCGCCTGCGTCGGCCAGGAGTCGGTGACGGCCAGCGGTCCCCGGTGGTGCTCAGGGCTGGCGGGCCGGGCAGGGGGCGGCATGGCGCGTGCGTCTCGGGGGTCTCCCGAATCGGGACTCGTCATTCCCGCACCCTAGTGCGTGGCCCCGGACGCGCAGCCGTGGAGTGCACCGGTCGCCGATCAGAGCAGATGATTCGCCACGATGACGCAGCCGGCGGTCTGCGCGGCGATCAACCGGTAGCTACCCAGTTGACTCTCGGCGTACACCAGGACCTCCACCGGTACGTTTTGGTACATTGCTGTTGCAGCAAATACAAGGTGTCCAAGGCCGGGAACCGCGGCGCGCACGGCTTCGTCGCAGGCCGGCGTCACCTTCAGTGGCGTTACCAGGGGAGCGACCGTGCTGGCCACGGTGGTCGTCGAACTGGCCTGATCGAAACTGGTGACGGTCGTCGTCGTCGGCTCCGGGTTGGCCTGCATCGCGGGCTGCGCTCGAACCTCGGCGTCGAGCGATGCATCGGTGGTGACTACCCCCAAATCCGGGAGGGTGTCGCTTGTAGCGGTGTCCGATTGGGAGCCGGTTCGGGCCTCACCGGTGCTCTGTTCGCTCGGGCCGGGGTTCGATTGAGGGTTCACTGAACTCGAGATATCGGCGGCGACGGGGCCAGCAACCGTGTCGGTCGAGACGGAATGGGTTTGAGTGGCGGCGACGAGGGCACCGACGAGCGCGACCGCCACGATCGCAGCAGCTACGGCGAGCCATCGACGGTGGTTGGGTCTGGCGCGACCGGTGATGGGCACAACCGGCTGGGGGCTCCCGTCGGGGTCCGCCTCTCCGGCGCTCGATGACGAGAGGCTGGCGATGGCCGCAGCGATATGGGCATCGACCGTGGCGGCCGGGGGGATGGCGACCGCCTCGCCAACCATTGCGGAGATCGACCGCAGTTCGGCTTGGCGAGCGGCCAGGTCGATCGGGTCGAGTTCGCCAGCGGGCAGGGACGTGTCGCCATCCAGGCGCGCCGACGCCACCAGGTCGGCGGGATCAACTTCGGGGGTCAGCGCGTCGTCGGAGCTCATGGTGCCTGATGTAGGACGGTGGAGGGCGGAGGCTGGTTCCGGGCGATCTGGGTGGCGAGCGATCGCCGGCCCCGAGCAATGCGCGACCGAACCGTGCCCGGGGGGATGTCCAGGACCTCAGAGATCTCGGCGTAGTCCAGGCCGAGCACGTCTCGGAGCACGACTGGAGCTCGGAACTCCGGCGAGAGTGCGGTAAGGGCCTCGTCAAGGGCGAGCCGGTCCACCACGGTCTGGTCCAGGTGGGGCGCGCCGCTCGGGCGCGTGTCTACCGGGATGTCAGCGGCGGGAACGGGTCGCCGCTTGCGGCGGCGGAGCTCGTCGAGACAGGCGTTGGTCGTGACCCGGTACGACCAAGTCGAGAATGCCGCCCGGCCGTCATAGCGATGGATACCTCTGGTCAGGGCAATGAGGGCGTCCTGGGTGGCATCGAGCGCGTCCTGGTCGTTGCCCGTCATCCTCCGGCAGATGCCGTATATCTGGTTGTAGTGCGAGCGCAGCAGCTGATCTAGAGCTCGGGTGTCGCCGGCTTGGGCCCTGGTGATGAGGTCCTGCTCATCGGGATCGATGGTGGTCCGGGTTCGGTCAGCCACGGAGGCTCAGCTCGGTGAGTTCGGCGCGCATCCGGGGAGGGCCGTCACCGAGATCGGTGATCCACAACAAGACGTTGCGACCGGTACGTCCGTGCAGGTCGAAGGTGGTGCCCCCGTCGATGCCGGCCTGCGCAGTCACCGGTTCGCCCCAGTCGCCGAGCGCCGCGCCGGGCTGATCCGCCACATAGATCGAGGCACTCCAGCCCCGCGTGGGCGATTCGACGATCAGGTCCTGCAGGGCCGTTGCCGATTCCATCGAGAGGATGACGCCCACTCCGGACTTGATCCCGAACTTTCGCTGGTCGTAGCTCTCCGTGAACCATCCGGTGTTCGGGTCACCGTCGACGGCCAGCCGCAGTTGGGCGTCGTTCTCCCCCGGTGCGCCCCTACCCTCCGGGTCAAAGCTGGCGATCGAGGTGATCGTCAGCGGGCCCGGAGCGCCGGTTGCAGGCGGCCCGGGGACGGCATCTTGAGCGGTCTCGGTTCCCCAGTTGAAGAGTCGATGCCCGAGATCACTGCGGTCCAGCAATACGAGGGCGAGCGCAATGGCGCCGAGAATGCACGCGCCCACCACCACCGGCCGGATCCACACGGCGTGTGATGGCCGGGGGGGAGGTCCCGGCTCAGGAGCGGGGTCGCCCGGCGCGGCCGACGACGGGTGGGTGTGAACCCAGGACGAGGTCGTAGCCGAGGCCACGCTCGTGGTGAGGTCGTCGTCGCCCTGAAGCGTTCGCGGTTCGAGCAGCGCGGCTCGAAGTTCATCAGCCGATCCATAGCGGTCGGCGGGGTCCAACTGGAGGCAACGAACGACCACGGCATCGAGCCCCGCTGGGATGGTCGGACGCAGTTGGCGGGGTCGGGGCGGAGTCTGGTTGAGCCGGGCCAAGGCGACGGTCGCCGGGGAGTCTCCCGTGAACGGGGGACGAGAACACAGCGTTTCGAACAGGACGACCCCGAGCGCATAGATGTCGGTTCGGCCATCGACCGCGTCGCCCCGGACCTGCTCCGGTGAGAGGTACTTGACTGTTCCTACCATCGTCCCGGTTTGTGTCAGGTCTGGGTCATCGCGGAACTTGGCGATTCCGAAGTCGGTGACCATCACCCGCTCGTCGGAGCACAACAGAATGTTGGCGGGTTTGATATCGCGGTGGACGAGCCCGGCCCGGTGGGCGGCGGCGAGAGCATCGGCGACCTGGGCGGCGATGGACACGCCCTCGGCGGGTTTGAGGAAGCCGCGCTGGTCCAGCTCGTAGCGAAGCGTCTCCCCCCGCACGAGCTCCATGACGATGGCCTCCGTGCCGTGCTCGTGCCCGGTGTCGTAGATGGCGACGATGCCGGGGTGGTGCAGCCGCGCCGCGGCGATGGCCTCCGAACGAAATCGCTGCACGAAGGTGTCGTCGGCGGCGAGGTGCGGGTGAAGGATCTTGACGGCTACTTGGCGGCCCAGGACCTCGTCTGCCGCCTGCCATACCTCCGCCATCCCTCCGCTGGCAATGCGGTGCTCGAGTTGGTATCGACCGACGATCAGTCGTCCCGCCTGGAACGAACTGGGTGGCGGCTGGTGGGCGAGTGGGGTGTCGGGCACGGCGGCCCAACGGTAGCGGGCCGACCCGGCGCCGCCGGGGCAGCAGTGGCCTCAGCTGCCCTCGACCACGTAGCAAATACCGAGCACGCGGGGACCCCCGTGGGCCCCGATCACCGCGCCGATACGCCCGGTCTGGATGGTGTCAGCGGGGAAGCGATCAGCGATGAGGTCAAGGAACTCGTCCACGTCGGGCGCCTCGCCGTCGTACACGGAGAGGTGAGTGACCCCCTGCTCGCTGTAGAGCTGATCGCGCAGCCAGACGAGGGCCTTCTTGCGAGTCCGTTGCTTGCTGGCCTCCTCGACCGTGCCCCCAGTGATGTTGATGAGGGGCTTGATGGAGAGCATGGACCCGAGGAGGTGAGCTGCACCACCGATGCGTCCGCCCTTCTTCAGGTTGTCGAGCGTGTCGAGAGCGGCGTAGACCCGGGTTCGGGCCACCAGATCATCGACGAGCGCCAGGACGGCGTCGAGCGAGGCGCCCCCGTTGGCTAGCAGGGCGGCCTGGCGCACCACGGTTCCCTGGCCGGCGGTCAACGTGCAGCTGTCGACCACTCGGACATCGATCTCGCCTTCCAGCGATCGGGCCGCGTTGCGGGCCGATTCGATAGTGGCCGAGAGTCCGCCCGACAGGTTGATGCACACCACCGAGTCACCTGCGCTGGCCGCCCGTCGGAACGCCTGCTCGAAAGCTCCCGGCGAGGGCGCAGCGGTCTCGGGGAGGTCGGGTGACACGGCCATGCGCCGGTAGAACTCCTCGACGCTCAGGTCTTCGCGGTCGGTGAATTCGTCGGTGCCGAAGCGAATGCTGAGGGGCACGATCTCGACGCCGAGGTCGGCGGCCTCGGCGCTGGTCAGATCGCAGGCGCTATCAGTGACGATGCGTACTCCGGACATGGTCCCCCTCGTTCGGTCGTTCGCCGCGGAGCGTAGCGGATGGCCCTTAGGCTCCGTTCCCGCGCACCGGGTGCGTTGACGCCACAAGACGCTTGTCGCGACGGGCGTTGCGGAAGTGGCGAGCCCACCACAGCACCAGGAAGAGTCCAGCCGCGATGGTGAGGGCCAGGCCGACGCCGGAGACCGCGGTGGAGCGGACGGTGAATCGGGTGGAGATCCCCGTGCTAACGCCATCGGGTGTGACGACGGTGACTTCGAGGGGGAACGAACCCGAGGCTCTCGTTAGCACGGGGATCTCCACCCGCGTGGGCTGCCCGGCGGCGAGTTCCACCAGTTGGGTGGAACCGCCGGGGAATTCCAGCTTGGCGCTCGACAGATGCAAGGCCACGGTCACGGGATAGTCGAGCGCGTTGCTGATGCTCAGCGGGATTTTGGCCTGGCTGGAGGTGAGGGTCACCACTACCTGATCGGGAGCGGTGATGGACGAGAGCTGCGCCTGCACCGTGGAATTCGCCCCGTCGAGGTAGCTGGATCGCGTGGTGTCGTCGAACTCCGCGGCACCCGAACACAAGACCACGACGTCGAGCGAGCTGGCGATATCGGAACCCTTCGGCTCGTGGGGCACGATCATCGATCGGTAGCCGCCGACTGCATTCGTGGTGGAGCGCAGATCGGCGGGGTAGCTACCGAGCGCGGTGGGGGTGGTCCCGACCAGCTCCCGCACGAGGACCGCCCCCGTCGACCGGGTTCGAAAGCTGGCCGAGGCGCGATCGACGACGGCGAAGAGGTCGTTGACGGTGACCGCGCTGGCTAGCGGTGCGCCGGGCACGACCGCGGTCGAGCCTCCGGTGCCGTTTCGATCGGCGAACGCATCGAGGAGCACGGCAGCGGCGGGCTCGGCGGCGCGGGCGGAGGAGGGGAGCTCGAGGGCGAGACCGCGACTGCACCCGGTCGCGTTGTTGCCGGCGAGGATGCACGGTTGATAGCGGGACTGGTCGAGTGAGAGCAGGGCGACCTCGGCGAGCACCTCATGGGCGGCGAAGCTCGGGTTGTCGCCTTCGGTCAGCCGACGGGAGAGCCGAGAGTCGACCGCCACGGCCGGGACCCGCTCTCCGTCGGTCGACGTCAGGTCAAACGTCTGGGTGAGCGTCGCGTCGTTGACGCGGCCCTCGATGGGAGCCACGAGGTCACTCGGAACCAGGGCCGTCGCGGTGTTTCGGTCCACCTGCTCGCCGAGAACCTCCGGAGTAGTGGTGTGGTCCACGATCAGCGTGCGGCGGTCGGCCACGGTCTGGAGCTGCGAGTTGAGCACCAGCGCGCCGGCTTCGAACTGGTTGTCCAGATTGGCGCTAAGCCCCTGACTGACCCAAGCGCCGCGGTCGACGTTCACGTAGGTGTTGTTGATGACCTGACGGCCGGCTCCTGACGCCTTGGCCAGTGCTTCCACCAAGGGAGCCGCTCCCGTCGAGCGGTCCCGCTCGGCTAGGGCGTCGATGGTCTCGGGAGTCGGGGTGAGCGAGAGCGGGACCGACGACTGGCGCGTCAACTCGCCGATCAGACCCTGGAAACCGGCGACGGTGTCAGGGTCGAGCGTCGATGCGCCGGTTTGATCGTGGCTCACGGGGGTGTGGATGGGAACGACGAGCGCCACCGCGAGTGGGGATTGGTTGGTGTCGTTGGTCGGAAGGCGGATGAGGTGGGTGACGATGCGCCCGGTCTCGTTCCCGTCGGTCCCGACGATCCCGAATGACATGGGATAGACGCCGGCAGTCCCGATTCGGAACCCGTAGGGCGGCGGATCTCCCGTCGAGACGATGGGGAAACTCAACTGGAGGGCGTCGCGCGAGCGTTGCACTTGGTTGACCGGTACGAGGACGGGTTGCTGGATGGGTCCGCCCAGCCCGATGCCCTGGCCGGTTTGGGCGAGGCGGGCGGGAGTGGTCACCCGTGAGTACAAGCGCACGAGAATCTGGGCGTCGGGCGCCAGGGTGCCGGCCTGGAGTGTGATCTTGAAGGTGCCGTTGGGGGCGACCCACCCGCTCTGCGCCGTGAGGGTCAACGGCGCGTCTGAGCCTGGAGCGCCGCCCGAGACGGGAGCGGGAACCGTGGTCCCTGTCTGCGCCGCGCCCATAGGCGTGAAGGCGACGACGGCGACGACGGCGACGACGCCCGCGGCCAGGACGACGAGGAGCCGGTGCATAAAGGGGCGACTCAAGATGACGCTCCACCGGCGAAAGCGCGCTCGAGTACGTCCAGGCCGTCGTCTTCGAGCACGAAGCCCAGGTGTTCGTAGAGCGATAGCGCCACGCCGTTTCGCTCCTGCGTGTTGACCAGCATCGAGTGGGCTCCGCGGCGCTGGGCCCACTGCAACGCGTCCAGCGTGAGGGCCGTGCCGAATCCGCGGCCCTGACGTTGGGGATGAACAGCCAGGCGTTGAAGGTAGCTGATCGTTCCGGCGCGCCCGGTCACCGCGTAGCCGGCCACTGTCCCGTCGTCGTCGATCACTCTGAACCGTGAGGACGGGGTCGCCTGGCGAGCATCGTCGAGGCCGGCCTGGTCGAAGCGCCAGAACGGATTGAACGCCCCGTGGTCGACCTCGAGAACCTCCGCTCGGTCACGTCGTCGACCCCGACGGGTGGGAATCGACGGGGCGGTGATCTGCCCGTCGAGGGGATGGCGAAGGAGGTGCAAGTGCTCGTGGATCGTGAATTGCAGGTCGAGAAACGCCTCCTGCTCGGCAGGGGTGAGTGCTGAGGTGAGCGCCGAACGGAACCCGCGACCCTCGAGGAGGCGGACGCATTCCCCCACGGAGTGGACCGAAGGAGGTCGGCCCGGGATCGGAGCGATGTAGGCGATCTCGGCGTCACCGCGCCAGGGCCCGACCCGAAGTCGGTCCGTGCCCCATTGCACCGTGTCGAGCCTGCCCATGCCAGTCCTGTTCGGGCGCGCGCCGGTTGCCGCGCCGTGCGATCGTGACCTCTCGGGCCGTGTCCGGCTCCGAGGATACGACCCTCATCACGAGGGGGGAGGGCAGTACCGTGTGGACGTGACCGTGCTCTTCACCACGCACCCCCAGTTTCTGGCGCATGACACTGGTCCGTTCCATCCCGAGCGCCCCGCTCGGCTGGAGGCGGTGGCGGCGGGGATTGCGGCCGCCGGGCTGACCGAGGCCCTCGTGGGATTCGAGCCTCGACCGGCGACGGCGAGCGAGATCGCGTTGGTGCACCCGGGCGGATTCCTGGAACGCCTAGAGACGTTCACGACATCCGGTGGGGGAAATCTGGACCCTGACACCGTGGCCGTACCCGCTTCGTACGAGGCGGCGCTGCTGGCGGCCGGAGCGGGGCTGGAGGCCGTGACTCGCTTGGATGCCGGCGAGGGCGACGTCGCATTTTGCGCGGTCCGCCCTCCTGGCCACCACGCCACTCCCACCCGATCCATGGGGTTCTGCCTGCTCAACAACGTCGCGGTGACCGCGAAGACGTTGGCGGCCCGTGGCGAACGAGTGCTGATCGTCGACTACGACGCCCATCACGGCAACGGCACCCAGGACGTGTTCTACGCCGATGGTGACGTCGTCTATGTCTCGTTCCACGAGTTCCCCCTCTACCCGGGCACGGGTGGGGTTCCGGAGATGGGTGATGGTGATGGGTACGGCGCCACCATCAACTTCCCGCTCCCTTCGGGAGCCACCGGCGACGTGTATCGCACGGCGATGGATCACGTGCTGGCACCCCTGGTCGACGACTGGAGGCCGACGTGGCTGCTGGTGTCGGCCGGCTTTGACGGCCATCGTCGGGATCCCATTACCGGCCTTGGCCTCACGGCAGGTGACTTTGCTGATTTCACCAGAACGCTCAGCGAGTATGTGCCCGCAGGACGCCAGGTGGTCTTCCTCGAGGGCGGCTATGACCTCGAGGGTCTCGCCTCGTCCGCTGGTGCCGCTTTGGCCACCATGTGCGGCGAGGACTACCGGCCCGAGGCCGCAACCAGTGGTGGTCCTGGGTTGCACGTTGTCGAGGCCGTCCAGATGCGCCGCCACGAGGCCGGCCTCGCGTAGATCGGGCATCGGCTTCGTCGGGTCGGCCGAGCACCGGTAGCGTTCCGGTCCGTGATTCCTGACCGCCTCCGTCCCATCCTCGCCGAGGTTCAGCCCCTGGCGGAGCGATTCGCGGCTGACGGTAAGCGGCTGTACCTCGTCGGTGGGGTCGTTCGCGACCTGCTCTTGGGCGATTCCCTCGGTGACGATGACGACATCGACTGCACCACAGATGCCCGCCCGGCTGACATCAAGCGCCTGGTCAACGGGTGGGCCGACGCGGTGTGGACTCAAGGTGAACGATTCGGCACCATCGGTTGTCGGCACAACGGTCGGGCGTTCGAGATCACCACGCATCGCGCTGAGGTGTATGCCCCCGACTCGCGCAAACCCGACGTGGCCTACAGCGATGCCATCGAGGTCGATCTGTCGCGCCGCGACTTCACGGTCAACGCCATGGCGTTGGCGGTGCCGAACCTCGAGCTCATTGATCCGTTCGGCGGCGCCGACGACTTGGCTGCCGGCGCCCTGCGGACACCGCTCAGCCCGACCGAGTCGTTCACGGACGACCCACTGCGCATGTTGCGAGCGGCCCGGTTCATCGCTGGGTATGGACTCAAGCCCGATGCCGACCTCGAGTCGGCCGTCGAGGAGTTGGGCGACCGCTTGGCCATTGTGTCGGCCGAGCGAATCCGCGGCGAACTCGACAAGTTGTTGGTCACCGACGACCCGTCGTCGGGTCTGTGGTTCCTGGTCGACACCGGGCTCGTTGAGCACTTCCTGCCCGAGTTACCGGCGATGCGTCTCGAGCAGGACCCGATCCACCGCCACAAGGATGTCTTGCACCACACCATCGCGGTGGTGGCCAAGACCCGCCCGGAGCGCCTGGTTCGTCTCGCCGCTCTGCTCCATGACGTGGGCAAGCCCCGCACCCGAGCGATCGGCGATGGTGGCGTGAGCTTTCATCATCATGAAGTCGTCGGCGCCCGGATGGCTCGCGACCGGATGCGGGCGCTGAAGTACTCGAACGAGGATGTCGAAGCGGTCAGCCGACTGGTGTATCTGCACCTTCGTTTTCACACCTACCAGATGGGTTGGACGGACAGTGCGGTCCGTCGCTTCGTGCGCGATGCGGGCCCGCTGCTGTCTGAACTCATCGAGCTGACCCGATGTGATTGCACGACCCGCAATGAACGCAAGGCGGCGATCCTCAGCCGACGCATGGACGAGCTCGAGGCGCGAATCGCGGAACTGGAGGCTAGCGAGGAGTTGCGGGCGATCCGTCCCGATCTCGACGGCGATCAGATCATGGCCCGCTTGAGCATCGGTCCCGGGCGTGATGTGGGCCGCGCCCTCGACTTCCTGCTCGAAGCCCGTCTCGAGGAAGGCCCCTTGGGCGAGGACGAGGCGTACCGCCGCCTCGACGCCTGGTGGACCCAACAACGGTAAGGCTGCGCAGGCGCCAGCCGGAGCAGCTAAAGGGACGGCACCCTCAAATTCCTTCTTTGGTGGCGCGTATCAGCAGGGTGGCGGGTGCCCAGCTCATCGCCTCTTGCCAGTAGGCACTCCGCTTTCCACTGGGTTCGGGCTCAAGGATCGTGTCCACCCGGAAGTTCGTGCGGGCCAGACTGGTGAACAGTTCCCCGACGGTCCGGGGGAGGTCGCTACCCCGGTCATGCTCCATGGCCCAGGGCCGAGCCGAGCGGCTAAAGTATGAGCGGGTCACGGTGGGCGGATCGCCGGAGTCAGGGTCGAACATGGCGTAGGCGGCGTGGGGCATAGAGAACACCAGGTGCCGTTCGGTGTGGAGCACGCGGTGCACCTGACGAAAGACCCGATCGAGGTCGTCGACGTTGGCCAACGCGTAGACGCTGAGCGCCAAGTCAAGGGAGTCGGCGCGCAGGAACGGCAGCTCGGCCAGGTCGGAATGGTGCAGCTCGATCTTGACCTCGGCGGCGTCGGCATTGGCCCGGGCCACCTCGATGTGATGCAGCGATGGATCTACGGAGATGACGCGGGCGCCCTGGCGGGCCATGGCGATCGCCTCCGCGCCCGAGCCACAGCCGAGTTGCAGGACACGTTGGCCGTCGAGGTTGCCGAGCAGGCGATACTGCGCCTCGGTGGGAATGTCGGGGCCGTAGGCCACCGAGTCGGTGGGCTGGCGGGCCTCGGAGGGGTAGGTGGCCGATATCGGCAACGTGATCGACGGTCCCGGCGCAGGAGCGGGAGCGAGGTTGCGGGTGGTGGGGTGGCCCGAGGTGATGTCCTCGTTGCCGGAGAAGCGGTCAGACATGACCCAAGTCTCTCGCGCTACGCCACCACCACGCGGGATGGACTAGGACCCGTTGGAGAAGTCCTCCACCATCTGGTGGGCGATGTCGTCGTGGTATTGCACCGGTGGGCTCTTCATGAAGTAGGCGGACGGGCCCAACAGCGGGCCGCCGATGCCGCGGTCCTTGGCAACCTTGCAGCACCGGAGGGCGTCGATGATGACGCCGGCCGAATTGGGCGAATCCCACACCTCGAGTTTCATCTCGATGTTGAGCGGGACATCGCCGAAGTTGCGGCCTTCGAGACGGATGTAGGCCCACTTGCGGTCGTCGAGCCAGGCCACATGGTCGGAAGGGCCGATGTGCACGTCGCGGGCGTCGATGCCGTTCTCGATCTGGCTGGTGACGGCTTGGGTCTTGGAGATCTTCTTCGACTCGAGCCGCTCGCGCTCGAGCATGTTCTTGAAGTCCATGTTGCCGCCGACGTTCAACTGGTAGGTGCGGTCGAGCACCATGCCTCGGTCCTCGAACAGACGGGCCAAGATGCGGTGGACGATGGTGGCGCCCACCTGGCTCTTGATGTCGTCGCCCACGATGGGGACACCGGCAGCCTCGAACTTGGCTGCCCATTCAGGGTCACTGGCGATGAACACGGGGATGGCGTTGACGAAGCCGACCCCGGCATCGATACAGGCCTGGGCGTAGTACTTCTGGGCCAGTTCCGAGCCCACCGGGAGGTAGGAGACCAGCACGTCGGCGTTGGAGTCGCGCAGGGCCTGAGTCACGTCGATGGCGGGGGCAGGCGACTCCTCACAGGTCTCGCGGTAGTACTTGCCGAAGCCGTCGAGGGTCGGGCCGCGCAAGACCGAGACGCCCACGTGGCCCACGTTGGCGAACTTGATTGTGTTGTTCTGCCCGGACCAGATGGCCTTGCCTACGTCGAGCCCGACCTTGTCGGCATCGACGTCGAACGCGGCCACGACTTCGATGTCGCGGATGTGGTACCCGCCCAACTCGACATGCATGAGGCCGGGGACCTCGTCGCCCGGCTCGGCGTTGCGGTAGTACTCGAGGCCCTGGACGAGTGAACTCGCGCAGTTGCCGACACCGGCGATGGCCAAACGGATCTTGCTCATGGGGTGGTACCTCCGGTGAGGTTGGATAGGGGTTCGCCCGGTTCGTCGACCCCGGCACTGGTGGTGGCGATGAGCTCGTCGATCCAGGTGAGGTCGTGGGCGAGGGATTGGGTGTCGTGCTCTCGCAGTGAGCGTCGGTAGGTGTCGGTGCGGCCATCGGTCACCCGTGACCGTTCGGCGAGGCGCCGAGCCAGTTCGGCCTTACGGCGGGCGAAGAGCGCCAGTCGTTCGTCGGTCGAGAGGGTTTGGCAGAACGCCACCTGCACGGTGAAGGTGCGGTCATCAGTGCGGTCGTCGAGCAGGAGCTCGCGGAGTCGTTGCCGGCCGATCTCGGTGATGCCGTACACCTTCTTGGTGCGGCGGCTCTTGGCCGGACGACCGAGCCGAGCCCGGAAGGCGGCGATCTCTCCGCTCAGGGCGCCGGTCATCGGGATGGTGTCGTCATCGACGGTGTTGGCTTCGACGGCCTTGACGGCGCCGGCCTTCTCGAGTCGGGCCAGGGCGGGGTACAGCGACCCGAACGAGACGCCCGAGCGCGAGCCCACGAGTTCGGCCAGACGCTTCTTCAGCTCGTAGCCGTGGAGGTCTTGTTCGTCGAGGAGGCCGAGGATGGCGAGATCGATCATGCGGTGGTCACTATATATCGAGGTGATATATCGATGCAACCTCTCCACTCGCGATAGTACGCGACAAGCAATCCCGCCCATCGGAGCGCTGGGGCTCCATCCTCACTAGCCTTACGGCGGTGACGTTCCGACCCGGAGCCATCCGGGGTGCCGATTCAGGCGCACCCGGGGAGATCGATTACCGCTTGGCGCGCCGGGCGCTCATCTCCGAGTTCAAAAAGGGCCGATTGGCCCAACACGAGGTCTGTGACGCCCATCCTGAGCTTCGTCGGGCGGCGCAGCAGTGCAGTGAGGCCACCTCCATGGTCTGCCCGATCTGCGAAGACGACCATGTTGTGCTTGTCTCATACGTGTTCGGGCCTCGACTCCCGGCCCATGGCCGTTGCATCACGTCGAAATCCGAGCTTCGGGCACTGGCCAAGCGGTCAGGTGAGTTCGCCTGCTATGTCGTCGAAGTTTGCCCCTCATGCTCCTGGAACCATCTCGCCCGTACCTTCTTGTTGAACCCCGCCCGCTCGGCCTGAGCGGTCGGTCCCGGGCGTGACCACCGAGCCTGCCCGTCGTGGCTTCCTCTGGCGTTGGCGGCGGGTGCTTTTCGCCGTCGGGCTACTGGGCCTCCTGGGTATCGCCGGGGTGGCCTATCTGCTGACGCAGGTCCCACTGCCGGACAAGGAGCCCCCGCTGTTGCAAACCACGTTCGTCTGTGCCGATGACGTGACGTCGGGGTGCGATGCCGACAACGCCATGGCCCAGCTGTCTGGCGGCGTCGATCGGGTCACCGTCACGCAGGCCCAGATCCCCCCAATTCTGGTCGACGCGGTGGTGAGCGCCGAAGATCGTGGATTCTTCAAGCATGGCGGTGTCGACCCCGTAGGCGTAGGCCGGGCATTGTGGGCTGACCTGCGCAGTTCCGGTGTGCAGCAGGGCGGCTCGACCATCACCCAGCAGTACGTGAAAAACACCTACCTGACCGACGAGCGGACCGTGACCCGCAAGGTCAAAGAGGCCGTCCTGGCGGTGAAGCTGGAGCGCGAGCTGTCCAAGGAGGAGATCCTCACCCGGTACCTCAACACCATCTATTTCGGCCGAGGCGCCTACGGCGTACAAGCGGCATCGAAGACGTACTTCGGCAAGAACGTCCAGGATCTCAACCTCGGCCAAGCGGCGTTCCTGGCCGGCCTGATTCGCTCGCCGGAAACCGCCGATCCCAATCGGGGAGCGTCGGATCCCTTGGCGGCTACCAGTCTTGACACGGCCACTCGGCGCCGGCTTTCGGTCCTCGATGCCATGGTCGAAGAGCGCTACATCACGCAGGAACAACACGACTATGTGGCCAAGTCGGGCTTTGACGACGTGCTCCCCCGCCAACAGACGACCGCGGGGCGACTGGCCCACCCCGAGCTGGGGACCGGCTACATCGTCGACTTCGTGCAGCGTGGACTCCGCGAATCGGGCCAGTTCACGGACGCGGAGCTGCAGGGCGGCGGGCTGCGCATCTATACGTCCATCAACTACGACCTTCAGCGCGACGCCATCGACGCGGTCACCGCAACGCTGAACCAGCCGAATGATCCGGCCGCGGCCGTCGTCGCGGTGGACACGCAAGGTCGAATCAAGACGATGGTGGGCGGGTTGGACTACGCCAAGTCGCAGGTGAACCTCGCCGTCGGCGCCGACGGTGGTGGTGGGGGCCGGCAGGCGGGCTCGACGTTCAAGGCCTTCGCCGTGACCGAAGCGCTCAAGCAGGGCATGGGCCTGGGCAAGATCTACAACTCGCCGGCCACCATC
>Ga0209068_10000113_pt1 | contig 49385 bp, 51 predicted proteins | sample ColStrG_CSR_2012_FD_187200 | JGI IMG/M metagenome (GOLD analysis project Ga0209068, IMG submission 187200) | Freshwater sediment microbial communities in response to fracking from Pennsylvania, USA - Cold Stream Run_MetaG_CSR_2012 (SPAdes)... | ecosystem: Environmental > Aquatic > Freshwater >...
GCAGCGCCATCAACAATTTCGGCGTTAAGGAGCTGCTCGATACGTTCACCGAGATCGCGCCCACGCCCGGAAGCCGCCCCACGGACAAGCGCACGGTCAGTTCCGATGAGAAGGACTTTTCCGGCTTCGTGTTCAAGATCCACGCGAACCTCGACCCACGCCACCGCGACCGCATCGCCTTTATCCGCATCTGTTCAGGCAAGTTCGAACGGAACAAGATGTTCCATCACGTGCGTCTGGACAAAAATATTCGCTTCACCAGCCCCGCCAGCTTCCTGGGCGCACGAAAGAGCATCATTGACGAGGCGTTCCCCGGCGATGTGATTGGGCTTTATGATACGGGAAACTTTAAGATCGGCGACACGCTTACCGAAGGCGAGAACATCATGTTCCAGGGCATCCCGACCTTTTCGCCGGAGGTGTTTAAAGAGCTGGTGAACCTTGATCCGTCCAAATCCAAACAGCTTGCGAAGGGTATCGAGCAGCTTACCGACGAAGGCGTGGCCCAGCTCTTCACGCAGCAGCAGGGGAACCGGAGGATCGTGGGCACTGTGGGCCAGCTCCAGTTTGACGTGCTCCAATACCGGCTGGAGCATGAGTACGGCTCGACCTGCAGGTTTGAGCAAATGGCTATTTACAAGGCCTGCTGGATTACCGCGACTGACAAGCAGGAGATGGACAAATTTTGCAGATTTAAGGCGGAACGCATCGCCACGGACAAAGACGGGAACATTGTGTTTCTCGCCGAATCGGAATGGGTCCTCAGAAATATGATCGAGGCCTACCCCGAAGTCACATTCCACTTCACCTCGGAGTTCAAAAGGGAAATGCAGAAGACAACCGCGCCCTGAACCCGCACGTTTACGAAGCACGTCTCTGCACTACCAAATAAAACCTACCTGACGAAATTAATCGCCGCAGTTCTTTGCATACACGTTCAGAAATCCAGGAAATAACGGAGCCATTTTTCTGTAGCCCGCATGCCAGGTCTCAGGCATACCACACCTGCGTAAAGTAGCATCATAGTGCGCCAAAATATCGGATGAGATATTAAATGATTGGACCTAACTATGCACGCAAATGGAATTTTCCAGTCACACAACGATCATAATTTTAATGGGTTATGTCAATTCGTTTTTTTATAATGCTTGACTTGGCCAAAAAATTTCGATAAAGTCTACAAAAAGTACTCAGTAAATGGTTAGATGGAGTTGAGATGACAGACGAGATTCCGAAGTTAATTAAGGACCTTGCAGAGGGGGTTTCTGCTGCTGTCGAAGTCCAGAATCGCTACTGGTTAGCGTTGGCGATCACGAGTCTCTTCGTGCTAATACAACAGCCCGCGGCTTCTTCGTCTGCGCCACTTGCCCTGCCGCTGGGCCTTCCGCCAGTCGATGCTTCTTGGTTCTCGCTATTGGCTGTCCTGATACTCAGCACGCTGATCACCGGTTTCGCGGCAGCGCAGGCGCGCATGGTACGAACGACGAAGCTTACCCACCGCATTTTGGCGGACAGGTACGAAGCTGGATGCAGAATCGCCGCTCACGACGAGCGAGATTTGTTTGACGCATTGCGCAAGCCAAGCATCGGACAAGTCGCGTCGCTGGCGCAGATTATTCGCGGCCGACATCAGTTCTTCGTCGATCAGCCTGCCTCCGCTCGCTGGCGAGTGATGCTGTCTTCTGTCATGTACGTGTTCTTCAAGGTCCCAGCCTTGATCGTGTGGCTGATGCTGCCAGCTCTTGCGCTCTACTTCGCCGTAGTCCGGTTTCAAGCAGTCGGCGCACCTGACTTTCTCCACTCCTTTTGGCCATGGCTCGTTTTGCTGTTCGCGGCCACTGCGTCGGTCTCACTATTTATCGCGTTGTGGCTCGAAATCGAGTACATGGTCGACGTTGCTATACGTGTTTGGGCCGGTGTGCGCCCACCTAACAAGCGCACTGAGCAGACGCCGTAAGCGCTAGACTGAAATCCTGGCAGGAGCGCCGCTCATGAGCAACATGTTCGCTACATAAAAAGTAAGAAAGGATAAACACAATGATTAGCCCTTACAACATCCTACTAAATTTAATATTGAGCGCATTCGGTAGTCTAGTCGTATTAGGTATTGATTATGTGTTTTCTAATAAGCCGCCTATTTTGCCTCAGACCTTATTGGTCGGTTTCACTTTTTTTATTTTTTATCTTATAATTTACAAAATTCAGAAAAGATATGTTTTCCCCTCCTATTCAAGAGGGACAATACCCTACAACACAAATATTAACGCTACGGAATTCTCTTTTCCAACTATCGCAGACAAATACAATAAAGAGATTTTTCTTGTAGGACCCAATCAGAATTTCTTGCTTAATACAAACCATAACGAAGCAAATTTTGTTAAACTTATTCAATCCATCGATAGCACCAAAAAGGTAAGACTTTTGATTTCTGACATAAGAAATCAGACAATATGTTCTGTTTACTCAAATGTAAGTGCAAAAAATTTTGAAAATGAAGCAAAAGAAATACTGTCATCCATAGATTCAATAGATATTCTGATAAATAAAAAGTTTGGTGCGGATCGTCTGCAGGAAATAAAAAAACACGACCTCCTCCAGATTAAATGTACATCCTTATATCTGGACTCTTTTTGCTTTGTAGATGCTACATCTGGGCAAGGGAAAGGCTACTTTATGCTAGTGACCAAAGATACACCAGGCGGGACTAGACCTATATTTTACTTGAGTGAGATGAAAGACCAAGAACTATTTAACTTTTATTATGATAAGTATCGCAGAAATATTTTTGAAGACGCTGATCAATTATGGCCACAAAATGGTAAAGCCCGCTAACGAATCACTGCACGGGATCGCGCGAAACTGCCGCGCTCTCCATTAGTTCGGGCGTTCTCCGAGGCTCTCTGGCGACTCACAAACAATGTGCGACTCTGAACCGTCCTGCTCCTAATCCGGTCCAAAATTCGCGCGCTGCATCTGCCCACCTCAACGTCCGGAATCTACTCCCGTTGATAAATCTTTTTTCCGAATATACAGTGTCTTTTCAACAGCAGCCCGTACAATGCCCGCCGCATCCACAAGCTCGACGAGATAGATGCGCTCAATTGAGTGAGCATGGACAAGCGCCTCCTTGATGGCGTGTATCTCTTCCTCCGTGATAGCAAACTTCGCAGAGAGCGTACTTATTCCCGGTTTTTTGAAATGGATAGAGGCCGCCTTGTCCCATACGATATACTTCGGGCCCAGGATCTTGATGAGCATGATCATGTAAATAGGGTCTACTCCTCCGTACATGCTGCCGCCGTAGATCGTACCCACGTAGTTCCGTGTTCTCCAGGAGAGCGGCACTTGGACATGCACCTCGCGCCAATCGCTCGCGATGTACGTAACGCACGCGCCGGTGCCGCGGTAAGCGGGAAAGAAGTTGAACCCCCATCGAGTGAGCTTTGTCTTGAGTGATTCAGGCATGGTATTCCAATTCTACCGAAAGTCTTCCTCAATAACAAGAGCGCCCTGCAAAATATCGACTTTCGACTGCGCGCGCAATCTGCTTGATTTTAGCAAGTGACAATGCTATTCTTCTGGAGGTATAGTTTCGCGCTGAACGTACCGGAAGGGGGCGCGGACGCAGCAAGACCGTAAGGATGCGTTCGCAATCTGTATGCTCGTTAATTATTTAAAAAATATTCCTCTTTTTAACCATCTCAAGGACAGCCAGCTCAAGGAAATCGCCGCTCGCTGCAAAAACGCCCAGTACAAAAAAGGCGACGTGGTTTTTCATAAGACGGACCTGAGCACGGACCTCTACATCGTTAATGCCGGAAAACTTAAGGCCGTGCTCACGGACGATGAAGGCGACGAGATGGTGATAGCACAGTTCGAGAAGGGCGCATTTTTCGGCGAGTTGAGTCTGCTCGACGGAAAGGGGCGGTCCGCCACGATTGTGGCTGACTCCAATGCGGAACTCGCCGTCCTGAACAAGGACGTGTTCCTCGACCTGCTCTATAAAAATCCAAAAATTGCCGTGGAGCTGATGACCATGCTCGTCGAGCGTCTGAGGAAAGCCGATGACATGATCGAGTCTCTTGCTTTTCTTGAAGTAGGAGAACGGCTCGTGCGCGCGCTTCTGGATTCCGCGACTAAGGAAAGCGCATCGGAAAAGGGTTATCTGAAGGCGGGCAAGCTTACGCACAAGGAACTGGCTGCGCGGATCGGTTCTTCACGAGAAGCGGTATCAAAGTGCATGAAGGTGCTTTCTACAAAAGGAATTATCAAAGAGGCTGAAACTCACATCCTTATTGCCCGCAACGCTCTTGAGCAACTTGAAGAGAGCAAACACGCTTAACGCTTAGTCCGCTGTTCTCTCCATATCCCTACAAAATCCCTACAAAAAGCTACAATCAAAGACATCACACCAGAGGGCGCAGAAACAGCAACACCTTTGACACGGATTTTCACTGAAAGAAGCTATGATAAGATCAGATTTCAAAAATCTTATCTGTGTAAATCATAAACAAATCGGCCGTGAGCAATGTCAAAGATTAATTTTATTTATCTTGCTCTGTTATCTCTGCGTCTCCGCGTCTCTGCGGTTAAATTTTCGGCAGCTTGGCAAGTGACCTTTTGATGTCTTCTTCGGGATGCTCGTGATCGAACAGCTTTCCTTCCCGGTAGTCGGCATATGCCTGAAGATCGAGGTATCCATGTCCGCTCAGGTTAAAGAGGATGGTCTTTTGTTTGCCCTCTTCTTTTGCGAGGAGCGCTTCATCGATCGCGGCGCGAATTGCATGCGCGCTTTCCGGGGCCGGGATGATCGACTCCGTATTCGAGAACAGCATCGCGGCTTCGAAGACCTTTGTTTGTGGATACGCCCTGGCCTCGATGATCTTGTCCTTGTAGAGCTGGGACACGAGCGGCGAGTCTCCGTGGTACCTGAGCCCGCCGGCATGGATGCCTGAAGGCATGAAGTCATGGCCGAGCGTATACATGGTCATGAGCGGGGTAAGCCCGGCAACATCGCCGAAGTCGTAGCGAAACTCGCCTTTGGTCAGCGTGGGGCAGGACGTGGGCTCTACCGCGAGCGCCCGAAGATTTTTCTTCTTGCCTTCCAGTTTGTCGTGCAGGAACGGAAAAGCGATTCCCGCGAAATTGCTCCCGCCTCCGCAGCATCCGATCACCACATCCGGATAGTCCCCGACGATCTCAAACTGCTTCTTGGCTTCCAGGCCGATGACGCTCTGGTGTATGCACACGTGGTTCAACACCGAACCCAGAGCGTAATTCGTATCATTGTGCGTGGCCGCGTCTTCCACGGCCTCGGAGATGGCGATGCCGAGGCTTCCCGTGCTGGTGGGATCCAGTTCGAGAAATTTTCTGCCCGAGTTCGTCATGTTGGACGGGCTTGCATGCACGGTCGCGCCCCAGGTCTCCATCATGATCCTTCGGTAGGGCTTCTGGCCGAAGCTCACCTTCACCATGTAGACCGTAACGTCGAGACCGAACAGTTTGCCCGCGAGCGCCATGGACGAGCCCCACTGGCCTGCGCCGGTTTCGGTGGCGATGCGTTTGATCCCCGCTTTTTTGTTGTAATACGCCTGCGGGATCGAGGTGTTCGGCTTGTGGCTGCCCGCGGGACTCACGCCTTCATACTTGTAGTAAATTTTCGCGGGCGTGCCGAGCGCCTTTTCAAGCCTATGCGCGCGGAACAAAGGCGACGGTCTCCAGAGCGTGTAGATATCCAGCACGTCTTGCGGGATGTCGATCCAGCGCTCCGGCGACATCTCCTGCTCGATGAGCGCCATGGGAAAAATCGGCGTAAGGTCCTGCGGCCCGATGGGCTGGTGCGTTGCCGGGTGGAGCGGCGGTTTCGGCAATGTCGGCATATCAGCCATGATGTTGTACCACTTGGTGGGGATCTCGCTGTCGGGAAGAACGATCTTGGTCTGCTTCATTATGTCCTCCTGCGCAAAGGAATAGTAAGAGAAAGCGCGGAACGCCAAAAACCCGCGCGCGAATCGAGCCTACATGCCGATCGAGAACATACTGTCCAGATCATGCCGTGAATGGGTCCGAAAAGCGATGAGTGTCTCGGACGTGAGGATGCCTTTTACCTTCAGCATATGGTGGGTCACCACGTCAGCGAGCTGGTCGTTGTCCTTTGCCCGAATGATAACGGCAAGATCATACCGCCCGGCAAGGGAATACACTTCTGATACTCCTTCCATCTCCGCCAGTTCCTCGGCAACTTCGTTAACCCTCTCTCTCGATACGGTGAGCAGAACAAGTGCGGTTACCATGCAACACCTCCTTGGATGGCAACGATTATAACACGTTTTTTATTATAGAAAATAAAATTTCTTTTCAGTATGACGAGCACCGCGGATCCGGCGCCGCAAGATTGCCGGAAAGAACAAGTGCGTGGGCCGGGCAGCCTCCGTGGCACTGAGCGTGAAGCGCACAGGTTTTGCGCGGACATCGGTTCCCTTGAAACGTGCGGAAAAACGTCAGCGCCGCATGATTCCAGATGGACTCAAATGGGTCAGTCAAGATATTTCCGAGCAGAAAATCCTTTTTCCCGAAGAAGAGATTGCAGGGATAGACCGAGCCGTCGGGCATCACACCCAGTTTCGTTGTGCCTGCCGGGCATCTGACGTTTGAAAGCTCGGGATACTGCTCTGTGTCCGGAAGAAAACCCGAACAAAACACCGTGCCTATATTCGATGCGGCATACAGCTTCTGCTGCGAGGGAGACATGAACCTGTGAAAAGGCGTTGCCGCATGAATTTCATCCTGGTTTAGGACGTCACGGTAGATCAGGTAAAACTTTTTCGGCCGGAGTAGGAGGATCTCGGTAATCAGCATGAGGTCGATTGTTGCGCTGTAAACGGTCTTCACAACCGGCTTGTGCCGTTGAATAAACCCTTTCAGACTGCCGAACGTTTCCCGATTGTTGATGGAAATGCCGACGTTCACACGGTTTCCGGCCTTCAGAAGCTCCTTGAGCGTCTCGACGTTCGTTCCGTTCGAACTGATATTCACGCTCAGCTCGCTTTGTTCTGCTTTGTAAACAAACTGCACAATGTCGGGATGCAGGGTCGGCTCACCACCGATAATGTCCAGGGTCTTCACGGAGAGCGCTGTAATTTTATCGAGAAGAATAGAGAAATTCTGAAAGGACATGTCCGGCATAAAGGGCATGGAGCGGTTGAAGCAGAAATCGCACGACTGGTTGCACCGAAGCGTAGGATAGAATTGTATGTAGTCAGGACCTTGTCTCATAACCTTGACCCTTGCCCCATGACCCTTGACCCTGTATTTGTATTACAGTAAGTACGTTCTTCCTTTTTTCTTAATGAACCCTTCCGTTGCTAATTTAATAAGATTCTCTTGTATCCGTTTTTCATCCATGCCGCTCATCCTTATAATCTGCGCAGCAGTAAGCGGTGACTGCTTTACCAGGGCTTTCAAGATCATTCCCCGCACCTGCCGGTTGGAATTTTCAAACGGGCTTTGCTTCGTATAGTGCGCGCTCTTGCGGTTCGGATTGACCTGCTTCTGTTTGAGCATGCTGCCGTAATCCATAAGAGCATTGTACCATTTTCTCGGGTCTGATGTATCAAGCGTCTGTTCGACAAAAGACGTGATCTCGTCATCCGTGATGTTCTCTTGGTCATGAAAAAAGTGATGGATATACACCCGCCGAATGTTCGTATCCATGAAAATAACCGGCTTGTTGAACGCGAACGCCAGAACAGCGCCCGCGGTATATTTTCCGATACCGGGAAGCTCGAGAAGTTTATCGTGATCAGCAGGCAGCTTGCCGTTATGCTCTTCCACAACTTTTTGAGCGAGCGCTTTGAGCGCAAGGGCTCGCCGGTTATAGCCCATGCCTGACCAAATGCGAAGCAGCTTTGCAAGCGGCGCTTTTGCGAGTGATGGAAAATCTGGAAACGCGGCCAGAAACTCCTTGTATTTCTCGATCACCCGCTCCACTTGCGTCTGCTGAAGCATGATCTCGGAAACGAGGATGCGGTAGGGATTGCGCGTTTTTCTCCACGGGAGAACGCGGCCGTGCTTCTCGTAGTAATCGTAGATTCGATTACGGAATGCGCGGGCGGAAGGCGATTTTCTTTTGCTTTTCGTCGTTCGATTTTGAGATGCGAGAGTTTTCTTCATACGATTATATGAGAAAAGGTACTCTAAAACAGGACAAATAGCAAGAATAGCGACGAGAAAAACAGAACAGCTGCCGGATTTTTTCGGCAGCCGTTCATCGTCTGATTAACGTCAGGCTGGTCCGTTCCGGTGCGTGAAATGCCTGATCACCAGCAGGACAAAAAATACGGACGCCAGCCCGGCCACGATGACCGGCGCTGTCGGTTCATCGAGCTTGTAGGAAAGGGCCATGCCCGCAACGGTTATGAGCACCCCGACGCCCCAGCCGATCATGAGAATCTTGAAGGGCTTCAGGGAATAAAGGCGGCCGATGAGGGCCGGAATCACGAGGAACGAAAAGACCTGGAGGACGCCGGCCATTTTGACCGACTTTACCAGAATGATCGCAAAACTCGCGAAGAACAGGAACTCAAAAAATGCCGTGCCTTTGCCCTCATAGGACAGAGCGAGAAACTGCTTTCGCAGGACAACATGCAGAATCCCGACAACGCCATACACGAGGAAGGTCGTAAAAACCTCGTGAGGAGTGACCCAGATGATGTTGCCGTTCAGGATCGTCTTGAATTCTTCCAGCCCATGAGGCGACCGGTCGAGGACCAGGATGGCCGCGCATACGGAAAATATGTACAGCACACCGATAAACGCTTCGATGTTAACGAGCCGCGCGACTCGTTTTGAAAGCGACAGAATGAAGGCCCCGAGCATTGCAAACACAAGCGCAAGTATCGTGCCGTGCTCCTCTCCCAACAGAAACGACAACGCGATGCCGATGCCGATGAACTGGGCAAGGGCGAGATCAACGAATATGATACCGCGCTGAAGGATGTGGATGCCGAAATAGGCGTGGATCACTATTAAAATCAGGCATGCCAAAAAAGGGTAAATAAGAAAATTAAGCGCTTCCATGGTTTCTCCATTTCATCAGCCAATCTTTATCCCGTTAGAGAATATTTTACGTTACTGGCTTTTGTAATATCCTACTATGCACAGAGCAGGCACACTGCATAAATCTGCTGTTCTCTAACGGGGCAAGCTGTTTAATTACTTCAATAAGGTAATGACCTTGTCCCAAAAGGAAATCAGATCACCGGTATCGTCCATCGAGCCGACATCGTGAGGAATCACAATAACCTCCACGTTGGTCTTCGCTGAAAGCGACTCTGCTTCGTGGAGGCTGTACGCGGGCGAAATGAGTATACCGCTCGCTTTCGTCTGCTTCATGGTCTCTATCAGACCTTCAATATGCGCCGCGGACGGCGGGATACCCGGCTTCGGTTCCATGTACCCCAGGATCGTAAACCCGAATTCATGGGCAAGATATTCGAAATACTTGTGATAAGCGATAAATTTCTTCCCCGCCAGCGGCACCGAGCGCCATTGCTTTTCTTTGTCTTTTACACGAGCTGCAAACGCTTTATAATTGGTTTCGTAAAAACCGGCATTGCTTTTGTCCGCCTTCGCCAGGACCCGCGCCATGCCTTCGGCAACACGCAGAACGTTCGTCGGAGAAAAATGATAATGGGGGTTTCCGAGGGGGTGCACGTCTCCCATGCTCCTGTCCACGGTCGTTTGTTTTTCCAGGACCGTGATGAACTGCGAACAGTCGAAATTGCCCGGCTGCCCGGGCATGAGCTTCGGATTTTTTGAGGATTCTATGACGAGCGGCAAATAACCGATCTCCAGATCGAGGCCGTCATACATGATGATATCAGCCTTTCGCGCAGCCAGGATCATGCTCGGCTTCGCCTCGATAACATGGGCGTCCTGGCTGGGTTTTGCGAGGACCGTAACGTTGACCTTGTCCTTTCCGATCTCCTTCACCGCGCTCCCGATCCAGGGAAGCGTGGCAACAATGTTCAGTTCGGCAAAGGCCGGGGTTGTTGACATTATCATCAGCACAATTGACAAAAATATTTTTTTCATTCTCTCCTCCTAAAATGTATGCGCAGGGTGCGCGCCCACGCTGAAATTAAATTGTAATATCGCCTCGTCATTCGTCCTGCCAGTGGGGTCGGAGCGGTCGTGACTCGCCTGGAGCCGTATGCGGGTAAACTCGCTCGGATTGTACTCGAGGCTGGCGGTCTCTCGCCACGGCTTGCCGGAATTCTGCTGCGTGCCTGCGCGCTTAAAAGTATCGATTAAAAGGTCCAGCATATCGTACCGCGCCCCGATGCCCCAGCGGTTTTTCCGGTAGATGCCCTGGACATAGAACCCGTCCTGTTGTCTTTGCAGTGAATCGACGGACGCTGTTGCCGGATCTGTAACCTCGCCCGACTGAGTGAGAAGCAAGTATTCACTTTGTATGGTCAATGCCTCACGGCTCGTCGGCTTCCATTTCCATACCGCTTCGAGGCCGTACAACGCGCTCTTTCCCGAAAACTCCGCAGCCTTGGTAGGATCAACACTCGGAACGATATTGGCATTCTTGGTTGTTCCGAAGAGCACGGAAGGACCGAAATAGAGTGTCGAATAATCACTTGTGTCAACGGAGCTCTTCACAAAGAACGTAAAGGCATGCGGCATCTCTTCCGCATTCGCGCCGAACAGCAGATCATTCTCCCCCTGCAATACTTCAACGCCCACAAGCGTATAGATCGGTAAAACAGGGAGGTAGGTGAGCTGTACGCCTTTTTCTCCGCCCAGGCCCTCGTCACCCAGGAACGCCCGATACGGCAGCGCTATATCCCAAAAATCCCAGGCATGGGGATGCTGCGCGTCGAGCCTGCTGAAGTTGCTTTTGAACTTGCCGCCTTTTATCTGCCAGCCCGCGGGAAGGGCCGTAGTCACCACATAGGCCTCTTCGATGCTCGTCCCGTTTTCCGTCACCGGGATATTGGCGTATAAATTGAAATAAGGATCAACGGGGGAAAAGATAAACAGCTCCGCTGAATCGAGGTTGAACCCGTTGCTCCGGTCCAACCCGTTCGTGGTAAAAGCGGGGATCCCGCGGCTTTTCAATTCCTCGTTCTTAAGGTTTGATGAATAGTAAAACGCATCGAGCACGAGAGAGATGTTCGGGTTAGTGAAAGCGCTGCCGCCGAACAAACCGCTCGCCTTCGGCGATGCGGGGGCTTGCGTTGCCTGCGTTCCGCTCTGAGTTCCCTGTTTCTCAACGTCTTGCTTTAATGTGTCAATAGTTTGCTGCTGGTCTTGCACCTTTTCTTCGAGTTTTTTAAGCCGCTGGTCCGTGTCTTCGGCAAGCGCCGTTGTGCCGAATGAGCAGACCATCAACATGCATACAATGCATAGTAATCGCTTCATAGGGTCCTCCATGGAATAGTGGAACGATACGCGTGAATAGACAGAGCATGACGTTCATGTTCTCAACAGATCGCTCCTGAATAGGGAGAATAGTTTCCTTCTCACAAATTAAAGAACGAGGAGAAAAGTCCTGACCTGCCTGTATCACATACAAATTATGGAGTGCTGAGATTGCGAGGTGTTTACGCCGGAGGTGCTCGGGTATTGCCGGGTACTGAGATGGTCTTGGGAAGAGTAAACGAAACTTGCGGATGAAAAGAGATTACATCATCGCTTCGTTGAACTTCGGGAAAGTCGTGTGATGCGGCAGCGGAATTGTGTACTGCAAGACAGATGGGACAATCGTCGTGCATAGCCCCATCCTCATGGTGATGGAACGTAACCACGAGGGCGGAGAGAAGCATCAGGACGACACAGAGAAGCGCTAAACGTTTCTGCATAATCAAACCTTCAACGTCATGTTATAAGACACAACCCCTCTTAAGTCAACTCTACTTCTCACAGCGGATTTCTTTCATAAACATCGTGCATGAAAGAGAAGAGCCCATGCCGAATGATCAGCATGAGCTTTTGAAATAAAAAATCAGAGCGGGCCGTAAGCCGAGTTCTGTCTCCCTGATTGCTCAGGGCGGTGATCATTTATCTGGGCCGTCGGTTGCCCGACGGCACGAGCGACCTACCCGGAAGTCTCGGACGGGCCGTCCTTACCCCCTTGCGGGGGACGCTTCCCTATGTGGCCTTGCTCCAGGCGGGGTTTTCCAAGCACTCCCGGTCACCCGGGAATCTGGTGGGCTCTTACCCCACCGTTTCACCCTTGCCCTTGTGGGCGGTCTTCTTTTCTGTGGCACTATCCATGGGGTCGCCCCCTGTCCCGTTTCGGGACCGCCTTGCCCTGCGGAGCTCGGACTTTCCTCCCCCCGTTGCCGGGGAGTAATCACCTCACCCGCTCTGAAATCAAAGAACGATTGCAAAAGGTAAATTGCAAAGTGCAAATTTCAAAAGGATTCATCTCTCCTTCAATTTTGCATTTTGCTTTTTGCACTTTACACTTTGCACTAAAGTTTTTCATCTATTGCCTTGTTCGCCAAAGCGTCCGCTTCCTTGTTCCTTTCCCTCGGGATGTATTGTACCTCAACGCTTCCGATTTTCGCAATCAATTCTTTCGCCTGAGCGTGCAGCGGCTTCAGACCTTCGTTCTTTACCTTATATTGTCCGTTTAATTGCTTCACGAGCAGTTCTGAATCCACAAGAAGCTTGACCCGCGAGGCCCCCGTTTTCACGGCATGTTCCAGGCCGATGATGGCGGCGGAATATTCGGCGATGTTGTTCGTTGTCTTCCCGAGGTAACGGGCTATCTTCTCGACCGGATTGCCGTTCTGCAGGATAAACACCCCTGCGCCGGCTTCTCCCGGGTTGTTCCGCGATGCGCCGTCGGTATAAATGGTGAGTTCCTGCGCTTGTCCTTCTTCTTTCACAATATCATTATCCTTTATAATATAGAATGCGGTTGCACTGCGGGCAGGTGATGATGCTTTCGTTCTTTTTTACGTTCACATACACTTGGGGCGGGATGCTCATGAAGCAGCCGGAGCAGGATTCGCCGCGGGCTTCTACAATCGCCGTGCCGGCCTTGGTCGCAAGCAGTTTCTGATAGCGGGAGAACACGGACGGCTCCACACGCGAGGCCATCTCCTTTTTTTCTTGTTCCGCTGCCGTCAACTCCTCCGCGACCTTCGCTGCAGCGGCTTCGTGCTCTTTTTGCTCCGCTGCAATCGCCGCATCCTCTTCACGTGAATTCTTCTCGGCCGCGCCAATGGCCGCGGCAGCCGCATCGATCTTTTCCATGAGCCCGAGGATATCGTCTTCAATGGCCTTGTTCTCCTGCTCCGCGGCCTCGATTTCCTTGAGCATTGCCTGATACTCTTTGTTGTTCTTGATCTCCGAGGTGCGCGCCTTGAGCCGTTCGACTTTCTGGATGCCGGTCTCCAAATCCTGGTCCCGGTCCCGTTTGTTCTTCTGCGCTGTCTGGAGACCTACCCGCACCGTCTCCAGATTTTCTTTATTCGTAACGCGTTTGCGCTCAAGGGCCGCCAGTATCTCGGGCAGCCGGTTTTTTTGCAGCGTATAGGCGCGTATTTTCGTGTCGATTTCCTGAAGCTGTATGAGCAAGCTAAGTTGTTCTTCCATTCCGCCTCCAAAATAAAAAATGCGCCTATTGGCGCATTTTTTTATGCAATCTGTCCTTCTTGTCCTTTGGTCCGCTTGCGGTCTGTGTTGTGCCTTTGTGTAATCAACGTCCTCATCACCCGCAGTGTCCCTTTCATCATACCCGATACCCGATGCAAAATGGTTGGTGGGCCCACCAGGACTCGAACCTGGGACCAACCGGTTATGAGCCGGTAGCTCTACCAACTGAGCTATGGGCCCCTGTTTTACGACAAACTCAAAAATTCAAATCTCAAATAACAAACAATATCCAATACCCAAAAAAACAAATAACCAAACGTTTGGAATTTGCTATTTGGTTATTGGAATTTATTTGCAATTTGGCGCTTGGTGCTTAATTCTTTATCGCGCATCGGGGCCTATAATGTCAGAACTTGCGCCAAATGTCAAGCGCGGCCGTTACTCCATGAAACTTTTGAGCTGCTTGCTCCTGCTCGGATGACGAAGCTTTCTCAAAGCCTTGGCCTCGATCTGACGGATGCGCTCGCGCGTCACGTCGAACTCCTGCCCCACTTCCTCAAGGGTGTGGTCCGTGTGCTCGCCGATGCCGAACCGCCAGCGGAGCACCTTCTCCTCGCGGTCCGTCAGCGTGTTCAGCACTTTTCTGACCTGTTGGTGGAGGTTTTTGCGGATCGCCGACTCGAGCGGCGACGCCACCTTCTTGTCCTCGATAAAGTCTCCCAGATGGCTGTCCTCTTCCTCGCCGATGGGCGTTTCGAGCGAGATGGGCTCCTTCGCGATCTTCATGATCTTCCGGACCTTCTCGACCGGCAGCTTCATGGACGCGGCGACCTCTTCGGTGGTGGGTTCTCGCCCGAGGTCCTGCACAAGGCCGCGCGATGTGCGGATGAGCTTGTTCATGGTCTCGATCATGTGCACGGGAATACGGATCGTGCGCGCCTGGTCGGCGATCGCCCGCGTGATCGCCTGCCGGATCCACCACGTGGCGTAGGTGCTGAATTTATATCCGCGCTGCCATTCGAACTTGTCCACGGCCTTCATGAGGCCGATGTTTCCTTCCTGGATCAGATCGAGGAACTGGAGCCCCCGGTTGGTATATTTCTTGGCGATCGAGACGACAAGCCGCAGGTTCGCCTCCACAAGCTCGCTCTTGGCGTACTTGGCGCGCTCCTCCGCCCGTTCATAGGCCCGGAGCGCTTTTTTGAGGTCCTCGGCCGAAACACCGCAATCTGCTTCCAGTTTCCGGACCCGCTTGACCGCGTTCCGGTAGGTCTTTTCGATATTCAGGAGCGCATCGGACTTCATCTCAAGCCGGCGAGCGGCGTTTTTCAGTTCGCGCTCGCCCTGCCTCATCTTCTTGAAAACGTCCTTGAGGTCAACAATGGTCAAACCGCACTTACGCTCGAGACCGTGGATCTCCCGCTCCGATAGGTGTATCTCACCCACCATTTCCCGCAGCTTCGCGACCAGCCGGTCCGTCTGGCGGCAATGAATGTTCAGCGCCTCAAGCTTGCTGAAGAGGGCATACCGCGTTGTCTGGATCTTTTCCCGAAGCGTTTTCCTCCTCGCTTCGCTGCAGCGACTGCTCAAAACATGCTTGACCAGGGTATTGAGCTCCTTGCTGTAGCGGTCGATCTCGGCGATGAGCTTGATCACCCGGGCGTGGAGTTCTTCTTCATTCTGGGTCTGCAGTTCGTCGAAGTCGTCATCCCCGGCGTGCACGACCTCATGAATACTGATCTTGCCCTTCCGAAGTTTGTCACCCAGCTCGCGCACATCCTGAAGCGAGAAAGGAAGGCTATAGAGGATCTGGGCGGCCTCGCGTTTTCCCTCCTCGATCCGCTTCGCGATCGCCACCTCGCCCTCCTTGGAAAGCAGCGGCACCGTGCCCATCTCCTTGAGATAGAGCCGGACGGGATCGTCGGTCTTGCCCACGCCGACCTCTACTTCTTCCTCTTCGACTTCCTCCTCAACGGTCTCCTCTGCGCCCGCTTCTTCCTGATCGGCGCCGTCCTCCAGTTCATCCTCGGCCGGCTGGCGCGCCTTGCCGTCATGTCGCGAACCCGCGATATCGATATCTAGATCGTTATCGCCGAACAGATGGATTATGCTGTCGAGTTGTTCCGGTGAAACATCTTCATGAGGGATTGCGTCGCTGGTCTCATCAAAAGGCGCAAAGTTACGCTCTTTGCCGTTGGTTCCCGGTTTTTTCGCTTCGCCTGCCTTGCCCCGCTTTGACATACTCTGCTGCTCCTTTTTACGATTAACGTTCATATGTCCGCCGTTCCGAATTGAATAAGGAAGCGATTGCTCCGCCGCCTTTATCGGGCTCCCTACCTGCCCGGGATTCTTCTCCCCGGCCGCCTGCTCAATTCCTGCTGCTCTTCCATGAGCCGTGCAGTTGTTGCGGAATCGCCCCGGGCCTCTGCCTCCTGGATCGCTTTATAAAGCAACTTCATCTTTTTCTCAGGGTCCTTCTGCTTGATCACATCAATGCAGTCCTGACAATGCTTGTGCGGATCTTCATAATCCATCTCAAGCACGGAATAATGGGAAATCAGGTGGTTGAGTTCCGCGTCCCCCTCAGTAAGCACTGCATTGATGTCGAGTTTGCCGTTCGCATCCAGAACCTCGAATATTTTTTCCGCGGCGCGTTGAAACAACGGGTCCGTGAAGTCCTGCGGCTTGATCTGATCTTTCAGGCTCCGCGCAACTTCATCATCTTTCAGCATGAGGTGGATCAAGATCTCCTCGGCCCGGGGCCGGCTCCTTTGCGCAGCCGGAACGTTCCCCTGCTTGGATGACATCTCGGACGATTGCTTAGCCTGCTTCGGCATCTCCTGTCTGAGTACGCCCTCGTCCAGGTCCAGAGCCTCTGCTGTTCGTTTCAAATAATAGTCCCGCTCGATACCGCTCGGGAGTTTTGCGATGAAGCCCAGCATCTCGCCTGCCTTTTCCACCTTTTGATCGATGGAAACCGGCTCTCCACCTTTTACCACTTGGCTGAGCACAAAGTCCATAAATTTAACCGACTCGCGCAAACGCGCCGCGAATGCATCAGCTCCATGCTTTTGCAAAAACGTGTCAGGGTCGTCTCCGTCGGGAAGCGATACCACGTTCACTTTCATGTTGCTCGACACGAACAGATCGAGGCCCCGCATTGCGGCCTTGACGCCCGCGGGATCAGGGTCGAAGATCAGTACAAGCTTCTGTGCGAACCGTCGCATCAGCCGGAGATGGCCGTCCGTGAGCGCTGTGCCGAGCGTGGCGATCGCGTTCTTGACGCCATATTGATGACACGCCAACGCATCGAGGTACCCCTCGACAATAATGAAATATCCCTGTTTGCGGCCCTGCTCCTTGGCCTTGTCCAGGCAGTAGAGAACATTGCTCTTGCTGTAGAGCGGCGTCTCCGGCGAGTTCAAATACTTGGGCAGCGAGTCGTCCATCACCCTGCCGCCGAAGGCAATCACGTTCCCGGATATGTCGCGGATCGGGAAGATGAGCCTTCCCCGGAACCGGTCGTAGTGGCCCTCGCCCTCGCTCCGCTTGACGATGAGCCCGGCCTTTTCCATCAGGCCCTGGGCATATCCCTTCTGCTTTAAATGACGAAGCAGACCATCCCACTCGGGTTTAGCGTACCCGAGTGCAAAATCCTTTATAATCGAGTCACTGACACCACGCTTCGCAAGGTACGTTCGCGCCGCGCTTCCAGCTGGTCCGGTGAGCTCTTTTTGAAAGTAGTCCGCGGCATCAGCAACAATCGTGAGCAGTGCCTTGTGCTCACCCTCGTTTTTTTTGTCTTCCCTACGCGACGCGCTGTCCGCGGGAAGCGAGATCCCCGCCCTGGCCGCCAGGCTCTTCACGACTTCAGGAAAGTTCAACCCCTCCTGGAGCTCGACGAACTTGAACACGTCCCCGCCCACACCGCATCCGAAACAATGGAATATTTGTTTGTCCGGGTTCACGTTGAACGACGGCGTCTTTTCCGCGTGAAAGGGACAGAGTCCGACGTGGTTCTTCCCTGTTTTTTTCAGGGACATATATCCGGATATAAGATCGACAATGTCGACGTTGTCTCTGATCCGGCGTATGATATCTTCGGTGAACACGTTTACTTCTTCAGCTCCGCCACCGTCACCCCTGCGCCGCCCTCAACTGCTTCTCCCGGCCGTATGAATGCGATCAGGGGATGGTTCTTCAAAAATTCCAATACAGCTTTCTTGAGCACCCCGGTGCCAAGACCGTGAATAATGGTCACGATGGAGAGGCCGCGCATACTCGCGTGATCAAGAAAGCGGTCAACCTCGGCAAGTCCCTCGTCCACGCGGAGGCCGATAATATTCAGCCGGTCCGAAGCTCCCTCGTTTTCCTGAAACTCCGCGCCCCAGCCCGGGGCCGCGTGCGTTTTCTGTGCGTGCAAAACAGGCCCGCCCAATGCAACCTCGTTAACGGATAACTTTATCGTCTTATTGCCGAGTTCGATCTCGATCATGCCCCGCTGTGAAGAGAGCACCGTGCCGATCTTGTTCACACTCAGGATCCGCACCCGGTCGCCGATACGATACTCATGAATCTGTTCAGCAGCAGTCTGCTGCTCAGGCGCTGTTGGAGCAAGTTTGGCTGCAAGCGCCTCAACGTCCGAGGCCGCCTTTTTGATCTCTGTTCGATCATGCAACGCAGCGCGGGAAAACTCACGAAGTTTCTGCCGGAGCGCGGCCATCACGTCCCGCGATTCCTGCTTTGCCTTTGATTTCACCTGACGGGCTTCGTCTTGTGCCGCTCTCAGCAGCGTTGAAGCTTCGTTCCGATCATGTTGGACTGCTGAAAGATCCCGCTTGAGTGTTTCCCGCTCCGAAATAATCAGACGAGAATCATTCTCCACCTGCTTGAGCAGGTCTTCGAGTCTCGAATCGTCTGCGCTCAGTCGACCACGCGCCTTTTGGACCACTTCATCCGGGACCCCGAGCCTCGCTGCCATATCGAGCCCGTAACTCCTGCCTGGCCGACCGGCAATCAGCCGGTACGTGGGTTTGAGCGTCTGGAGATCGAATTCCATGGCCGCATTCATTGCGCCGCTTGTCTGCGAACCGAAAAGCTTAAGCGCATTATGGTGTGTCGTGGCAAGCGTGACAGCGCCGCGCTCAATCAATCCTTCGAGCACTGCGGCGCCGAGCGCTGCTCCCTCACCCGGATCAGTGCCTGCCCCGAGCTCGTCCAGCAGGACGAGGGAACCTTTTTCCGCTTTCCGGAAAATCTCGGCGATCTGGCTCACGTGAGACGAGAACGTGCTCAGGTCCTGTTCCAGGCTCTGCTCGTCGCCGATGTCGGCGAAGATTGAGTTGAAGCACGGAAGCTCGCTTCCTTCGGCCGAGGTCACCGGAAGGCCGGACTGCGCCATGAGCGCGAAAAGCCCCATGATCTTCAGGACCACGGTCTTGCCGCCCGCGTTCGGCCCGCTCAAAATCAGCGCCCGTTCGTGAGCGCCCAGCTCGATATCATTCGGGGTAATGCTTTTCCCGCTGACCGTGTTCCGGTACTTGTCAACGAGCAACGGGTGCCTGGCGGCGCGAAGCCGGATCTGCCCTTCAGTGGATATGGCCGGAACAACGCCGTTAAACTCGAGGCCGAACCGGGCCCGGGCATATATTGCGTCGAGCTCGGTAAGCACATCGATTGTTGTTGCTATCTCCGGCGCCTGTTGCGCCATAAGCGCGGTAAGCTCCCGCAGGATGCGCTCAACTTCTTCTTGCTCGTCCATGCGAAGTTCCGCAAGACGGTTATTCTGCTCCAGGACCTCGAGGGGCTCCACGAAAAGCGTGGACCGGGATCCCGACTGTCCGTGCACCACGCCCTTCAAGCTCTGCCTGAAGTTCGGCTTGAGCGGCAAAACATACCGGTCATCGCGGACCGTGATCACCGGCTCCTGAATAATTTTCTGAAACCCGCTGTCCTGCAGGATGCCCGACATGTGGGACAGAATGTCCTCGCGGGTCCGCGTAATCTGTTTGCGTATCCTCCGCAGCTCCGGGCTGGCGGAATCTTTGACCTCGGCCCGCTCATCGATCGCGGAGGCAACCGCAGCCTCGATATGCGTGAGCAACTGAATGTTCGCTGCCCTGGCGCACAAAAGCGGTGACAAGAAACTGGAGGGAGCCCCCCTTTCCTCGAACCGTTGGAAAAAATGTTTGACCCGCCTGCCCACGCCGAGGGTGAGCGCCGTGTTCAGAAGCTCAGCCGGGGAGAGCACGCTGCCTGCAACCCCGAGCTTCTGAATTGCCGGCCCGATGTCCAGGATACCGTCAAGGGGTGGGCTCTCGCCGCGCAAGAGAAGCTGCGTAAATTCTCCGGTCTCCTGGAGCCGGGTCTCTACGATCACGGCATCAGTTGCAGGAAGAAGCGCTTTGACAGCCGCCTTTCCCGTCTCAGACGCCGCGTATCCGGCGACGATGTTTGTTACCTTATGATATTCGAGCACCCGCAGGGTATGTTCATTCATAACCGATACGGCCGCTCCAGCGTCCTCATGCTTGCCGTTTTATTCTCTTGAATCCCGAACACTCGACAACCTGGAAAGGTCCCCGTGATTCTATTTTGTCCAACAGGAGGTTCACGCCGAGCGTATCGCTCGAGATGTGGCCGGCGATCACCACATGAATATGGTGTTTCTCCGCTTCTTTCCGGTGGTCATCGGTCAGGTGCATGCCCACGATCGTCCCCACGCCTGACTGCGAGAGACGCGCCATGCTCTCTTTCGATCCCTCGGTGCCGCCGGTCATGTCGACGAATACCTTGCCGCAGCGCTGGTCGCCCGAGCCCAGGAGTATTTTGGGGCCCGCATTGTTTTTGATCGACTCCTGATACTCCGGTATCTTTTTCAAGAAGGCCATCACATCCCTAAGCCGCTCCGGCTTTTCCCGGTCAAAAAGGTCTTGCAGGTGCGCAACTACCATGTTATCGGCCGGGGTATGCAGGCAGATAAAGGGAATATCGAGAAGCCGGGCAGCGTCCACCGGACGGGTATGGTTCACCGGCATGAGCCGTCGCTCGACTTCTTTCATCCGGTCATTGAGAAGATTTTCAGCCACGTTGATAGGCACGCCGAACCGGTTCAGGATATCGGCCTGCATCTTCATCACTTCGTAGAAATTCGCGAAGGCGCGGCCCTCGGGATGATGTGCGACGACAAGGTCGATGCCTGCGCCCTTTTGGTTCAAGCGGTCCGCCAGCAGGAGTTCGGGTGTTTCAATATCGACCCCGACGAGTATTTTTTTTATATCCCGGTCCGGAGAACCGTGCAGGATTCTGCTGTCCGCGTAGGGGTTTTCGAACTTCTCAGGATCGAAGGCCGCCTTGTCCTCGGGCTTCAGCTCTTCGTAGGAGCTGCGCGCGTCGCGCAGTTCTTTTTCGACCAGGTCTCTTCCGCGCGGGTCAGCGTCGATACCTGACTGTATCGCCAACTTGAAGAATTCGTGAAGTTTCAATGGAGGGAACTCCTAAAAAAATCAGGGGGCCTCGGTCTTCGCGGCCCCCTGTTCAGCCCTGGAATGATAAAACGTGCGCGGCCTTCTCAGGAATAAACCGTTTACCCCAGAGCATTTTTTACCAGTTCGCTCAACAGCTTTCCGTCGGCGCGACCGGCTACCATGGGGATGAGGGCCTTCATGACCTTGCCCATGTCCCGGGCGCCCTGTGCGTTGGTCTGGGCCACGGCATCCCGGACCATTGCTTCGAGCTCTTCACGGGGCATTTGCACGGGAAGGTATGCTTCGAGCACCGCAACCTCTGCGGTTTCCTTGTCGGCGAGATCCGGCCTGTTCCCTTTGGTAAACTGTTCGATCGAATCTCTGCGCTGCTTAATGAGGGAGCGGATTGTTTCGACCACCTCTTCTTCCGTGAGCGGCCGTCGTTTATCAATTTGTTTATTTTTAAGGGATGCATTCAGCATTCTCAGGGTAGAAACCTTCTCTTTGGCTCCGGACTTGAGGGCAGCTTTCGTATCTGCGTCAATTTTCTCTCGTAACTCCATTGCGCCCCTCTCCTCTTAAAGACTTTCTACCTTGATCTGTCTGAAGATCTGAAAATACGCGCTGTCTTAGCCGCCTTTTTGCGGGCAGCTATCGCCTTTTTCTTACGTTTTACGCTCGGCTTCTCGTAATGCTCCCGTTTCTTGACTTCCGAAAGCACGCCTTCTTTTTCAATATTTTTTTTGAATCTGCGGAGCGCTGCCTCGAACGGCTCGTTCTCTCGTAATTTGATGCTGGACACTCTTACGACACCCCCCTCCCCCTTTAACTTATTGTTATATTGCGTTTTTAATAAAATGAGCGCTACCAATTCGCAATAGACAACACAAAAGCACAGTTAAACCGCTCTTTGTGAGTTCGAGAGCGGCATAATCATTAAAACTAACAACTCAATCCGTGATTGTCAAGACAAATTTACGCTAAAATTTCAGTATGTTTTAGGAAAGGGGTCCAACTCAAACGATCGGTTTGATGCCGTGGCATCAACTCCGGTATGCGGCATTGATTTTTACATACTCGTAAGACAGGTCGCAGGTCCAGACCGTTGCGGCCGCCTTGCCCTTGTGCAGATCGATAATGATCTGCACCTCTCTCTGCTTAAGCGCAAGCGCTGCTTCGCGCTCGGCCGCCTTGCCCTGGCCGAGACCTTTTTCGACGAGCGCGGCCTTACCGATGAAGATGTCCGTCTTTGACTCATCCATCTCCACACCGGAATACCCGAGAGCGGCCATGATCCTGCCCCAGTTGGCGTCTTCTCCGAAGAGCGCTGTCTTCACCAGGCTGGATTTGGCCACGGTCATGGCTGCGTGCTTTGCCTCGACCGGGGTCTTGGCGTTCCGCACTTCGATCTCCACGAATTTCGTGGCGCCCTCACCATCGCGCACCACCTGCTTCGCCAGCGAACGCGCCACTGCGTCGATACATGCCTGAAATTTCTTGCTGTCCTTGCTGCCCGGCGCAGGCCGCTTATTTCCCGCTGCGCCGTTCGCCATGCATAGGATCATGTCGTTCGTGCTCATGTCGCCGTCCACGGTAATGCTGTTGAAGGATTTTTCCGTGGATGTCAGCAGAGTCTTCTTGAGCATGGGGGCCGTAATATTTGCATCAGTCACGATGAAGCAGAGCATCGTCGCCATGTTCGGGTGGATCATACCCGAGCCCTTGGCAATACCGGCGACGGTGATTGTCTTGCCGCCGATCTCTTCCTGCACGACTGCCAACTTGGGGTAGAGGTCCGTGGTCATGATGGCCTCGGCTGCCTGCTCCCAGCCCGTTGTTGATAACAGCCCGGCCGCGGTCGCGAGGCCCGTCGATAGTTTCGGCATGGGCAGGAACTCGCCGATCACGCCGGTTGACGCCACATACACGGCGTCGGGTTTGATGCCGAACTCCCGGGCCGCTATTTCCGCGGTGGCCCTCGCATCTCCGGATCCGCGCTTGCCGGTGCAGGCATTGGCGCAACCGCTGTTCGCGATAATGGCCTGTCCCTTTCCGGACTTCACTCGCGCCATGTCCAGAAGGACGGAGGCCGCCTTCACCCGGTTCTTCGTGAAAACACCGGCAACTGCGGCCTCGCGGTCCGAGTAAATGATCGCGAGGTCTTTTTTATCGGTCTTCTTGATCCCGCAGTGGATGCCCCAAACCTTATAGCCCGGCACGGAAAAACTTTTCGTGTCCAGAATTCTCATGAATGTCTACCTCGGTATGAAGTAATTTGGATATTGGATCACGGGAACAGTCCCGCGAACTTGAGTCCCTCGGTCTCGTCAAACCCCATCATCAGATTCATGTTCTGAATGGCCTGGCCCGATGCGCCCTTGACGAGATTGTCGATTGCCGAAACCACGACTGCGCGGCCGGTGCGCGGGTCCGCATAAACCCCGATGTCGCAAAAGTTCGAGCCCCGCACATTCCGCACATTCGGGAACTGCCCGACCGGCAACATTCGCACGAACGGCTCGTTCTCATAAAATTGCTGATACAGCGAATGCACCTGACCCGTATTCATCTGGTCCCGCATCGAGGCATACGTCGTGGTCAGGATGCCCCGGTTCATCGGAATAAGATGCGGCGTGAACGAGACCACGACCTTCCCGCCGGACAAAGCGGAAAGTTCCTGCTCGATCTCGGGCGTATGGCGGTGAGTGCCGATTTTATACGCCATGAGCCCTTCGTTCACTTCCGGGTAAAGGTGCGCGAGCGATGGGCTGCGGCCCGCGCCCGAAACACCGGACTTGGAGTCGATGATGATGCTCTGCGGATCGATCCGGCCCTTGTTCAGCAGCGGCGCAAGCCCCAGGATCGCACTCGTGGGGTAGCACCCGGGGTTCGCGATGAGCAGCGCTTTCTTGATCTTCTCCCGGTGCAGTTCCGGCAGGCCGTAGACTGCGATCTTGAGCAGCTCGGGATACTGATGGCAATGTTCATACCACTGCTCATACTGCGAAGTGTCCGCAAGCCGGTAGTCCGCGGAAAGGTCAACAACCTTCTTGCCGAGCTTATGGAACCGGAAGGCCGCCTCCTGTGCCGTCACGTGCGGCAGGGCCAGAAACACGAAATCTGCTTTCCTCGCTATTACGTCAGGATCGAGAGGCTCGCAAATGAGTCCCGTCAATCCGGCAAGGTGCGGGAAAATGGCAGTGATGGGTTGGCCCACGGATTTTTCAGAAGTTACTGCCGTGACCGTAACCCGGGGGTGATGCAGCAGCAGCCGGTACAACTCACCGCCTGTATATCCGCTCGATCCCACGATCGCTATGTTCAGTTTTTTGTTGCTCATCTCCGACACCGGCCATGAACACTTTTAAAATATTGGTAACTACCGGGTCAGCCACGGTTGCGCCGACGCAAATCACCTGGCCTAGGTAGTTACAGGCAGTAAACAAAATAAAAGGGAAGGCATCTCTACCTTCCCTTCTTTTCCAACTGGAGTGGAACAACATACAACGCAGATAGGTATATGATCCCTTATCTCTTCGAGAACTGGAACCGCGCCCGCGCGCCCTTCTGGCCGTACTTCTTGCGTTCTTTGGCCCTGGGATCGCGGGTAAGGAGTCCTTCTTTACGCAGCTTGCCGCGCGACTCGGCGTCCATGGCAAGAAGCGCTTTAGAAATACCGTGCCTAATGGCGCCGGCCTGGCCGGAGTTGCCGCCGCCAAGCACGCTCACGAGCACGTCGAACTTATCAACCGTGCCGGTTACTTCAAAAGGCTGACGGATGATCATTTTGAGAACGTCCCTGCCGAAGTACTGGTCCATGGGCCGGTCATTGATGGTTACCTTGCCGCTGCCGGGCATCATCCACACCCGGGCAATGGAGTTCTTTCTTTTTCCTGTTGCGTAATATCTGGATACTGTTGCCGATGCCATTCAAATCCTCCTGACGGTTATACCCGCATGTCTACTATTTAATACTCAATTCCGCAGGCTGCTGCGCGCTGTGCGGATGCTTATCACCGGCGTACACCTTGAGCTTGGACAGCATCTGCTTGCCCAGTCTCGTCTTGGGGAGCATTCCCTCCACTGCCATCTTGATTACGTCTTCAGGCTTGGTCTGCATCAGCCGCCCTGCGGTAATCGATTTAAGGCCGCCCGGGAACCCGGAATGGCTGTAATACATTTTCTGATCGAGTTTCCTGCCGGTCAGGTGCACCTTGTCCGCATTCACCACGATCACAAAATCGCCGGTGTCCACATGAGTCGTATAAATAGGCTTGGTCTTGCCCTTGAGCACCGACGCTACAACGGTAGCCAGTCTGCCCAGGGTTTTGCCGTTCGCATCGACCACATGCCAGGCCCTTTTCACGTCCTCTGCTTTTGCTGAATATGTTCCCATAATGATACCCGCCTTATCGGTTGTAGTTTAATTTTTTAAGAATAGCGAATATAAACAATTTCATCCGGTTTGTCAAGCAATTTATATTAGAAAAAACACTCCGTCCAGGTAAAAAGCGTTTATCCGCTCACCAGCGCCAAGAATCGTTATATATCAACATATTAGCAATATGTTCGGTGGATAATCCTGGCTTGAAATAAAAGGAAGGCCTTGGTACGATCCATCTTTCGCAAAAACAGCACGAAATGAGACATTTTCCTTGAAATCGCTCTATGAGTATGTTATTTTATTGATCGCTTTTTAAGGAAGGCGAATCTTATTACACACGCGCCAGGACTCGCGGCAGGGTGTCTCGATTTGATCGGGATCTGCCCGGGGATGATCGGCGCGGAGGTAAAAACCTGAGGAGGGACTTATGTCCACGATCACCATGAAGGAGCTGTTGGAAGCAGGGGTACATTTCGGCCACCAGGCAAAACGATGGAACCCCAAGATGAAGAAGTACATTTTTGGAGAGCGCAACGGGATCTATATCATCGATCTCCAGAAAACGCTCAAACTGTTCAAGGAAGCTTATGATTTCGTTCGTAACGAAGCTTCCCAGGGAAAAGACGTCTTATTCGTAGGAACCAAGAAGCAGGCCCAGGACGCCATTACCGAGGAGGCCAAGCGCTGCGGCATGTATTATGTCTCCAGCCGCTGGCTCGGCGGCATGCTCACCAACTATGCAACCATCCGCAAGAGCATCGACCGGCTCAAGAAAATCGAGAAGATGAAGGAAGACGGCACCTACGATAAGCTGACCAAGAAAGAAGTCGCCGGCCTCGAAAAAGAACGCACCAAGCTCGAAAAAATACTTTCCGGCATCAAGACCATGCCTGATCTGCCGTCAGTCGTATTCATCATCGACCCGCGCAAGGAAGACATTGCCGTGCACGAAGCGAACAAGCTCGGCATCCCCGTAGTCGCCGTCGTAGACACGAACTGCGACCCCGATAACATCGATTATGTCATTCCCGGGAACGATGATGCGATCCGCGCAATCCGCTTGATGGCCTCGAAGATCGCCGATGCGGTCATCGAAGGCAGACAAGCCATTGCCAAGGAATCGGGAGAAGCCATGGAAGCGGCAAAGGCCGCCGGTGCAGCCACGGTAGACGAGGTAGTTGAGCCCGTTGCCGAAGTCGACGACGCTGCGGACGAGGAAGTCGTCTAAAGCCACGGCATCCGGCAGTTCGTACGGAAAACTCATGAACACAGGAACGAAAGGGGTTTTTTAGAATGGCAGCCATAACTGCGAGTGCAGTAAAAGATCTGAGAGAAAAAACCGGCGTCGGCATGATGGAAGCAAAAAAGGCGCTCGAAGAAGCAGGCGGGGACCTTGAAAAGGCAGTCGATATCCTTCGCAAGAAAGGTCTTTCCGCGGCAGCAAAGAAGGCCGGGCGCGTGGCCTCAGAGGGCATCATCGCCTCCTCCGTGTCCGGGAACGCCGGCGTCATCATCGAAGTGAACAGCGAGACCGACTTCGTGGCCAAGAACGAGGAGTTCCAACAGTTTGCGAAAGGGCTTGCTGATGTGGTCAGGGAAAAGAAGCCCACTGATGTGGCGGCGCTGTCAGTACTCATGATCAACAACGAGACCGTTGAGGCAAAGCGTCAGGTTTTGGTGCAGAAGATCGGCGAGAACCTTTCGATCCGCAGGTTTGAACGCTACGAAACCGATGGCAAGCTCGCACTCTACCTGCATGGGACGCGCATCGGCGTGATGGTGGACTTTACGGGCGGCGACGACCAGCTCGGCAAGGACATTGCCATGCACATTGCCGCAGCCAACCCCCTCTTCCTGTCACGAGAGACGATCCCTGCGGAAACCGTGGAGCGGGAGCGGGCCATCTACGAGGCCCAGGCAAAGGAAACGGGCAAACCCGCGGCGGTCCTCAGCAAAATCGCTGACGGCAAGATGGAAAAATTCTACGGTGACAACTGCCTCCTGGAGCAGGTCTACATCAAGGACCCGGCCGGAAAGCTCAAGGTCAAGGATATTTTGAAGGGCGCAGTGGTCCGCCGCTTTGTCCGGTATCAGCTCGGCGAGGGAATCGAGAAAAAGAAGGAGTGCTTCGCCGAAGAAGTGGCGGCACAGCTCAAATAGACTATGACGAGTCCGCGATACAAACGCATTCTGCTCAAGCTATCCGGTGAGGCCCTCATGGGCGAGCAGGGATACGGCATCGATCATGCCGTGCTCGACACGATTACGTCCGAGGTGAAAGAGGTCTGCGCACTCGGCGTGGAAGTCGCCATTGTCATCGGCGGCGGCAATATTTTCCGGGGGTTGTCGGGAGCGGCCAAAGGCATGGAGCGAGCGAGCGCCGACTACATGGGCATGCTCGCCACGGTGCTGAATGCCTTGGCGCTTCAGAACATCCTCGAAAACAAGGGCGTTGTTACCCGGGTGCAGTCCGCCATCGAGATGCGCGAGCTGGCCGAGACGTATATTCGCAGGCGCGCCGTGCGGCACCTTGAAAAAGGCAGGGTCGTCATTTTTGCCGCGGGCACGGGCAATCCCTATTTCACCACGGATACCGCTGCCGCGTTGCGCGCCATGGAGACCGCCTCAGAGGTCATCATGAAGGCCACCAAGGTGGACGGCGTCTACAGCGCCGACCCCATGAAAGATAAGAGCGCCACCAAGTACGAACAACTAACGTACCTCGACGTTCTCCAGAAAGACCTCAAGGTGATGGATGCCACGGCCATCTCTCTGTGCATGGACAATAATCTTCCCATCATCGTATTCAATCTCACGATCCCCGGCAATATCAAGAAAATCGTTTTAGGTGAAAAAGTCGGGACGCTCGTAACAGGGAGGAACCATGCTTAGCGAGCAGAAAAAAAAAGCGGAAGACAAGATGAGCAAGGCCCTCGAGGTGCTCAGGAAGGAATTCGCGGCTGTTCGCACCGGCCGGGCGTCGCTCGGCGTGCTCGATGGGATCATGGTGGATTACTACGGCACACCCACGCATATCAACCAGGTGGCAAACTTGGCCGTGCCGGACCCACGCCAGATCACCATCCAGCCCTGGGAACCCAAGATGCTGGGAGAGATCGAGAAGGCCATCTTGAAGTCCGACGTGGGCCTCACTCCCTCGAACGACGGCAAGATCATCCGCCTCAACATTCCTCCGCTGACTGAAGAGCGTAGGCAGCAAATCGTGAAACAGGCAAAGAAACTTGCCGAGGATACGCGTGTCGCCGTCCGGAACGTGCGCAGGGACGTGAACGACGAAATCAAAAGAAAGAGCAAGGATAAGGACGCCCACGTGTCCGAGGACGCCACCAAGAAGCTGCAGGACGAGATTCAGAAGACGACCGACAGTTATATCCACAAGATCGATGAGTTGCTCGCGCACAAAGAAAAAGAGATCATGACGGTGTAGGCAACCTCGTTACTGCCCGCAATTTCCCAATACCCCTTTCAACTCAGTCCGGTCTTTCCCGTTGATCCAAACCATTTGACGGCTTGGCGATTTGGACTTACCGCGTTCTGTTCTATTCCCCCTTCTTCTATATGGTTTTATTGATGGTGATTGATATTGCTCCCAGGTTTCTGGCGGCTGTTGTTGTATCGAGCCTGATCACGCCGGGCGCATGAGCAACCTTCCACTCTTTTGCGGAGATGTTGAACGGAACCGTTTCATTGTCCGTCATGAAGAGCAGGAGATATTCTCCTTTCCCCAGGTGGTCAAAGACAAACCTGCCTGCGCCATCCACTTCCCGCGCGGCAATCAGTCTGTTCTGCAGGATCATATCAGAGAGCTTGTCGATAGCCTGAGAGTACCGTAGGAGCGCAACTTTCGTATGTGCTGGTGCGTTGCCGTTTACCGTTAGAGACCCGAACACCTTGCCCGTTTTTAATGCCGGCTCTTTTAAAAGAATCGACTTGGAAACATCAGCGCCTTTATCACGCGCCTTCTTCGTCCACACAGCGGCCTCGTCCTTCATCCCGTAGTGCATAAAAGCCTCTGCGATGATTAGGGCATACTTGCCGCCGACATACCATTGGCTTTCATCCGTAAAGGATCGGAGGTAACCCAGGTGTTCAGGAACAACAGGAAGATACCGGAGCTGTGACAACAGCTTAAGTCGCGGCAGAAGCATCTGCTTCGAGCTTTTAAACTCCTGGTTGAAGCCTGCATGCGCATCCAGCAAATGGAAAGCACCCTTGCTCAGGATGTCATGGGAAGCAAAGGCGAAAACGGAACCTTCTCTGTGTTTGTCGAGATACGCTTCCACTTTTTCCAGATTTTCACGCGACAAGGCTATCGTGCCTCCTGATCCGCCGCGTCCATGGCCGGTCACCTCCTGGGGCCACTCCTGAAGAAATGGCTTGCCAGGATTAAACAAAACGATAGTGTTGCTGGATAACGCCTTTGCAGGCACTCCAACGGCCGCGGCCAGATTCTTTTTACCAAGGTCGTACTTCGTATCCGCATGCTGATAGAGACCGAGCCCGATTGCAGCCAGTATCATTGACAGCGCCACAGGAAAAATCAAACGAACCACCCGCTGCTCAACTGTCCGCTCTGCGGAAGACAGCACGGTAATCCACCCTCCCAGAACCCCCATCAACAGGAATGACGTAATGCTGATTTCATACGCCATGAATTTCAGGCCGCTCATGATGCTGAAGTCCGATCCGTCCAGGACCTCAGTGCTCAGAATAAAATAGGTACTAAAAGCCCTGGCAGCGAGATAAAGGACGAGTATGGTAGTTCCGCCTGCAACTGCGCCGAGAAAAAAGCTCGCGATCGGCCTGGCCGCCCTGCCCTGCACGCCCATGGTCCATGCCTTGAAGTCACCGGCCCAGCCCATCTCGCCGGCAAGCAGCCAGAGCAGTCCTGAAAAAACAATAAACAAAAAACAGACTATGCTGTTCTGCGCAACGTCTTGTCCCATGAAGTCGAATCTCAGCGCAAGAACGACGAGAACAAAAAGGCATGCTCCGCTGCCGAGCGCCACCGCTAAAAACTTCAGTTTTTCGGTCCGCTCTTGATAGTGAAACCTGATGTTCGGATTAAGGATTTTCATGAGCAACGCGCCCGCAATGACGGCAATAAGGCCGGCCAGGGCCGTTGACAACACGAGTCCATTTTTCCCCATGAGCAAGCCGACAGTTTGGCCCTGTTGGAGTGCGGCTTTTTCCGACAACGACAGTATGGTGTCAGAATAATTCGGGATTGCGATGGCCGCGAGAAGCGCCAGTACCACAAGACCAATCACGATGCCAAGCACCATCAGCACTGCAATGAAAAGCATTTCTTTTTTCATGCGCTCCTCCTAATTCCCTCTGGTCGATCATCGCCGGGGCCCGTTGTTTGCGGAAAGAAACCGGTTGGTAAAAAACGAATGCAGCTGTTTATGGTTCTGTTTGAGAATAGCAGATGAGATTAACGGAGTCAAACATCGTTAAGTCGGAAGCAAAAAGTTTAATAAGATTGCAGCCATTCCACATCTAACGCGGTGTCTATAATCTCGAAAAACCTCATCATTAGAGGGCAGATTACTTGACAAAGGACCTCCCTACGCTATAGTTATAAGGAATGCGGCCGGCCTATATAAAAAATCAGAAAAAAGGAGGTTTCCGTATGCATAATTTTTTTGGCTGCAGAAGGGGTGTATCCGTCACGTTATGCTTATTAGTCATTATGGTGTTCTGTGGCGTGAGTATATCCGAAGCAGCGCCCTGCGACAGCAACTATTGGCAGCCCACCTTTGTTCACGATTTACAAAACCCGGACGGCCCGTGGTTTGTAACGCCGCAACTCACCTTCATTAAACTGCGCGGCAACGAAGGCCGCTCATGGACGACCCACGCTTGTGAGCTGATTCAGTCGTCCGGTGTTCGGGATTCCCGGGGATTTACCACCTGCCAGGACTACACGCGCATCCAGTGTGGTTGCAGCCGGAGCATCCCGGGCAACTCCACGTGTGAAAATTTTTTGCGGTCACATACACAAAAGAAGTAGATAGACCGGAAACAGCGAAAGGTTCGTTCTCTACTCACGGCATGCTCATCACGTCGTGCATGGCCTTTGAGTACTGTTGAATTGATCAATGCCCCCCTTGCACAAAGGGGGGCATTTTATTCATTTCCCCTTCACGATCTTCGCATAGCAGGCAGCATCGCGAATATTTTTGAGGTCGGGGTCTTTCTTCATGCGCTCCCACTTGTTGTATCCTTTCGCAGCGGCCTTCTCAAGCCATATGCAGGATTCCTCAATATTCTTTTTAACTGCGTAAAGACATGCCATGTTGTAATATGCAGAAGCATCGTTTGGTTTTAATTCAATGGCTTTCTGGTAATCCACAACGGCCTGGTCAAACTGTCCTTTGGCCATATAGGCCGCCCCGCGGTTGCTGTATGTTTTAGCATAGCGAGGGTCCAGCTCAATGGCCTTGTTGAATTCAGCTAGGGCCTGATCAAACTGCCCTTTGGCCATATAGGCTGCGCCGGCATTGCTGTGTGCTTCATCACTTTTCGGATTTAATGCAATGACCTTGTTGAAATCGGCGATGGCCTGGTCTGGTCGGCCTTGCAACAGGTACGTATTCCCACGGTTGAGGTAGGCCTGTTCCTGTTGAGGATTCAATTCAATGGCCTTGCTGAAATCGACAATGGCCTGATCCAGCCGTCCCTTGGCCTGGCGGGCAATTGCGCGGTAAAAGTATGCTTGATAGAGGTTTGGGTTGATCTGGATAACTTTGCTGAAATCGGCGATCGCCTTATCAAGCTGCCCTATGGCCTGATAAGCGGTGCCGCGATTGAAATATGCATGGTCAGCTTTCGGATTTATCTTGATCGCTTTGTTAAAATCTGCTATGGCCAGGTCAGACTTGCCTTCCAGCAAATAAGTGTTTCCACGGTCGGTGTACGCTTTATCATATTTCGGATTTAGCTCAATAGCCTTGTTGAAATCAGCTATGGCCAGATCAAGTTGCGCCTTGACCTGGTAGGCAAGCCCGCGATTGAGGTACGAGCGGGCTATATTTTCTGTTTTTACCACACCGCCAATTTGTTTCGTACATTCTTGAATCGCCTCATCGGCTTTCCCCTGCTGTGAATACTCAGAGCACCGATCGGCCTCCGCGAAACTGCCTGAGGCTGCCGACAAAACCAGAAGCAATGCCATTGGAACGATCAACCTTCGTTTCATTCACTTCCTCCTTGTACAACTGCATGTTGTGATAGCGTCCAAATCTTGATGTGAGCCTCGTTTGTCAGTCACGGCAATATATAATAGCATAGAAAAGCCGGAATGAAAAGAAAAAGGCTGATTCACATTGAATCAGCCTTTTCGTATGAATAGGGCTCCATGGAGAAGTTCATGTGGTGAAACGCGCCCGGTTCTTTCATATGATAGATGGATTTATAATGAATAACTTCTCCTTGGCCTCTGCACGACACCCGCGCGTGTGTTGTCGTCGTTGTGAAGGATCATTCCCAAATATTTATTGATCGGATTTGACCTGTCAAGAAACGACACAACTGGTTTTCCCCGTGCCCCCAGTTTCTGCAATTTTTTTACGATAGCAGTATATTTATGATCATACTGGAGCCCTCTTTTAAAGGCGCTGATTGCATCCTTTTTATTTTCCGCAGCGAGATATACTCTGCCGAGATTCAGGTACAGTACCGCATAGCGCTCAACATCGCCGTTTAATGATTTTTTCTTATACAGGGCTATGGCCCTCGTGCAGTTTTCAATGCCGCTCCGGTACTTTTTGTCCACAATAGCCTGCAGACTGCCGTAATTGGACAGAACAAAGGGATTGTCCGGATAGACCACCGCGGCCTGTTTCGACATGGCATAGGCCTCTTTTTGATTACCTCTCATGAGATGAAAGTTTACTGCCCGGATGTAATCAATGGGTTGCAGTTCTTCCTCGTGTTCGGTCGGTTTGGGCTCGCTATTGGTTTTCATGGTAATGGCTTCTCCTTGAACTCGCTCGCTCCGTTGCGTTGAGAGGGGAATCGGATAACATCGCGCGACAATGAAATGCGGTCAATGCTCGTATTGAGGACCATGATGCACCTAAAAATCATCTTACAAGGCGCCTGTACAATTATCTGTAATTTGCGTCACATTCTTAAGAGATTTCCATCACTCCTGAGCGCAACAGAGCGCCAACCGTAAGAGGGGAGGGTATGATTTTATCAACCGCTTTCTTCTCTCTATATGATTTGTATGGAGTATTTCTCAGGATCGTAATCGAACGCGCAACTAAGGCGAGGAGGCAGATTAGTTCTTTTAGAGGCAATAACGCGTTTTTTGAGGTCGATCTCTGCCCGAGGTGGACAACATTTTTTAGAATTTGCAGACCAACTGAACCAGGTTGAGGCTCGACGTTGTATTCATTTTATCTTGCGATGCGGGGTCCGTCGTGGTCGTATGGGCAACTTGACGCTCAGCTTGAAGGTGGATATCTTTTCCGAGTATATAGGTCACGCCCAGGCTGTTATCATACTGACCGTCGAGTCTGACTTTGATGAACGAAGAGAGCTTATGGTATCTGGCCTCGGTCTCGGATACGAGGCCCAGCTTCCCGCTCTCGACTGGGATGCGCAGCCCTGTTTTTACAAATAACTTATCTTTGGCAATCGGCGTTTTAGCAACGGGTTTTCCCCCGGTTTCTTTATTATTGTTCGCCTCATCTTTTATTGCCGGCACGGCATCCTCTTTGTTGACGTTCTCATTGGATACTTCAAATTTCAGTGCCTTAACCAGCCTGTCGATCTCGGGCACTTGTTCTTGCGTATATTTTAATGTTTCTTTCAAAACCAGCTTACCCACCACGCTTTTCTCGTTTGCCTGTTCATCGAACGCGCTGTTGGTTGACAACCGATTGTCATTCGCCCGGTCCTGCTGAATGGGACCATAATACGCCTTGAGCGAATTGAAGACCCGCTCACGCCAGCCCCCGATAAGACTGGGCTCCATAGAGACTGTTTGCTTTATTACCGAAGAGAGGTTCGGTTCGTCCATAAATTGCGATCGGGCATAAAAGGTATTCAGGGCAATAAGGGAATCATCCGCGGGAGCGCTCTGCACGCTATGCTGATCTTGTTCAATCGGCAATGGAGAAGCCGCAGCCGGTTCCTTCAGGTTCATAGCCAAGTCAGTCTTATGCGGCGCGTCCTGCGCGATGCTGAATCCAGGCGCTAAAATGAATGCAATTAAATTTAAATAAATAATTATCTTCATAACAATCAACCCCTAATTTTGACATCTCATACTCTGTTTTGCTCTTCTGATTTTATAGATTGCATCAGTCATGCCAAAGTATGTAGACGTGGCCACAGAAGGGAAAGAAGTCATAAAATCAGCATGTTAGGCATGTTGATAGACGCTGCTAAGTCACAGAAACCGGGATGGATCGGAGGGAAGGCTATGATTATCGAAGCGGTGATATCTGATTTTCGAATAGCCGTTGTTGCTTACAGGGACGCTCAGCCCAACAAGTGCAGGCGGTTTACGGCGGCTACTTCTCTATGATGGATTAACTTCTTTTAGAAATGCAGGATGGCGAGTTTCGTGCTCGACCCCAGGGGACCCTGAGCAGGGGTAAATTCAGGCACGCATATCAATATCAAGAGAAGTGTAAATAGTATTAAAAATGCAATGAGCCTCATATCAGTGACCTCCTTCTATGATCTGATAATTGCATCACTCATGCCAAAATACGGGAGAGGGACACGGCTGTATGTCTGCATAAAAAAATCAATAGGATAAACTGGATTGTAGGTCTTGGTGAAAAGCAAACATCGCTTATGAATGCGAAAAACCGGGGGAAATTATATGATTATCGAAGTGGCAACATTCGGTTTTCGAATAGCCTCTTGCTGGTCGCAAGGCTGGTAAGGCTTCAACGTGAGTTCAGATGCATGCTCAGACGAACAGATGCAATGCTGCCAAATACAAACAAATATGATCACGCGTTCACTTCTGTGTCTTGCTTTTAACCACCCCACCCGCGGATGTTTTCTTTTCCTGGTGCCGCATCATGCCGAGATATTTGTTGATCGGGTTTGCCCTGTCGAGAAACGCTACGGAAGGTTTTTTTCTCGTTCCGAGTGCCTGCATCTCTTTTAAAAGAGCGGAATTCTTCGTATCATACTGCAACCCTTTTTTAAAAGCAGCGATTGCATCCTTCTTTTTCCCGCCGGCAAGATATGCCTTGCCGAAATTCAGATAAAACACTGCAAAGCGTTTCATTTCGCCGCTGCCCGACAATTTTTTCATTAACAATACAATTGCCTTTCTGCAGTTTTCAATTCCGCTCTTGTATTTTTTATCCAAAACAGCTTGAAAGCTGCCGTAATAGGAAAGAATATAGGGGTCGTCCGGATATAATACAAATGCTGGTTTCAGTACGGCATAGGCATCCCGCTGATTACCCTTCATGAGATGAAAGTTCATTGTTCGTATATAATCAACGGGCTTTAGTTCCGCGGCTTGGTCCTCCGGCGCGGGTCCGCTTTCGTCAGCTGGTTTCTTGTGGTTGTCATGTCCTTTTATCATATAGCCTCTCCCATTCGGTTCGCGGCTTTGCGTTCCCGGGGTTTCCCCTCGCGTGAGCTGATTTTTTTAATTATAATATCTTGTCGGCATGAATTCAAGGGATAATGCCGGCATAGTAAACTAATACGATGTTTCCATGCAAAAGAACCGGGAGCAATGCAACGGCTTCGCCATTATCATACCGAAGCGCTCCCTCACGCACCACGTTCCCATGCCCTTGCCTTCTCGTAGTCCACAAATAGCTTTTCTTTTTTTCTGAATTCCCTCGAATGCACGCTTCTTCTTTTGCCCTGCATGGCTATGCCCATGGCCGCATGAAGCATCTCGTGATAGACCACGAAGGAAACGACATAGCGGGGAACCACGCTCTTATCGAGCACCGGGTTTATCCTGATCGTGTTCGACCGATCGCTGTAGCTGCCGAGAGTTCTTTTGCGGACAGCGTAGCGCGGACTCCTTGAGCCCCAAGTGATCTCAGCCTGGATCACGTTTCCGAAGTATTCCTTGTTTATTGCATCGTATAATTCGCGCAGGTCATGGAATCTACCCGCGGTCTTTACCATAACCTTGTTCGGCGGCCTCTTGGAGAGATGCGACCGATTATCGCGGATGAATTGCCGGAAAAGACACATCCTGCTTCTTCTGTTTTTCAGAAACGAGATAATTTCATCGATCACGTGGCTGTCGGCGTTCAGAAACATCCGGTGAAGACGAATGCAGAGAACATCCACCCGCATTCGCGCGGACAGCATGCTCGTGGAGTTTTCCGTGAGGATGAGAGACAAAGGCCTGCCCAGGCGTTCTTCTAAGTAATTCCTGAGAACATCTTCGGCATGAAGTTCATCGACAGGTTTCGCTGCCTCTTCATGAAAGGCTTGCATTTTCATTTTTTCGTTATGCACCGCAATAAAGATAATCGATTTCCTATTTATAGGGATAAAAAATGTAGAACAGCAGGCCAAGGGCGGCGAACATCCACAATCCGGCAGGCACTTCGCGATGCCTGTTGGTAAGGGTCTTGAGCAGTGGGTATGCTATCAGTCCCGCGGTCAGTCCTACCCCGATGTTAAACGTGAAGACCATCAGCGTGATCGTGAGAAAGGCGGGAATGAGTTCCGTATAGTCCGTGAAGTCTATTTTTGTTATCGGGCTGATCATGAAGATCCCGATCACCATGAGCGCGGTTCCATAAGCATGCGGCGGCACGATTGTCAGGACCGGAGAAAAAAACAGCGCTAACAAAAAGAGGCCCGCGACGACTACGGCAGTGAAGCCCGTATGTCCCCCTTCCTCGATCCCGGCAGCAGACTCGATGTACGCGCCGGTTGTCGTGGTGCCGAGGACCGGCGCAATGAGGTTCGCGAGCGCGTCCGCAAGCATGGGCCTTTCGATCTGCGGCAAATTGTCGGTTTCATCCAGCAGATTGCCGCGCGCTGACAGGCCGATCAATGTCCCGACGGTGTCTACAAACGCCATTACGAAAATGATCAAAACAACCGACAGGTTCTTCAGGCTCAAGGCCCCGGCGATATCCAGCTGTCCCAAAATCGGTGCAGGACTGGGCGGCAGGCTTATCCATGACTGCGGCGCGGGCGTGATCCCCCATAAGATGGAAAGCACGGTCGTCACGATGATGCCGATGATAATGGCGCCGTGTATCCGCTTTATCATGAGCCAGACAATAATGAAGAAACCCAGTATCGCAAGCTGCACGGAAGCATGCGACAGGTTCCCGAGGCTGACCGGCGCGCCAGCCACGCCGAGGCACACGATCCCTGTTTGATTCATCCCGATGAAGGTGAGGAAAAGACCGATACCCACGGCAAAGCTGTATTTCAGCGATCGCGGAAGCGAGTCGGCCATCCAGCCCCGCACCTTGAGCAGCGTGAGCACGGTAAACAGAACCCCGGCAATGAAGATCGCCCCGAGCACAATCTGCCATGAGTAGCCGAGCACTTTCACGACGGTGAACGCGATGAAGGCATTCTCTCCCATGTAAGGGGCTATGGCAAACGGCCGCTTTGCATACACACCCATGATCAGAGTACCGAAGGCCGCGGAAAGGATCGTGGCGGTCATGGAAGGGCCCTTGGGTATGCCGGCAGCTTCGAGGATCGCCGGGTTCACCACGATGATATAGGCCATGGTGAGAAAGGTCGTGATTCCCGCCAGCGTCTCCTGACGATACGAGGTATGATACTTGCTGAATTGGAAGTAGCTCTTTAGGTCCACGATTGTCACCTGCTTCCGATTTATCTTTCCCCGGGGCAAAGATAGTACAACCGTTTATAAATTGCAAGGGCTTTTGATTATGGTGTCGCGAGGCAGCTTGGTGTTAAGCAGGAAATGACAAATCGACATCGTTGACATAGATTTGAATCAGGAATATAATCGGCACAATATCGTGAGAGGTTTGGCATATTCATTGCTAAACTCGCTAATACCGAAATTTCGTGCTTATCCGGGCGGTTTCCGTCCCATCATGCACTGGTTAGATTTATCATCCATGGTGATATGAAAAATAAAATTCTTCCAATCTTAGAGATTTTTCTAATTGTTGTCATTCCATTGCTGACCACAGGTCTTGATTTATTTGAAAATAGCAAATTATATAATCATTTTTTTAATTTTGATAAAGTTAGTAGCGCCATTGATGGATTTAAATCTGACTACGCCCAGTCAAAAAAGAGCACAATTTTTAAAGAATCGGATGGAAAGGAATTCGTAGATCTTTGGAAGCTTATTAAATCTTATACTCATGCCACCATAAGAAGCCAAGAACCTTATGCTATCAGTATGTTAAAAATAAATAATCCACCGACGGTTTCGGTGCCATATAATGCTCCTGATGTCATTCTCGTGCCTGAAAGTGCTCCAATTGTTGCGGTATATTTTGAGTTTTCAAAAGAGAAAGACGCAAAAATACCTCGTAAGGACATTATTATCGTAGGAACTGTAGCGGATATCGAAAGATGGTTTTTGGATAAAAAGAAAAATATCAGGATTACAATCAATATGACCATAAGTTTAATGTCTATATTGATGGGTTTATTCATTCATTTTGCAAAAAAGAACAAGGATTAATACGTTATAACCATTCGGCTCGAGAGGGTCGCGAAAACCGCGCCCCTCAGCCGAGCCGTCAGCAGAAATATCACAGGAGGTCAAAATGAAGATAGTAAAAGTCATAGGTATCGTTCTCGCTGTCCTGCTATTGTCGTTTGCAGCTTTTTTATGGTACATGGGGATGTTCAGCTCATCAAAGGTAAACGAGCAGGAACTTGGTCCGTATACGTACGTGTATGAGCGCTTTGTCGGTCCTTATAAGGACGTAGGCCCAGTTTTCAAAAAGGTGGAAGCTGCTCTGAAAGCAGATGGGATTACACCCGACAAGGCCATCGGCATTTATTATGATGACCCTTCCAAAGTCGCAAAAGAAAAGTTGCGGAGTGATTGCGGCATCGTGTTAAAGGAAAGCGACCTGTCGAAGATTCCAGCCCTTAAGAAGAAGTACACGGTAGGGACGCTCCCGAAGAAAATGAGCATGGTCGTCGAGTTCCCCATGAGGAATACGCTTTCCTACATGTTCGGCCCCATCAGGTGCTACCCCGTGCTCATGAAGTATGCGCAGGAAAAGGGCCATAAGATAGGCGTCGTGTATGAGCTTTATCTTGAAGGCAAGATCCTCTATGTCATGGAGATCGTGAAGTAGCCGTAAAAAACCCTTCTTTTGTGTTTTACTTATTACAAAATTTATTTATAATCTTACGTAATACTCATCATGAGCATGCAAAACGGAAACATAGTTTTCTAGAACAGCTTACGCAGATAATACTGCATATGTACCATAGATATGCTATAACCTCTAGATATGGAGATAAAAAATGCACAATGCTACTAGAATCCTGTTAACAATACTAGTCTTTGTCTCGTTCTTGATGGGAAGCCAGAGAGTATTTGCTGCTGACAAGCAGCTATTGGTAAAAATCACGCCTTTTGCGGTAACTCCTGGTGAAAGCATTGTAGGAGTTGAGTTCACGGTGACGGGAGGCAAGATTACCCATGCTACTCGGCCGCGCGGTTGGAGCTGCCGTACAACCAGTAATGAGAGGGATAAGCAAATTTATTTCGATTGCTCTTCTACTCATAGCACCTATGGACTCACGAATGCTGCCAAACTACCGGTCATGTCAATCGAAGACACGAGCGGATCTTGCCGTATTGAAGCACAAGTAAAGTTTGAAAGCGGTAGCGGCCAGCGCGACAGCAAAAAATTGACGGAATCAGAATTATCAATAACCCGGTAACAGGCTAGAGAAGTCTGAAACGATAATCGCAACTATTATTTATTTAGTCTTGAATTCGCTTTACATAAAAAGCTGGAATACTAGCTGTGGAAAAAACCAAGGGCTTACCACGGATTACCTTGCAGCGGCGTCTCGTCGCACTCGAAATCACGGTCAGCGCAGCATTTTTGATTCGTTTTTGTCATGGAGATCGCAAAGTAGTTGGATTCGGCATCATCATGGAGAAAAGAAAATTCAACTCGATTCGCAAACTGCTGGGCGCAGTCACCAAAGAACAGCTCCGCTACGTGGACTGCTTTGCTTCCGACGACATGGGCCTCTTTATGCCCGTGGGCGGGGCCTGTTTCTTCGCGCTCACGCCGAAGCACTCCCATCCCTCCTACCTGTTCATTGTGCACTTCAATGACCAGACAATGACCCGGATAAACGGGAAGCTCATCCCCGCACAGCACGGGAAAATGTTCTGTCTTGCTCCCGGCATTAAACATGAGGAACTGCCTTCGGAAACTCCCCCGCAGTACATTGCAGTATGTATCGCCAAGAAACTGTTCGAGCAAGAAGCCCGCCTGTATCCTGCCATGCGGAAGATACACTTCGAAGGCGAGTTTTCCGATGTTGACCCCGGCCTGTTGACTCTCTTAAAAAGATTCATGGCTGAGGCGGAGAGCGGTCTTGTGGGATCGAAGGCCGTGCTCAATGCCATCGGCGTGGAGATTTGTCACTCCATCATCAGGAGCGTTTCGAACATAGCAGCGCCCGCGGACCGCATGGCGGAGCGTGTGGAGATCAACCGGGTCATCGAACACCTCCACGCGCGCCTCGACGAAAAAATTACCGTTCGCGCCATGGCGAAGATCGCCCACCTGTCTCCTTCACAGTTGACACGGGTGTTCAAGGAAGAAACCGGGAAACCGCCCATGGAATACGTGCAGGCTCTCCGCATGGAGCGGGCGAAAAAACTTCTGCTCGCCGGAGACAAATCCATTACTGACGTCGCCCTCGAATGCGGGTTTAACAGCCCATCGTATCTGTCCGCCTGTTTTCTCAAGCAGTACAGCATGACCCCGCGCGAATACCGCAAGAACATGGACACGGCGCAATGCGCTAAATCCCCCAGGAGCGCCAAAACACGTTGCGCTGATTTCTAAACAAAATGCTCGAATTCCGCAAGACACGCGGTCCCTCTTCGGCGTAGTATCTTCCTATAAATTTTGCGAAAGAAAATCCTGTAGAGCCTGTTATTCTTGCATGGTTCCCATGCGACCATTCCCGGCATGCGACCGAGTCCGAGGGTAAAACATTTCGGATGTCTGAGCCCGCAGGGCGAGTTTCCGAAATGTACCGAGGGCGACCGAGCAGGACGGACAAGAATGGTCGCCGGGTGCCCTTCTTTCGGTTACCTTTCTTGGGCACGCAAGAAAGGTAACGCAGAAAAATAGCCTCACATAACACAAATAAGCACATTGACAATTTGACGACCCACATAAAAAACCAGAATACCCAAATTAAAAGGAGGATACTATGCTTAATAACGAAGTCCAGGCTTTCCTGCGGGAAAATCCCGTATGCTTTATCGCCACACTTGAGGGGAACCAGCCGCGCGTGCGGGCGTTCCTGACGGTGCAGTTTGAAGACGGCTGCATCTATTTCACAACAGCCGCTTCCAAGGATACCTACCAGCAGCTCAGCAAAAACCCCAACGTTGAGCTTTGCTACTGCACGCAGAACTTCAAGCGCATGCTGCGAATAGCGGGAAAGATCGAGGTTGTCGACGACCAGGAGAAGAAGCAGAAGCTGATCGACGAGCGGGACTATCTGAAGGGCTGGGGCGCGGGCGACCCGAACTATATTCTGCTGCGGCTCTCCCACGGCAAGGCGCGCTTCTGGACGATCGAGAACAATTTGCGAGAGCGCGAAATCCCGGTTATTGAGTTCTGAGGCTCCGAAGAATCTTCAAAATATCTTCAAAATATTTCTTGACACTGAACTGAAGTTCACCTATATTCATTTTATGCTTTTTATGAACCTCCTCAACCTTAAGCACGTTCTGCAGGCAGCATGGCGCGTTGACGCCGTGGCTGAGGGGGGATTCTATTAACTTTGCAGCGATAAAAAGATAATAGACGCATAACCCACAAAGCCACGGGAAACTGATTCCGTGGCTTTTTTTGTTATTCGGGGCTTGGAGCCGAAAAAAATGGAGCTTGGCCACATTGTATTTATCGGGCGCACCTATCGGGAATACGTGAGTATGTTCGATCTGGATGAGTCCCTGCTCAGGCAAGGGCGCATTCTGGATTGCGCCGCTGGACCGTCGTCCTTTACGGCCGAAGCGAATAAATCGGGCATGACTGTGACCGCAAACGATATTCTCTATAACGTACCGTTTGACGCGCTGGTTGAAAAAGGCCAGCAAGACATCGAAGAAGTCTATCGAAAGGTGGATGACGCGCCGGACCTGTTTGTCTGGAAATATTATAAGGACAGGAACCATGCCTGTAAACTGAGACATGATGCGCTCAATATTTTTTTGCGGGATTTCCCGGAGGGAATCAGGGAAGGCCGATATGTGCGCGCTGAGTTGCCGCGGCTGCCATTTCCCGACAAAGCGTTTCACCTTGTGCTGTCGAGCCATTTTCTGTTTCTCTACGGTGATCGGCTGAGCATTGATTTTCATATTGCCTCTTTGAAGGAGATGGCGCGGGTATCGTCCGGAGAGGTCCGCGTATATCCTTTGCAGGGACTTGATGCTAAACCGTATCCTCGCATGGATAAAGTGCTGTCACGTCTTCGTGCTCAGGGAATCTCTGCTGAGCTCGTTCCGACCCCGTTTGAATTCCAGCGGGGGGCGAATAAGATGTTGAGAATCTCCCGCTGCTAAAAAGAAAGGAGAACCATGAGCACAGTATATGCACTTCTGGATGTGACCGTAAAGGACCGTGAAAAGCTCAGGGAATATGTTGAGGGCCATAGGGCATCTTTCCAAAAATACGGCGGCAAGCTGCTATTCCGCAGCAACGATATGGAAATGATAGAGGGAAACTGGTCGCCGAAGTTGTTCGTCGTGCATGAGTGGCCGAGCGAGGGCGCGTTCAAAGCCTGGTATAACTCGCAAGAATATGAACCTTGGAAAAAGCTGCGAAAAGAAGCAATGGATATGAATATGGTGCTGGCAAAGAAAATGCTGGATTAGACGGGTTATTCACCGTGTTCGGCGGAAGAACGTGAGGAACGCACGATGACCCTTGAAGAGGTGAGGCTAGAAATCGACAAGATTGATTCGCAAATCATCGGACTGTTGTCCGAAAGAAGCAGGTTCGTGGCCGCCGCGGGCAAATTGAAGAAAGACGAGCAGGGTGTCCGGGACCCGAAGCGGGTCGAGCAGGTGATCGAGAGTGTCAAGCTAAAGGCAGTTGAAGTCGGCCTCGATCCGAGGATTGCTGAGGAGGTGTATCGGACGATCATCGGTTGCTTTGTCCGAAAAGAGATAAAGGAATTCACCGAACGTTCGCCACATATATATGACGCAGCGCCATCCGACGCTGCGGAACTGCTGGAACTCCAGAAGCTGGCATTTTATCAGCAAGGGGTTCTGTACGGCGACTTCACACTGCCGCCCCTTGTCCAGACACGGGAGGAATTGATCCTGGATTTTAAAACGCATGCTTTTCTAAAAGCAACATACGAAGGAAAGATAGTCGGGTCAGTGCGGGGTTGCGTTGAGGGGAATACGTGCCATATTTCACGGCTGATCGTGCATCCGGATCATCAGAATAAAGGAATCGGGAAAAGTCTGATGCGCGCCATTGAGGAAAAGTTCAGGAACGTGCGGCGCTATGAGTTGTTCACCGGCCATAAAAGCGAAAAGAACCTCGCGCTGTATGGAACGCTTGGTTATCGCCCGTTTAAAGAGAAACTTGAGGGTAACAGTGTGACATTAATTTGCATGGAGAAAATACATGGACGAACAGCAACGTAAGGCAATGATGAAGGAGACCTTTGACACAGTATCCGGAGGATACGATAACAAAGCGCTCCGGTTTTTTCCTCTGAGCGCTGAACATATGGCCTCGCTTATGGAACTGCGGGGTGACGAGCATGTGCTCGATGTGGCCTGCGGGACTGGGAATGCGAGCCTGGCCGTTGCGCGCCTGCTGCCTAAGGGGCGTGTGACTGCCGTGGATTTTTCTTCAGGCATGCTGGATCAGGCGCGCCGAAAAGCCGCATCGTTGAACATCGCCAACATTGATTTTGCGGAGCGTGATATGCAGGCTTTGGGGTTCGCTGAAAAGACGTTTGATATAGCCGTCTGCGCCTTCGGGATCTTCTTTGTCGATGACATGGAAACGCAGCTTGCCCACATAGCATCTATGGTCAAGCCGGGCGGCAGAGTCGTGATCTCCAACTTCCAGGAAAGCTACTTTCATCCATTGAAAGACCTGTTCATCAACAGACTCGCAGCCTACGGTGTTCAGAACCCGCCCCAAGCATGGAAGCGCATCGCGCACGAAACAGGATGCAGACAGCTTTTTGCTACAGCGGGACTGGCAGATGTCCGCGTTGAGCAAAAGAACGTCGGCTATCATCTGGACAACGCGGAGCAGTGGTGGGATATTGTCTGGAACGCGGGGTACCGAAGATTGGTGGCCCAACTTTCTTCGCACGACCAGGAGCAATTCCGGCGAGAGCATCTTGACGAGATCGGAGCTCTCAGGTCAAAGGACGGCATCTGGCTCGACATCGGCGTGCTGTACACAATCGGCACGACGCCGGTTAAAGCTAAAAACGACATTTGACACGGATCAAATCGGATAAGAGTCGGATAACAGCGGATTTTCCCCTGATAAGTAGTTTGTCCAATAGGTGAAAATAAGCTTGAGCATTTATCCGCTTTTATCGTATGTTAATCCGCTTCTTCCGTGTCCAAAGATTTTCTAGGATAAAGCGATCATTGCGAGGAGGAAGAGACCATGCAGAAAGTATTGATACACCCTGCTACGTACGAGAATGTCAGGACGGCGGTTGATCGCGCGTTTGAACTTTTTCCCATGGATGTGCGCGGGAAGAAAGTCTTGATCAAACCCAATGTGCTCCGGACTTCCGAAGCGCACGAAGGCATCGTCACCAATCCTGCTGTTCTTCGCGCCGTTGTAGACAAGATCGAAACAATGGGACCAGCCTCGATCATCGTAGGAGACAATCCGGGCCTTGTCAGTTACGGGGCAAATGAGGAATGCTTTACCAAGACAGGGCTGATGGAAGCAGCCAAGGGCCACTATCAGAACATCGGGAATGATTCTGAAAAGGTCGCTTTTAATCCGGAGTTCATGTCCTTGGTCAGCGTGTCCCAAGCCGTGCTCGATGCAGATATCATTATCAGCCTGCCGAAATTTAAAACGCACGGCTTGACCGTCATGACCGGGGCCATCAAAAACAGTTACGGCATTCTGCCGGGCGCGCAGAAAGCCATGCTCCATAAAGCCGCGGGAAGCCCCGAGCGCTTTCACGAAGTCATTGTCGAGGTGTTCCGTCTCCGTGTGCCGGACTTTTTCATCGTCGACGCCGTGGTCGGCATGGAGGGCAATGGCCCGGCCTCCCCCGAACTCAGGGACATCGGCCTGATCCTCGCTTCCGACAATGCTGTTGCAGTCGACGCTGTAATTGCAACCATGATGGGGTGTGACCCATCTCGGCTGCGCTTCCTCCAAAAAGCAAAGGAGTTCGGCCTGGGCAACTATGATCTTACGGCCATCGAAATCATCGGGGAATTGAAACGCCTCCCGGATTTCAAGCTGCCTTCATTGGGCGGCGAAGCCATGCTTCAAAACGCTCCTATTCAGGAATTGCTGCACACGCGGACGCTCCTGCGCCCAAAAGCCGATCCGGACAAATGCACCGGCTGCAACACGTGCGTTGACCAGTGTCCTGTATCTGCCCTGTTCCTGGTTAATAATGTGCCACAGGTAAACGCTGCTACGTGCATCGCCTGCTTTTGCTGTCAGGAGATGTGTCCTGAAAAAGCAATCGCCTTGAGTTGACCGCAAAGAAACTTAACGACGATTCCGAGGAGAGCATATGAAGCCTGCATTGGTATTGGTGGATATTCAGAAGGACTATTTTCCGAACGGAAGGATGGAGGTCGTCGGCGCAGTCGAAGCAACACAAGTTGCTCAGAGGCTGCTGATTTTTTTTCGAGAAAAGAATCTACCGATCGTTCATATCCAGCATATTGCAGCGCGTGCAGGGGCAACATTTCTCGTGCCGAATACTGAGGGAATAAACTTCCATGGAAGCGTCGCGCCCTTCTCTGGTGAACCGGTAATCAAGAAAAACTTCCCGAACAGTTTTCGGGATACGGCTCTGCAAGAACATCTTGCATCCAGGGGCATCAAAGAACTCGTAATCTGCGGCATGATGTCGCATATGTGTATTGATACGACCGTACGGGCAGCCTTTGACAAAGGGTATCAATGCATGGTTGCCCACGATGCTTGCGCGACGAGAAACTTGGTTTTTAACGGGATCGATATACCTGCGGCGCATGTGCATGGGGCGTACATGGCCGCGTTGGCCGCTGTTTTTGCGAAGGTATTGAGCGCGGAAGAAATCATCACTACGCTTTGAAACGCCTAACCAAACATGAATATAATTACGTTAAGCCACCATTGAAATCTGTGTTACATTTTAATGATACCGAGAGTGAATGATGAATCTTCTTTTCGACCTTGACGGCACCCTTACTGATCCTTTTGTGGGAATAACGAATTGCATCCGGCATGCGCTCATCTCGCTCGGGAGACAAGCACCGGAACCGGAAGCATTACGGTGGTGCATCGGACCGCCGTTGAAAAAAAGTTTTTTGTCCTTATTGGGGACCGATGACGATGAGCTTGCGGAAACAGCGCTCGCAAAGTACCGGGAACGGTTCGCTTCAACGGGCATGTTTGAGAACGCGGTTTACCCCTCCATCCCTCATGCGCTTGCAGAACTGCGCGAAGCGGGGCACACTCTCTATGTCGCAACTTCGAAGCCTGTTGTTTATGCCGACCAGATCATAGACCACTTCGGCTTGCGGCCGTTTTTCTCTAACGTCTATGGCAGTGAACTCAACGGCAAGAGAACCGATAAGACTGAGTTGATAGCCTATGTTATGGCCCGCGAGGCTTGTGGGAGTTCCGCCACGATAATGATCGGCGACCGTGAGCACGATATGATCGGAGCTAAAAAGAACGGCATTACAGGTATCGGCGCGCTTTGGGGATTTGGATCTCCGGAAGAGCTGCGAGATGCAGGCGCCGTACATTGCATTGAGTCGCCGTTGCAAATCAAGGAAGTATGTTGCGAGTGACGAGCCGCAAGAGTCATCCTGAGAAACAAAGGTGAGAGGCAAGACCGTATCAATGGCAAAGGAAATTTCAATGCACGACAACGGAAAAATAAAAATTCTGATTGCTTTGGCCGCTGTGTACCTCTCCTGGGGTTCCACCTATTTGGCGATACGGATTGCGCTGATTGAGCTGCCGCCGTTCTTTATGATGGGCATCCGCTTCTTTCTGGTCGGCATCGGCCTGTATATGTATCTCAGAATTCGAGGCTCCGCAGCGCCCACCCGCAAACAGTGGCTGAACGCAACGGCAATCGGCGGTTTCCTTTTTCTTGGAGGCAGCGCGGGCGTGGCCTATGCCCAGCAGTGGGTTGCGTCGGGCCTAGCCGCGCTCGTCATAGGAACAACTCCTCTCTGGACTGTGCTCTTTGCCTGCTTCTGGGGCCACCGACCCGCGCGTCTTGAATGGGTGGGCCTGATGCTCGGGTTTGCGGGCATACTGCTGTTGAACAGCGACGGAGATTTGCGCGCACATCCCGCGGGCGCTGCTGCGCTTCTGCTTGCCGCGGCCTCGTGGGCATTCGGCTCGGCCTGGAGCCTGCGGTTGTCTTTTCCCCCGGGGATGATGGCGGGCGCAACGCAGATGATCTGCGGCGGCGCGGTGGTGCTGCTCGTGGGTTTTGGGATGGGAGAAAGGATAGCAACAGTCCCCACCTGGCATTCGCTCGGGGCGGTACTTTACCTCGCGGTGTTCGGCTCTCTCGTGGGGTTTACCGCGTTTCTCTATCTGCTGAAGCGGGTGCGGCCCTCGCTCGCGACGAGCTACGCTTATGTGAACCCCATCATAGCTGTTGCCCTGGGAGTATGGCTCGCGGGAGAGAAGCTCACCAATACGGAAATATCGGCCATGGTGGTGATCGTAGTCGGCGTTGTTTTGATGGCGATCGGGCAGAGACACAATTAAACAGAATAAGGAAAGAGTGGTCCGTCTTATTCCGTTGTCTTGTTTTTTATTTAGTAGTATGTATAATAGTGAACAGTATTGGATAACAACTATATCTTCTGTATTATAAGGAGGAAAATTTTCATGGATTTAGCAACGCTCAGAAAAACCGCACGAGAGAAATTAACGGGATTTTGCCGGGTCTGCCCTGTCTGCGACGGACGCGTCTGCGCAGGAGAAGTGCCGGGCATGGGAGGCACGGGAACGGGCAGCAGCTTTAAAACGAATGTCGAAGCGCTTGCCAAACGCCGCTTCAACATGAGGACCATTCATGATGTAAAAACCGTTGATACATCCCTCTCTCTTTGGGGATCCAAGCTTGCCGTTCCGGTCCTTGCGGCGCCGATGACCGGCGCCTCCTACAACATGGGAGGCAAAATCAGCGAAGACGAATTTGTAGGCGCGATCATCGGCGGGGCACTGCAGGCGGGAACGCTCGGCATGATCGGAGACGCCGCGGACTATTCGCTCTGGGCGAGCGGGTTAAACGCTCTGAACGCCAATCAAGGCAAGGGAATCGCAATCATCAAACCGCGGGAAAAGGCGGAGATCATCACCCGCATCCGAGATGCTGAAAAAGCCGGCGCAATGGCAATCGGCATTGATGTCGACGGCGCGGGGCTGATCACCATGGCCCTCAAAGGCCAGCCCGTAAGCCCCAAAACGGTTACGGAACTCAAGGAAGTGATA